>Ga0206677_10000228_pt1 | contig 51519 bp, 80 predicted proteins | sample M130m12015metaG_FD_155475 | JGI IMG/M metagenome (GOLD analysis project Ga0206677, IMG submission 155475) | Ammonia-oxidizing marine archaeal communities from Monterey Bay, California, United States - M1 30m 12015 | ecosystem: Environmental > Aquatic > Marine > Intertidal zone | place: USA... | reverse complement strand
TCTTTTGCATCTTTATCCCAAATAACTCCTGTACCTGTGCAAACACTTAGGTACTTCATCTTAACACCTTGGCTCTGTTCTTTCCAGTCATCAACGGAGTAATGCTTTCTCATAATAGTAAGCATTTTGTGTTCTTGTAATACTTTGGCCATTTCAAATGTACCAACACCATCCATGTTACTTGACATGATAGGTACTCCAGTCCATTCATTACCGTGATGAAATCTAAATGTACGAGTTAGATCCACATCACGTCTGCTTTCTAATTTAGAACGCTTTGGCTTAAACAGTACGTCTTTATAGTCTAACTTAATATCTTGTTCAATTCTCACTTTTTAACTCCGTAATTAAAAGAGACTGCAATCCGTTGCAAATCACTTTGGTTTGATTTAACTTGATGTTTGACCCAGCTAGGAAAGATTACTATCATTCCGTCTTTTGGAGGATACGTTGCCATTGTACTTGTTATTGTATTATATGAATCAAAGTTATCTGGAATATAATACTGTGCATCATCGCCTCTAAAAAATTGTAAGTCACCCATATTCTCTGCAGGAACGTCTATATAAAATACACCACTCAACATAGCATCTTGGTGGTTGTGTAATGTATGATATGCTCCCGGACCATTAATGTTAATCCAGAAGTTTTGGAATTCTAATTCAGGTAGTCCCATAGTTTTGCGACAGTAGTCTACTTGTGCATCTAGTTCTTTTACAAACGTATTAAGAGCAAACACATAGTTAGGATCAACTAAATTAATGTTCTCAATACTGCGACTATGCCAACCATTCATATTACTGTTGCCACCAAGGTTAGGTTCTTTTGCCTGCCATGCAAGAGCAATTTGTTTTAATGAATCTCTATCAATTGATTCTACATAACCTGCAAATACAATCGATGGAAACCAAAGGTCAGCTTTTAAACTCATATTAAAATCCTAGTTCTTTATTACGTTCTCTCATCGCTTTCAAGTGTCTAGCTCGTCCAGCCGCCTTGGCTTTCTTTCGCTTTAAACTTGGCTTCTCATAGTGTTGTTTTTCTTTGTATTCGATCAACACACCTTCTAATGCAACTTTCTTTTTGAACTTTCTTAAAGCCCCTGCAAAGTCACCATTACGCACTTCTACTTTTAGACCCGTCTTTGGCCTGTCGTTGCTGTACTTTGACAAAATAGTTTTCTCCTTCTGCTATCTGTCTAATATCATAAACTCTATTGATATTAAGTATATTATACTGCATCTCTGCCTGGTTTGTCAAGTAATATGTTTTATCAAAACTTAACAAATGACCAATTATCCATTGCGACTCTTTAGTGTTATCAATATCAATAATAATATAGTTAACACTTTGAGCAACGTCTAGTACCCAAGCAATGTCATTCTCGTCTTCCGAAAGATACAAATTGATAGGTGCGTCTGAAAGTTCTTTTAACATATCGTTAAATTGTTCTTTAACTGTAACAGACGGATTAAGCAATAAGAAACTAAGGTTATCGTTTAATAACTTGTCAGGTGAGGTAATTAGATTTACTGTTGGCTTAGACATAGTAATATTACTTATTCTTGTGGATTGTTTGCCAAACACTATTCTGGCTCTGTTCTGAATTTTGTTTATAGTTTGGTTCTATTACTTCAGTAAAGTCAGGTCTTATTCTTGAGTCTTGAGTCTGACTTGTTTGTTCTCTACTTTGGTTATGTACGAAGTTTTTTTTTGAGGTAGCTTTTGTCTAGTACCTTGTTCGCCTTCACCTAGTTGGGTAACTTCTAATTCAGCTTCTTTGTTAGCGGCCTCTACCCAGTCATTCCATTTATCTAGATCGTCCGTTTCAATCATCTCGTTATTAAGTTCTTCTTGACTAGGTTTTTTATTAAAGTCAAGCTCTAATTGATTTGGGTCAGCAACTACTTCAGGAGTTTCAATTTTTGTAGGTACTACAGGTTCTGGGTCAATGTCTGGGAACAATAATAATTGATCACTATGTTCACTCTTAGTTGGTTCTTCTTCTTTTTCAAAGTCTGGTGGAACATTGTCAGCAATAGCTTGGGCTCTTGCTTGTTCGTATTCCCTACGTTCTTCTTCTGCTAGTTCTTCTGGGCTAACATCTTCAAACTCAGGATCGTCTTGTGGATCGTCCTCGTCTGACTTTGGGCGGCCGCCTCCACCTGTACTACCACTGTTTACCCAATGGAATGTATACTGTGAAGCAATAAGCATTAATACTGCTAATGGATCAAATACAAATATAATAATTATAATAACCCAACGTACTGCTTCTTCAAGCATATTGTTATCGGCTGTTTCGCCATAAACAAATTCAGCAATGTATTTGATAGGTCCTACTTCTGCTTCTAACTGACGATACTCACCTTGTAGTTTATATTTTTCTTCAATAATAGTATCTAGTTCTGTTTCAGCATTTTTAATCTTAGCTAGTTGTTCTTCAACTTGTGCATCAATATCATCTGCATTACTTGTGTCAGCTAATTGAGAACGTAGTCTTTCAATTAGTTCTTGACTGTTCTTAACTGAATCTTCAGCACTTTGACGTAGTCTATTAATTTCATCTCTTGCTGTCTGTATAACAGGAGATTCTGTTTGACGTACTTCGTCAATCTTACCTAGCATTACAAGTTCACGTTCTTTGAGTGCAGGTATTTGTTTTTCTCTAATATCTTTAATTACGTTGCCTAAACGGAAACGTTCCATGTCAACAGTTTTCTTAGCATCAGCACGTAGTTGAGATACATCATTTTGTATTTGTGTAATTCTATCACGTTGAGCTTTGACCCATTTAGCAAGAGCTGAACGAGTGTTGCCACCAAATAGTCCATCACTACTTACACCAATGATAGCCTGGCCTGCTCTTACTTCGCTTTGTTCTGTTGATTGTAGTTGATTAGTAACACGAATAATCTCTGCTTCAATAGTATCAATACTATCTAATAATGGTTGTACTGCACTTGTATCTTGTTCTAGTGATGCAATCTTATCTTCGTACTCTCTTGCACTAGCTTCTAAACGAAGGACTTCTGCACTAATAGTTGCAAGTTGTTCTTCATAAGGTTTAGTACGTGCTGAGTCAGTTTCTCTAGCGTCTTCAATAATTTTGTTCTGTTGTTCAATAGCAGGTTTGATACGTTCAAATGCTTTGTCAATACGATCTTGTTCTTTATCAATCTGTGATTGTATGTTAGCGTCACTACCTGAACCACTAGTTTCTAATGCTTCAATTTTATCATCAGCTCTATCAATAACTGCATTAAGTCTTACAATCTCATTTTCAATTTGTTCTACTTTTGCAATGCTTTCTTCGCCTGCACTTGTTTGTTCGATGTGAGCTTTACTTAAGAAACCAAAAATACCCATACTTGTAATAAACATGAGTACTACGACAGCTATACTTAAATAAGTTTTAAGCCACCATGTTGCTTGACCCCAATACCTGTGTAGCCATACTGCGGTAACAAGTTTACCAACTTCAAGTACACCACCCATAATCATAATAGGTATAGCCGCCGCGGCAAAGATAGCCACTAGTCCTGCTATGGAGTAATATATTGCTACTGCTGATATAGATATAGCAGATAAAAAAGTTAGTATTCCTATTAACATATGGTTTCCTTTTGTATACACTATTTACCTGCCTTTTTATTGTTAATTAAGTTACTATTTAAGTTTGAAACCGCCAACCTGGGTGTCCTGATTCTTTACAAGCAATTTCTTTGAAGATTCGTTCTTTACTTTTGTAGTGTAAACGTGTCACTACAGTTCTACAATAACCTGACCCTTGTGGGAATGTAGATAATATTTGTACTACACCATTTGTTCCTGTAGTATTATTATACCAACTAGTTGTTTGTCCGTTTTCAGAGTTATCTAGTGCAAAGAACAATGCTCGTTCTTGTTTCATACGGTCTTCAGTTGGAAGTCTATACCAATGCCATTTAGTAACGTTTACTAATATATTAACATATCCATTATTAGGCTGATATGTTGACTGTACACTTGCATTAGTAGTTTGAGAAGTTGTTACGTCAGACCCAGTTGTGCTACATGCACTAGTAAGGGCTATCAACAATATACCAACGAGAGCTCTCATAATCTTTTCCTTTGAATAAACAAGCATAGCCTTTTCTTTCAACCATCTTGCCATTAATATTAACGGAATACCAGTGTTCTCTACAGTTAGATCCTAATCCCATTTTAGGAGGAATCAACTTCTTTACTGGGCTGTCTGAACAGGTAAGTGTCGTTTCACTGCTAACAGTTTTATCATTAGATTTTTTAATGATTTGATCTGTTTCACAATACTGCATCTGAGTTTTACCCAAAGGAGGTGTCGTGCTACAAGCCGACACTCCGAGGATTAGTCCAAGTAACAGGAGTATCCTCATGTTACTGACTCTTTGATTGTGCTACGAGTGAATCGAATACTGCCTTTGGCATTCTTAGTTTGACAAAGGTATACTGTTTACCTGCATATACAAACGTTGAACGTTCTTCTTCAAGGTGTTGTGTAATTGCCGTATCATTTACCTTGTACGAAATAAACGTGTTTGTATCTTTAGTATCATTTGTAAAATTCATAGTTGTTTCACTATTCACTCTACCATTAATACGTTTTGCAAAGTTATTCATTGCAATAGCATACATTTGCTCTTCTGCGGCTTGTTGGAAAATACTTTCTCCTGCCCCACATGCATATGCATACTCTTCTTTCCACCAGAACCAACCTTCGGTTCCTGCTTGGGCACATGATGCATACCACTTAGGTTGTGCATACGTGTCTCTTTCAGCAATGGTAGTCATACTTGAACAAGCACCCAACATAGATACTAGGGTACCTGCCATTGCTAGTTTCATTATTGCCTTCATTATAAGCCTCCTATTTTTGCCTATTTGTTAATTATGTATATACTATAGCACCATTAATTCAAATGGTCAACCTTTTGTTTACCAAAATGTTTAACCACAATTTGCCACACAAATCATTAGTAAATCCTGTGCGTTCAATAATCGAACTACAAGTGCAAAACCAATAAATTCAACCATTTTAATTTCTCCTCATCTGTGCGATTTCAGTTGCTTGTTTTGATCCTGTTTTGTCATCGTCGTCTGCAAACACAGGAACCAAGTTACTTTTATGCATCATAGCAATACCTACAAGTTTACGTTCACCTGTGTATTGCATAGATTCTTTTTTGGTTGCTGGAGCGAAACTATCCTTAGTAACACGACTAGGAATGTATTCTGTTTCACGTACTTTTGGACCTTCCCAAGTCCATGCCTTAGTAGATGTTTTTGTTTTGGGTTTAAAGTTACCACTTACGTATTCAACATATTCATCAAATGTCATTATATTACTGTGTGCATGAATACGTTTCATAGACTTATTATGTTCACGATGCTCTTTGACAAGACGTTCGAGTCTGCCTTTAGTCATCTTGGTAGCTTTACGTTTCTTAGTATTAAGGGAAGTCATTCCACGTACCAAACTCATAGTCATAATAATGTTACCTCTACTTTACTTTAATACTATTATTGTAACGCAGAGTTAACATTATGTCAAGAGTTAGTTTACCAATTTACTGATACGGGTCAACATCCAAATACTTGCCCCATTCTGAATAGTAATGACGCATACCTACTTCATCATGTATAGTTCCATTTTCATGTCTACCATGTAATATGTTACGTGCTTCTGTACCTTCACGCATTGTAGTACCTTGTCCTGCTACACCAATTAGGTCTTCATGTAGGTTACGTCCGAACGGTCCCCATATGCTGTTGTGATGTTTGATACGTGTTAGTCTTTCTTCAGGTGTATCCTTACGCAGTCCATAACCTCTAAACTCAATAAGAACTTTGTTACAACTTAGGGGAGTAACTGAATCACTACGGTAGGCGGAGCCTCGAAGGTTGAAGTTGAATCCAGGGAACAGATCAACCATGTACCATTGATTGGGTGGCAAGTTTGGGAATGATAATTCTCCTCTATCTTCAAAGCCTTCGTACTCCTCATAGTTGACAGTAAAACTAGACACATTAACATGCCCATTATCAAAAGGTATATTCTTACGTGCGAAGTACTCATCATTGAACCCACTTACTCTATTGAAGTAGTGCATGAAGTCGTGATAGAATTCACTATTGGTATCATGCCATAACTTATAATTGGTATTTATAATTGCTTTGTGATAATGAAACACTTCCATTTCTTCTGTGTCAATAGCATCAGCAATACAATCAAATGCACCTGCTGTCCATTCCTCAACACTCTGCGTTGGATTAGGATCAAGTGTTACCCATACCATGCCTCCGTGCTTTACTTCACAATGCAACTGTGGTTCAACAGTTACAATAGGTGCTCCAAGAGTACCACTAGGTGCCCAACTGCCATAGTTACGATATGCTCGAACACCATCGCCTGTGTTGTATGCAATAACATTAACACCTGCTATCTGTGTTGTTCGGTAGTCTAGTTTGTTATACATCTCAGAGATGTGGCACATAGGTACCCATACTTTACTAAAGATACGTTCTTGCTCTTGTGCAAATATTTCTGGATCGTTATATGCTGAACTGCTGATTGATTCTACGTTTGGTTGTGCTAACCAACTCTTATGATTACGTGGTGGCATGTTTTCTCCTTATGCTATATTTAAATTATTATAACACAGAAAAATGCCTAAGTCTAATAGGCTGTGTCTATAAGCCAATATTTTCTAACTGTAACCAACGAAGTATTATGTAGCTAGGAAGGCCAACTAAGAAACCTACTGTCTCTGGGTCTTCTGGCTCAAAGAACATTAGTACTGAAAATGTTATTCCTAAAGACATTATAACCATCTTTAGATCTTTAATAGCATCTTGTGTTGTTTGCCCAGGTTCTTTCACATTGCCCCCAATAGTAAAAACGCAACTTTTCTGTTGCCAGGTAAGTTGCCAACCCCGTAACCTAGTTAATTACTAGGCCGCAAGAGCAAAGTTTTCGTTTGCGTCTGTAGTTTTCTTCGCGATAACCGTGCTTAGATCCGGATAACTCCACTAACTCTATTAACTACCAGTCGATCCTAGTTCGCCCCCATCATAAGCACACTCCTGTGCTTAATGTGTTTATGGTGGAGGCGTCGGGTACTGCCCCCGAGTCCTGTATAGCGTTTGAATTGCTTCAACGTTATGAGTATATTTATACACTCATTATGCGGCTATGTCAAGTTCTTTTTCTACTTTTTCTTTTGTTTTGGAATTTGGATTCTTTAAAGGCTCTAACCAACTGTCGGCAATGTATGCTCTTGGGCTAGGTCCAAACAGGCTTGATAAGTCTTCTGCTTCAATCCACCAATAGTGATCTGTAACAGGGCATTGGCAGGGCATACCTCTAAACTCAAACTGTTCTCCTTGTTTGAATTTACCAATATAATCTACGCATTTGACAATTCGTCCAATATTCTCAGGACGTACTGAATATATGATTTGGGCTAAGTCGCCTTTAGTACACTTCATGTCTATATTTAATAAGTAGAAACTAAAAGAAAGGTCGTTATGGCTAAAATGAGAAAGTTCCATTTTTGGAATGAAGCAGGTGATGAAAAAGATACAGAGCAATTAAGTTTAACAAGAGCAGTTAAGGCTGTGCAAAGTGACTTCAAAGATATGTTTATTGGTGTTGAGTATATCAGTAAGAAAGGTAAAGAAATTGCAGAAACAATTAAATTACCTTGGGGTAGAAAAGTAAGACAATCAATTGAAGCTGAGAAGAAGAGAGCGGCATTAAAGGCTAAACAAGCCTTACGTTAATTGTTACCTATTAAAACTGTCGGGTATTGCCAAGTTACCAGCTATCATTCGTCCACGGTTATCAACCATTTCAAATTCAAGTTGCATCTTGTTTTGGATATTTGTAATCTGTGCGGCGTTAAAAGCACTGACATGTACAAACACATCTTGTCCACCGGATGACGGAGTAATAAATCCGTAACCTTTTTTCGCATCAAACCACTTTAGAATGCCATGTATTCTATCGCTCATAAGTTTATTATTTCCTTAATATAACAATGTTAATTATTGCTACTGTTGTATAGTGTATTTATAGCTTTATGTCAAAATTAAGCCAAAAAAATAGCACGGCCTTTTGAGGGGCCGTGCTATATTATAAACTACATTGAGTTCTTTTTTTCCTGAATTTCAGCACGTCTTGCCTTAGTAAGTTTACCAAGTTCACCTAGTGCTTTTCTTGCTCTTGCCGCGGCCGCTTTAACACCCTTAGTTTCGAAAGACTCGCTTTCAGCTAAGTATGATTCCATTGCCGCTTTAATCGCTTCGTGATGTTGTGACATAATTATCTCCTATTGTGTTTAACACGCTTTTATTTACTATCATAGCATTTAAGGCGTGTTAAATGTGGTTTAGAATTTATATTTCACAGATCCCAGGATTGATGTTGTATCAGCATAATCTGCACCAGTGATAGTTGATGTTCCACTCTTATCGTGTAGATATAAACCAATCTCTAATCCATCTTGCTTATCAGCACGTTTGCCAGCGTCATAGTTAGCATACACGTTATGAACAACACCGTAATAGTTACCATCGTAACCTAAGTCATCATTCATAGTTCTATGAGCAGTAACATAAGTTGCTGGAGTAACATTATACATTACACCCATATCAATTCTGTCATCACTTGCAAGACCTGTGTCTTTGTCGTCCCACAACTCAACACCCCATTGCATTGGGATATCCCATCTACGAAGTGTTCCGCCAATAGCGTATCCTTCTTGACGAGTGTCTGTTGTGTAACTTGCTGAACCTGCCGCAGTTGTGTCAATGATCATGTATGATACATCAGCTAAACCTAATAAGCTAACTGTTGCACTTGCATACAATGAGTCTTCGTTGTTATCGTAACCAACAACTACACCCCATGGCTTTTCTCTTTTAAGTCTGTACGCATCAAATTCGAATTCAGTTTCTTTTTCAAATCCGCCTAATACTAAAACAGTCTTTTCATTGTGATCCAACCTACTACTTGATTCAGTAATGATAATTGGTGCTCCAATCTTTGATGTTTTTGCAAAGCCAATGCGTTGTGCATCAGTTTCACCAACATAGATTGTTGCGAAGTCATTACCAAAACCTAATTGCTTTTCAACAATAGTATTGTCAAGAGTACTATCTAATGCATAATCACTATCATACGTCATAGTTGCACCAACCCAGTTAAGGTTAAGCATGTTCTTGTCAATATCTAAGTCTTGGCTAATACCAACTTGCAATTCAGCACGTGAGTCCCAACCAGAGTCATAAGTTTTATCGTCATATATACCCTCAATTTCACCATTGACATAAAGTCCAGCTGGTAAATTTGGCATACTACTTTCAAGGGCCTGTACTCTACTTTCGAGACCTGCATCGTCAGCCAAGGTTCCTGTCGCAAGAGTTGCGAACAAGACGGCTAACACCATCGTTACTTTTTTCATTTTATTTTATTATATCCTTATCTATATTATAACATAAAAAGACTCCGGGAGAGTCTTCGAGCTTATTTATGCTATCTTTGAGTGCATTTATCTTTAAAGTGGTTTAACTAGTAGCATATCCATTAGCTTTTAAGGTCTGTTGTGCCCATGGATATTTTGGTAGGCCAGTTCTACTTCCATTGGAACCCCAAGCCACTTTTGCACCTCTAATATCAATGTGCGTAAATGTATTGTATATGCCAATTGCAGTAAACCCTGCGTCAATAGCCGCTTGAATGAACTTTTGACGTTGTGCTGTTGTTAGTCCTGTCTGAACAATGTCGACAGCATTTCCTAACATGTGTTGACTTTTCTTAGATCCACCAACTCTTGAATTGTATTCTGGACTTCTATATCCACTAGTACAAACTAATTGGAAACCCATCTCTCTAGATATTCTTTCTAAGCCTGTTACAACTTGTGGTTTCACTCTACTGTCAACGTGTGGTAACCATTTAATAAATTGTCCATCTGCATTTGATGGTTGTTTACTTGGAACTTCTTCAACTAACTCTCCATCTGACGATGAACTTGCTGGAGCCGGTTGTGGTCCTGCTGTATTTGTTACTCCGGATTCTCCACCTGTAAGTACAGGACTTTCATTACCACGTCTAGCAGTTGGAATACCACCATCGCCATATTCTACTGCTTCTGTTGTATCTGGATCAACTCCGTTATCTCTTTCAATCTTACGACCAATAATAATGTCTGCGGCTTCTACTGGATCAAGTGTAACCTTTTCAAAGCCCATTGCTTGTGCAACTACGTTACCTATTGCGTTCGCTTGTTCTTCTGCTGTTGCTTGTGGATCACCTGCTACGTCTGTACTACCTGTAACAATAACTGCCTTGTAAGGAGCGTCTGTATCAATTACATCACCAATCCTTGCTGTAAGTAACTCATTAGTAATGTCTATTGTTGATCCTGTTATAATTTTACCTATATGCCCACAGTCAGTTTCAACTAGGTCTCCTAGTCTTGCTGTAGGAATGTTGTTAGTAAACACGTTCGGACTACCTGTTATAATAGTACCACCAATGTCTAAAGGTGGATGACTAGGATGATAACAAGTACCTTGTGTCCTGTCGCCAATTCTTGCTATTGGTTGTCCCATCTATGCTGACCCTGTTGGAAATTGTGAATCTAGTTGTGCTTGTGTACCGTATATTCTGTACAGTTTTAAACCTTCGCTCATGTAATCATACATAACATCTTTGTACGGAAGTTTCTTATTAACATTAAAGTTAACAATGCCACCACCGCTTTGTATCTGTAATGACTTCGCAGGCTTGTTACTTGGTTCAGCTGACTTAGGTTCTGCTGATGCAGGAACATCACCAAGTAATACTTTAGCGTTATGAATCTTTGCTTCTAGTTCTCCTAATGATGCAAGTTCAGATATCTTTCTTGTATCTAAACCAGCAAAGCTAGTAAACAAATTACCTATCTTAGAACTTGCACTTGCTGTTGATTGTTTAGCTAGTTCTAATTTGTTAGCTGTAGCATTTTTAATTGAATCTGGTATAAGTCCACCTAGATCAGATGGTATTACAGGTAAGTCTGCCGCAGGATCAGGAATGCCAAAGTTGGGTAACGATGCTTCTGGTAGGTCAGGAAATCGTTCAGCAATCATTGAAGGATCACCAAACACTTCTGTTTCTACACCATTTATAACTTTGATTTCACTATTCAACTTAGTATTAACATTAAAGTTAACAAGTTGACTGTTAGCTTTTAATTGAACTTTAGGTATAGCACTCATTATACTGCTACCAATATTGATTCAGGAAATGCTTTGTCTAGTTGTTCTGTTGTAGCATATACTCTTGTTAGCTTACCTTGGTGCATAACATCTCTGAAAGGTTTCTTCTTGTCAATATTCCAGTTAACAATACTACCATTTGATTGTATAGTTCTTGTTTGTGCCGGAACATCGCTTTTCATTTTCTCTTTAATCTCACCTGCTTGTCCACTAGGTGTAAACTTTGTATTTTGTAGTGCAGTTGTTATTCCTTTACAGTTACCTGTTTTAACTGCGGCAACCATTGCACTTAGTTCACCTTGACATGCACCAATGTTTTCTGACACTACTGCACACGCATCGTTAATCTCTTGTCCAACGTCTGGTGCTTCATCACCTAGTACTTCATTTAAGTCGTTCATTGTCTCAGACACACCATTAATATAATTGTCTAAGGCAGTTTCTAATTCTTCTCTTGCTACTGTGTACAGTTGCGGATCCGGAGTATCATCGTCAAGTTCTATTGCTTCTAAACGTTCGATAAGAGCATTAACTTCTTCTGTCTTAGCTGTTGCATCTGTAATGTTAGTATTGATTTCAGAAATCTTTTCAGTTGCCTCACCTGCCACGTCCATAGACTCTGTTAGTAACTCGTTAATTTTTTCTTCTGTTTCGGAGGCTGATATAGCTGTTTCAACATCAGGTGCTAATGAACCAATACTACCCATAACTGCACAGGCATCTGTTGCAGTTGCCATTGTAGCATCACAGGCAGTTTCAAGTTTAACTGCTTTAGCATCTACAGTATCATCAACATACTTAGGTGTTCCACCTGCAAACTTTTTATCAAGAGCGGCTTGTGGGCCATGTACCCTTGTTTCTTTTCCTAAATATGTAACAATAATAAATGGTGTACCTTCTTTTTCAACATTAAAGTTAACAATACTACCATTGTCTTGAATACGTCTATAAATCATTTCTGGCATATTAATACTCCTCTTACAAAGTATTTATCTGCTATTTAATGATGTCAGCTAATCCTGCAGGTGCTTTGATGATTGGTGATGTTTGTTTTTCGTATGCTTCAGCAAACTGTTTTGCAGTAGGTACACATAAAGAAATAGCAGTATGCTTAACAGTATAGCTTCTGTTTACTTCTGCTGTAAACAAGAACTGTTGTAAGCCAATACCTTTTTCACTAGCAACTAGTGTTAGTGGATAATGAAGTTGGATTTGTTTATCATCTTCTTTTTCAAACCTACCTACAAGCTCTTCGCCTGACATAAGTTTAATAGTAACAATATCGCCTTTTTTGTAAGGTGCTTCAATTAACATATATTATTCTCCAGTTTCTAAGTGTTTTTCTAATTCGTGATAACCACCCATATACTTACCCTTGAAAATAATTTGCGGAGCAGTTCGTGGCATTGGAAGATTATTAACTTTGAATTCTTCCATCAACTGTTCAACTGGAATGTCTTTACCAATAATCATTTCGATAAAGTCTACGCCTTTACTTTTTAATAGATGTTTTGCTTTTACACAATAGCTACAATTTGGTTTTGAATATACTACTGTGGTGTTGTTGTCTGCCTTTTGCATTATAGTTTAAATCCTTTTAGACTGTCTGTTGACACGTCTTGTTTAATCCCACCGATGATATAACTTTCAACTTCTGTCTCTTGAGGTGCAACTTGCAAGCCTGAGCTAGATAGCCAATGTTGTGTCCACGGTAGCGGGTTTTGGGTTGATGATGCATCAAAGATAGTTGAGTATCCTAATGCTTTAAGCCTACGGTTGGCAATGTACTCTACGTAATCGCCTAACAGTCTTTCGTTCAGACCAATAATTGATCCGTCTTTCATTAAATGTTTAGCCCATGCTTTTTCTTCGTTAACACATGCCTTCCACATTTCATAAACTTCTGCTTCACATTCTTTTGCAATCTTAGCCATCTCTGGATCGTCATCGCCACGCATCCAATTCTTAAGAACGTGTGAACTTAATGCAAGGTGTTGACTTTCATCACGAGCAATAAGACTAATAATCTTTGCTGAGCCTTCCATTTTCTTTAGCTCACCAAATGCAAATGTACATGCAAACGAAACATAAAAACGTAATCCTTCTAAGATGTTTACGTTCATCATAGCAAGGAACATTTTTTTCTTAACGTCACGCATGGTTCCTTCTTTACGATGAATGAATGCGTCTGCCGCACCTGTAAATGCATCATAGTTTTTAGTTACACTAACTGCACGTTTAATAATTTCATCGTCATTTAAAATATGATCTAATACTTCACTTGGATTAGGATATACATTCTTCATAATGTGTGTATAACTACGTGAGTGAATAGTTTCAAAGAAGTCCCAAGTAACAATACAACCTTCTAGTTCTGGTAAAGATACATGAGGCAAGAAAGCAAGACATGGTCCTCTTCCTTGTACACTATCTAGTAGTGTTTGATACTTTAGGTTACTTGTAAAAATGTGTTTTTCTTCTGGACGAAAGTTTTGGAAGTCAGCTCTATCTTTTTGTAACGATACTTCCTCAGGACGCCAAAAGTAACCAAGCATTGTTTGGTTAAGTTTGTCAAATACAGGGAAACGAAATGTATCGTATCTCTGTGTGTTTTGATCTGCTCCGAAGAACATATGTTGCTTTGTGAAGTCTACAGCTTCACGATTAAATACTGTCTTTGCCATGTCTCTCTCTTTTTTCTCTAATAGCGTATTTATTAATATACACTAGTCTTATGTATTTGTCAAGTACTAAATTGCACAACTGTCGCAATATTCTTCGTACTCATCGTCTGTGCCGTTAAACTCCGCACGTCCAATCTGTGGTTCAAAGCCGTTAATAGGGCTTTCTAACTTAACTTCTTCTTGTTCATCTTCTAAATCGTTAGGATCAGACTTGAAGTCATAGGTGTTTTGGTAGTATGAAGTTTTCCAACCTAGCTTATATGTAGTTAACATATCTTGTAGCATTACACTCATTGGAACTTCATTGTTTTCAAAGTGTGTTGGGTTGTAACTCCAGTTACCTGAAATTGCTTGATCAAAGAACTTTTGCATTACTGCTACTATGTTAATATAGCCTTCGTTGCTAGGCATATCCCATAGCAATGTGTAATAGTTCTTTAATGACTGATACTGTGGAACAATCTGCTTAAGAGGCCCTTTTTTGCTTTTCTTAATGGACAAGAATCCTCTAGGTGGCTCAATACCGTTTGTGGCATTCGACACAATGGAACTGCTTTCCGATGGCATCTGTGCGGACAACGTTGAGTGCCTAAGTCCGTCCTTAACAATTGAAGATCTAAGAGTCTCCCAATCATATTTTAGTGTAATCTTGCATACGTCATCCAAGTCCTTTTTATATGTGTCAATGGGTAGTACTCCATCGCTATATTTAGTACGGTCAAAATATTCACACTTGCCTTTTTCTTTAGCTAGATTGTTTGACGCTTGTAACAGATAATATTGAAATGCTTCTGTTAGCTCGTGTACTTTTGTTAATGCTTTTTTGTCGCTATACTTAACTTGATTCTTAGCTAGGTAATGTGCTAGTCCAATGTAACCTACACCTAAGCTACGTCTTGCTTTAGTACTTTTCTCTGCGGCTAAAATTGGATACTTCTGATAGTCAATAATTTCATCTAATGCTCTTACTGCCATATCACACAAGTCTTCTAGTTCATCTAGATTGTTAATTTTACCTACGTTAATAGCACTAAGAATACACAATGCAATTTCACCTTCTGGATCGTCAATGTGTTGTAGTGGCTTAGTTGGTAATGTAATCTCTTGACACAAGTTACTCATGTAAACTGTGTCCTTAAATGAACTGTGTGTATTAGCATGATCAACATTCATAATATAGATACGTCCTGTTTCTGCACGTTCTTTAATTAATGCACTAAACAAGTCCATTGCTGAAATAGTTTTTGTACGTAATGTTTTGCTACGTTCATATTTTGCATACAACTCTGCAAACTTATCTTGGTCTGAATAAAATGCTTCGTATAAGTCTGGCACTTCATGTGGCGAGAACAAAGTTATATCGCCGCCGGATAATAATCTTTCATACATAGTTTTATTAAGCTGAATTGAATAATCTAACTTACGTACTCTGTTATCCTCTGTACCTTTGTTATTCTTTAGCACAAGGATGTCTTCAATTTCGTAATGCCATATTGGGAAGTGTGTAGTTGCACTACCACCACGTACACCATTTTGTGTACAACAACGTACTGTTGCTTCAAACTTCTTTAGGAATGGGACAACACCTGTGTGTGCTACTTCACCACCTCTAATTTTACTGTTTACTGCTCTAATACGTCCTGCGTTAATTCCTATTCCTGCTCTTTGTGCGGTATAACGCCCAATAGCCATATCAGAACTAAAAATGGAATTAAGGGTATCATCGCTATCAACAAGTACGCAAGAAGCAAATTGTCTAAGAGGTGTGCGGACGCCGGCCATAACGGGCGTCGGGATATTGATTTTAAAAAGGGAGGTCGCATCGTAGTATCTCCTTACATATTGCATACGTGATTGTGCTGGATATTCTGCGAACAATGTTGCCGCGATCATCATGTACATCATTTGTGGAGATTCATAAATGTCACCACTGCTTCTATCTTGTACAAGGTACTTGTCAACTACTTGACGAAGTCCTGCATACGTAAAGTTCTCATCACGTTTATGCTTAATGTATTTGTTTAATGTTGAAAGTTCGTCTTCGGTATACTTTTCTAAGATAGCTGGATCGTATACACCACGGTCAATGTTACGTTTGATTACATCAATTAAAGGAATAGGATTGTATTGGCCAAATGACTCTTTGTAGATAGGGTATAATAATAAACGTGCCGCAACAAACTGATAGTTAGGATTTTCTAATGTAATTAAATCGTTTGCACTTTTAACTAGGATTTCTTGAATCTCTGCTGTACTCATGTCGTCATAGAATTGAATGTTTGCATTCATTTCAATTTGACTACTACTAACTCCTGCTAGTCCTTCACACGCTTCTTCTACAACAAAGTGAATTTTATTGATGTCTAGTGGTACACTTGACCCATCTCTTTTTTGGATTTGGATTCCCAAGCCGTTTGTCATTCTCTATCTCCTAATCTTTAATCTTAATCTTTAATATTAATGTAAGTGTATTTATTGAAGCCGGGGCATTCGATATATGCGTTGTGATATAAATTCTGTTGGTAAATCTGCTCTTTGGCAAACCTCGTCAAATTCATAACACAATACATGGTTATCTACGAATACAGGATAAAAAAATACCTCACTTGTCTTATCTGTACTGATATGTATCTCAAAATCACTTTGGGAAAACCTATCAGTTAATTGTAAAGTATAACACACAGCTAGGCTATGTGTCAAGTCACAAATTTTATTTTGGAGTAATATCTCCCACGGACTAGGCCATGTTGCACGATCCCAAGGATCAATGCTTAATTTACAGCGTTCGTGTCTATCATAGTAGGAGATTGCGTCCTGGAAGGGCTTATTACTTGTTTCTAGTTTCTTTCTAAATCTAGACCAGTCAAAGAGCCTGCTCTCAAAATTTAATTCTTGCATTAAGTCTTATATGTAACGTTAAAGGATATTGACCCTGTATCACTAGTTGTTGTATTCTTCATCTGCACAACTATTGTTTCGTTAGTTGCATCTCCATCCTCATCAGCTAATGCTGTTTGAAATTCTAAATTAGGTCTGTATGCGTCAGTTCCTAAAAATGTAAACTCGTCTGTTGTTTGCGTAGTTCCGTCTGCAAGGTTAACAAAGATGTTTAGTACACCTTCTCTAATTGCGTTAACGGCTGTTGATTTGTATACATACGCAATTTGTACGTTTTTACTAACTTCGCCACTACACTTTAATACTCTTACAAATGTATTCTGTTGTGCTACAGGAATTCTATATGAAAACTCATTTTTAAATAATCCTGGCCCTTCAACTTCTGGTACATATTTGTAGCCTGAAATCAATGTTTGGTTATATGACAAATCTGCTGTTCTGTCAAAGAAGTCACCGTCACTGCTATTAGTTAATGCAGTACCGTCTGTAAACTTAATAATAGCAAATGAAGCATTTGAGTTTGCTCCACCATTGTTACCAACACTAGTAAATGTGTTATGTGTGCTTCTATTATAGTTACCCTTGTTAACAAATATACCGTATTCGTCAATGTCTGTAAATGTACTACTAGTAATTGTATTTTTCTGTGGACCTGTTAATTGTCCTTGAGCACCAATAGTAGTTCCTTGTCCAAATACAACACCTCTGTCTAAAGTTTTAAATGTTGTATTACTAAACGTATTTTCTTTAATATCAAAATCACTAAACACACCATATGAGTGTCCTTCGATAGTACAGTTAGTAAACGTATTATTGTTTGAACTTACTGCTGTTGATAAACTGTTTAATAGTACACCAACTTGTGTTGCTGTTACTACTGTACCTGTTGACCAAGTGCCTTTAATAGTAATATCTTCAAACGTACTGTTTCTACAACTAGTCAATGCTAGTCCTGTATTAACAGTTTGTTGTACTAGTGTAAAGCCTGACACTTTAATATCTTGTGCTTGATTAATAAATGAGCTAGTTGCATCACTGGCATATGTACCTGGAGTACTTGTGCTATTAACAGTTTCTATAATTGGAAACGCACCAGTCTGTGTAATGATTGTTCTTTCACTGCCTTCACCAACTAGTGTAGCATGTGGCGGAACTTTTAAACTGTTTGATAATGTGTAATTACCTGCTGGAAAATATAATTTTACTCTACTTGTAACACTTCCTTTTGATGCATTGTTTAGGTATAGTTGATCAATAGCTCTTTGTAAAACTGTTGTTTGATCTGAACCATCACCTAATGCACCAAACGACAATACATTTACTGTTTCGTCTAGTCTTTCTTGTAATGTTCTAGTAACTGGAGTTGTAGCAGTAGCACCTGTTTGGATTGTTTCATCCGTTGCTTTGTACTTGTATGTGTCTGCAAACGTAAACAAGTTATCATGTTGTGTAATAATCTTTGTATTACCAACTGCTGGTGCACCTTCTGATACTGAACCGTTACCAATGTAAAGTTCTCTAGCATCTACAGCCCAGCCAAACTCACCGCCAGCTAATTGCGGTATGCCAGTACCTGCATTCTTTTGTCCGCGTCTAACCTGTATACGTGAAATTTGTACAATCGCCACTATATTTCTCCTAATTTGCTATTAGTATTTATCACTTCATGGAGTCATAATATTGATATACACGGTCCCACCACTTAGATTCCCACTCCTTAAATTCGTCTGGCCATAGATCAAACTGCTGATACGTTAAGTCGCGACAGCATACAAATACATGCCCTTCTTTAATGTCTGTGCCGTATATTTCGTTATGTGCTAAGGCATAGGCTGTTAACTGCAAATAGTAATCTTCAATCCATTCTTTCTTCTTAGGCTTGTTAGATTGTTTAAAGTCCATAATACAAGGCTGGCCTTTGTATGTTCCTACAAGATCAGTCGTTCCTGCGTAGATTTGAGGGTGATAAAGCATCACTTCTGTACCCCATATAGCATCTACGTCAACCATAGCATTATCACGGATTTGTTCACCCATCTTGTTTGCTTGTTGACTGTAAGGGTTACTGCCTGGTTGTGGCCATTCGCCTTCTAGTATGTAATCCTCTAAGAACTTGTGCATACGTGTTCCAACACTAGCGGCTTCTGTTACAATCTCTTGTGCTTTCTTTTCTCCAACACGCTTACGCCATGCGTTTAAATGCGTCATATCCTTCGTTTTACTAAGGATTGTTGTAACACTTGCTACATGGTTACCATCTGGACAAGCGTACAAACGCTTGCCGTTTACGCTTTCTCTTTTTAGCTCTTTATAATCATACTGTTCGGTTATTAAACTCATTTAATTTCTTCCTCTGGCTCTAGCCATTCTGTTACAAAATTGATAACCAATGCACTCCTTACGTTGTGGTAAGGGTACGTTCCATGATTAACGTTGCCTGTCATTAGTACTGTTTTACCTGGTGTAGGTACTATCTCATTAATACTAAGGGTAAGATCTCTTTCTGCAATAATCGTGTATAACGAACCCGAATTATCGTTTGGTAGATCTAATTCTAAATCTTGTGCATACATTACTAAACTAATTAGATTAGGTTTGCCTGTATGATTATGTACACTCTGATACTCGTGTGGTTTGTAGTTGTGCAACCAGCTTTCGTCTACTGTTACTTTCTTTACGGGTATGTTATGTTCATTCATTTTATCTCTAACCCAGTTTTCCATACCTACAAAACAGTTAGGATCAATAGTACTTTGTATTCGTCTAGGATAGTCTTTAACTTCTGTAACGTGATTGTTTGCTTGTTGATGTACAACAGACCATCCGTCATAGTGTGTTTCAATTACAGCTTGATTGTATCCTGTGTATACTTTATCCATTACTTAAATTTCCTGTCTATCCACTTCTTGCCTACATATAATAATGCTATAACAATTACAATACCACCAAGTACTGTTGCTTCTAATATAATATCACCTTGACTTGAATCTATTTCAATGCCGTCCTCGCTGATTGCAATACGACATGTTTCACATGTTTCACTCATTAGGATCAAACTCCTCGTCTGGTGCAAAGTAATCAAAGTCAAAGTCAACTACCCATGTACGCCTTGGTGCTTTACAAGGATAAACTCCGTGCCACACTCTACCATCCATAATAACTGTTCTACCTGGATATGGTGCAAATTGATTGTATTCTTGTGTACCATCTGGATTAGGCATTAGTGTGTAAAGCATACCGTTGTCAGGTGACATAGTTTTATGGTCACTGTCGTTAACAGGAGTTTCATCCATAGCCATTACCATACTAATACATGCACTTCCGTGATTGTGTATTGCTTGGTATCCGCCATCACTATAGTCAACACACCAAGTCTTACTTACTTTAATAGTTTTAACAGGAATGCCGTTGCGTCTAACAACTTTCATTACCCATTCCATTAGTTGTTTCCAATCAATGTTATCAAACTTTTCTTTGTCTATAGGAGGAAAGTTTGACTGTACTGATGGTTCAAATCTTGTTTCTTTAAGAAGTTTACTGCTTGGAAAGCCTTGTTGTTCAGGTGTGTCAGGATTCATCTTATCTGACCTTACAACTTTGCCACCCCATGCAGGTAAGTTAGGAGGAGTAATATCATATTGGTAACCATTGAATGTTGTTTTAACTTTGCTTTGGTCTTCACCCCTAAACTTGTCATTTTCAAATAGCTGTAAAAACTGTTCATGGAAAGGACATCTAATATCTACTATCCATTGATTACTTGCACTCATTAATGTGCCTAGGTCCATACGTTGTGTCATAGTGGTATATCGTTCCTATCTCTGCCGTTGGTATTAATAGTAAATGTAATTCTATCTTCATCGCTGTTACTTGCTTGAGTCTTGTGTGTTAGCCAACCCGGAAATATTACAACGTCATTAGTTTGTACACTTACTTCTTTCCAGTAATCGTGTATTGTGTTAGTAGGAATACGTGAATAACCTGACCAGTTAGTTCTTAGTAACTGTTCAAACTCTATGTTACCACTTTGTGGTGGAACTTGTACGTATGCAGACACTACTACGTTTGCACTACCATGATCATGTGGTAATGTATGTGCATCTCGTTTGTGTAAATTAGTCCAACTACCTGTAGCAATAATATCTGTGTACTGTATATCCCATTCAGCTAGAGCTATTTCAATCTTTGGACGTAACCAAATCATAAAATCTCTATTACATTCCCATTCGTGAGGAGGGTTAGCATGACCTGCCGTACTCTTGCCACCATCAGCTTCTGTTTGATGTAACTGTGCTTCTGTGGATTGGTAGTCTTTAAATGCTTGTACATCAAAGCCTGGACTATAATTATATTTCCAAACTAGATTAGGTACAATAGATACTTCATTCATAGTTTCCTCCTATACATTATATAGTATACAGGAAGTGTTCTACGTTGTCAAGTGGTTTTGTTATGCAGTTGCTTTTGATGTTGCACGTTGAGCCATTTTATCTACTTCGCCGTCAGTCTTTTGACCTTTTGGTGCATCGCTAGGTGCTTCTTTCTTTGTGTAAAGAGTAATACCTTTTGAATCAAAGTTTTTAACTAATGGTTGTATCTCTGGATTCTCATCATAAATTCTTTTGAAGCCATCGTAATCAAACTGTGGCTTTTTTAAGTTCTTCATGATAGTGTTCATTGCATCAAATGAAAGATAGGCAGGCTGATTTTGAGTATCGGCACTACCTATCACATTTCTAAATACGTTTATTAAGGAAGACTTGGTGTCTGAATCGGAAGCCTCAGCTACTTTTTTGCTTGAGGTACTACCTTTTTTTTTGAATCAGTTAATAACTGAGCTAGTCTGCGTGAGCGTAAAACACTTTCTCGTTTACCTCTGTCCGCAATTTCTTCTCCGCCTGTTGCAGGTTCACTTGCTCCAAATTCATCATCTACTGGTGCTTCAGCATCGGCGTCTTGGTCAACTGTTGGTTCCATAGCTGGGTCCTCTGCAGGAGCCTCAACGTCTGTTCCCATAGTCTCTGGAGCGCCTTCGCCTGTTACGATAGCTACGCCACCTGTTAATGCTTCTCTGGTTGTTTCAAATACTGTGTAAAGATTTTCTAGTGCTGGTTTTACAGTTCCAATAAATGTTTCAGATGCTTCTGAACCCATCTCATCTCTAATTTTGTCGCCTAGTTCTAGCATACTTTCTGTTTGCATTTCTGCTGTGTCTTCCATCCAACCTGTAACACGGTCTACCATGTCTTTGGCCGCCATAACTAAAGTGGCCGCTTCTTCTGCGCCTTCATTAGTTTTCTTTTTGCCTGCAATAGCTTTTTGCAAACCTGCTGGAAGTTTCTTTTGTTTTGCTGATAAGCCTTTTGAGTCTGAATCTTTTGAATCGCCTTTTTCTTTTGCGGCTTTCTTCATTGGCTCTTTCTTGTCGCCGTCTTTGTCTAAATCTAAAAAGTCTGGTTTCGCTTCGTTAGCAGTTTCTCTTTCAAGCATCTCTTGATTGATAACGTCTAGGAACATTTTAGCTTTCTGATATGTATCACTTGAATGTACGCTTTCAAACTGTTCGCTTGTTTCAACTTGGCTTAGCTGTGTACGTAATTTATTACGTGCATCTTCTAGTTGCTCCACAGTAAATTTATCAAGAGCAATTCTTGTTCCAAAAGTTTTAGCTAGGCTTTCATTTAAAGCATTAGCTGTTAAAGGTTTTTTCAAATCGTTAAGTTTCATATCAGTTGTTCCTTACATTAATATTATTTATCATTCTTCGTTAAAGATGAACCTGTCGATTTGGTCCATATATTGAAAAGTACGGTCTTTTGCTATCTCAAACCTAGTTTCTAACGCCATTTTACGCATTTCGTCGTTCGTTTGTTCAATGCTATGCTTATGGAACAAGCTATCCATGTAATGTTTGCTTAATCCTGCATCTAAATCTAGTATTTCACTACACTTTGCATCATATCCTTTAGCACGAGCTTTTGCATAAGCAATGGCTCCACGCTTACTAAATGTTTCTGCTATTCTTGTATGTGTCTTTACGTCAAACACTAAAAATCCTTGTTTCGTCTGTCTAATCACGGTGTTCTTTATACGAACACTCTTACCCTTTGCATATGGAACATGTACCCTATTAAGGCCTTCTTCCATAATACTATCTAAATCTTCAATTATACGTTTCGAGTTCATTTGCGATCACCATTGTCATACCTTTGTTAGCAACTTTTGTTACCAACGCTTTTCTAATCAAATTCTCAATAATAAATTGTTCCCTCTGAGGAAAAGCATTGAGAGGAGTAATATGAGTCATTCTATCTAGAATTTCCTGTTCCTCATTGCTTACTTGTATTGTAAATCCCTCTAGCACTTGTTTTAGTTTCATTAACTTTTACCCATTTGTGCTATTGCATCAGCTTTTTGTTTTACTACATCGTCTAAGTCTTTTTTGTTATAGACAAACGACTGTGGTTCTCCTGCTTTTGGTTTTGGATTCTTTAAGATGACTTGATCGCCTTGGACGTCATCTATATCAAATTCTTGTTCTTTGCCACCTGGCCCTGCTGTTGGCATTGCTAACTTGGCACCTTTTTTAAGTATGCTCTTTGTTATGTTAGCCTGTGCCTTGCCAATTGATTTCATTGCCGCTTTACCTGCACCTTTAGCTAGATTGGCTCCAGCTTTAGCACCTGCTTTCATTCCAGCAGTAGCAACTTTCATACCGGCCTTCGCGGCCGCTGTACCCATTTGAGCACCGACTCTACCAACTGCCGCCGCAATAGCCGGAACTACTTCAACAACCTGTTGTTCTTGTTTTGGTTTTGTAAACTCGTCTGCTCTCATTATTTAGATCTCTTTTTAAAACTCTTTTTTCTTGTAGGCTTTTTATACCTTGCTTGTGACTGTGGCTTATTTGCCCCAGCAACTCTCTTACTTAATCCACTTGCACGTTTAGTACGAGAGGATCTGACTTGCATTGTACTACCTCTTTTAGCCTTAGCACGTTTAATATTTAACGCACTTCCAACTCTTTTAGTTGCGTTACATGTTGCCGGCTTAGCAACAATACGCCCTTTACGTGTTCCGCTTGTACATCTGTATTTACGTACTAACTTGCCTTTTGTCTTGCCCCATATGCCGATAACGCCTTCTTTAATTTCTGCTATCTTCATCTTCTGCGTCCAGCTTTATTTAACGCTTGTACTCTGCGTGAAACAGGATTAACACGTTTAGTTCTGCGAGCCTTACGCATCATCTTGCCGCCTATCTTAGCTCGTAAGCGTTTCATGTTAATTCTTGCTTTAATATTAGGTGCCGCAAAACATTGCGACATCTTCTTCACTATACGTCCTTTACGAGGACCTTGGGTACAACGGTACTTGCGGACTACTTTCTTTCCAGAACGTGCCCAAATTTGTTTTTCGTCTATTGATGTGACTTCACGTATCAGCATACGTGTATTTATCTATGTAAGTAGGGAAGTGTAATTAGTTGGTAAAGTTCATTAGTATGACTACAATAGTACTAAGTAGTCCTGCAACAATGGTTCCTGTTGCACCAATTAAAACTTTAAACATAGCTTTGTTGCCATGTGTAATATCATTATGGACATGCTCTAGCTTGTCCTCAACGCTGGCTAAACGTGACTCTAAACGTATATATCGTTGTTCGCACAAATCAACGTGTGCTTCTAAGTTCTTTTTTTCTAACGGCGTTGCCATATATTTTATCCTTTAAACCCATTGCTCAAATGGTGATTAGTAAACTTTTCTGTTAGCCTAATGTGTTTATATGCGAGATGTTATATGTGCCTTTTTACTATAGTATTTATTAGCAGTTTATACGTCTTTATCTACTACTTTAAAAATAATATTAATACGCTCTGAATCTTTTGTTCTGAACGCACTATTATTTATAGTAATTGTGCTATCTAAACCAGGTATAACTGGTATTAAATCAAAGTCATCTTTTAGTGCATCAACACTTAGGGCACCTTCTTGTTCAACATCAAAACGAAACGACCATACATTATGTTTGCCCTTAAACGCTGTACCAAAGTCTTTAATATCTCTTTTTTCAACTGTGGGCTTTGTATCAAAGTATATGTTTGCTCTCATACTCATAACTTGCTGTGCTGTATTCCAGTTAGACTGTTGATTAATCAAATGACGATCTTCAGTTTTGAACTTGTTCAATCCAGTATTGGTTATGTCTACGAGTGTTTCAATGATGAATGTGTCCATGCATCTATTTATGGCCATAAAAAAAGGGCCCAGTAAAAACTGAGCCCTTTCTAAGTTTTAATTTACGTTAGTACTATTATGCACTTACGATGAATTGTCCACCTGCAGTTACAGTTGCACCAGTCGCGTCATAGTCGCCTGATCCAGCCGCCGCACCTAAGTGTCTGATTGCCGCTTGTAAAGAAGCCGCGTCCCACTGTGTGTCGTCAACTACAATGTTTAACAATCCAGCAGTACCTTCACTGTTCATTGCGATTGGGTTAATTGCTTGTGCAATTAGTTCTAATGCTTTACCAATTCCGCCTTCAGCCGCTAATGAAGCTCCTGCGTCAACTACGTAAAATCCTAAATTTGCTGTACTATATAACGTTGCGTGTGCATGTCCTAGTCCAGTTGTTCTTGCTACTCCAGCCATTTTATTTCTCCTATGTTATAAATGAGGTTTCCCTCGGCTCTAATGGCCACACACTTTTTCTCGTGTATTGTGGTTACTTTTATTTATCCGTTTTAGGAAAATGGATGGATTATCGGCTGTTTTTAGCTCTTTTTTGCAATGCTCGTAGCATTTGTATGTATCCTGGGCCTGCTTTTACGATATCGTCTATTAATTCTACTGCTGGTAGATATGCTTTAACGAATGCAGGTGACATACTTTGACCTTTCTTTGCCGCATCTAAAAACTTTTTAGTTCCCATTACGTTCTTTGCACCAACAATGTATCTGTATAGTGCTAGGTCTTGTGCAGTAGTTGGAACCATGTCTGGCTTACTTACTGTAGGTTCGTTGTCTTTTACTTTAGTATCTTCAAGGTTAGCTTTTCTTGCTAGTTCTTCAAGGTACATAATAATATCACTGTTACGAAGTTTAGCTCTTGAAGCAAGTAATAGTTTAGTTACCCATTTCTTTTTATCTGCGCCACTAAGCCTATCCCAATTAGTTACTGCTCGTCTAATTGTTTTGTAATCAGTATTAGTAATTTTACAAGCACGTTCAATTGACATAAGCATTTCACTGCCTGATGTTTTGCTTGTACCTTTTAAAGTTATTAGCCATCTGTTTAATCCCATTACAGGTAAAAATGTACTAGCTCTAACTTTCTTTGCACTTTCAAAGTCTTTGAGTTTCATCATTGCATCATCGTCTCCACTAACAAAATATATTAAGTTATAGAGATCAGTGCCATGCATCCTAAACTGTCTATAGTTTTGATTCTGTGTAGTCTTTGTTGCGTATCCTGCTACGGTACCATTGAACTCTGAAAACTTTCTTAACAGTTCTAACACTAATGTCATCAAGTAAAGACGCTCACAACAATCTGTATAACTTAATTTAGAGTTATCAGACGTGTTGCGAGTCATCCTCGCTTCGTGTAGTTCTGTTAAAAAGTTAAGTTCCATTATGCGTAATTACTTCTGCGTTCTGTGTTGCCACCATCTTTCATATACTTGTCTTTAAAGATGTTGACCATTTCTTCTTGACTCTTAGCACTTAACATTTTACCTAACAGTTCGTCTTGTGCAATGTCTAATGTAAACTCACGTTTGATTGCAGGCTTAACTGCATCAGTTGTTAACATCATTTTAAGTGTTTGTGCATGTGTAACACTAGCTTTGTATTTCTTGCCAGTTTCACTTGTTAAATGTGTAACTGGATTAGGGTTACCTCTTGAATCTAAAATCTTACCAATCTGTGTAATCATTGGCATTTGCTTAAATTCTTTATCCATATCTGCATTATCATCGTCCGCTGGGTCAAACCCTTTTTTCATGTCGGCGAAGTCGCTATCAAAATCAGATGCTTTCATGTTTACTCTCCCGTTTAATTGCTCTGTTAGCTTTACTAAATTCAGAGCGGTTTACTAATTTAATATCGCCGCCTGGGTTGGCTAATACATAGCCCTCGCCACCTGGCTTCCCTGCGATAGATGCCTTAATGTCTGTTTGTTTGCTTTCCATTTGTGTAATAATATCGTCCTTGACTTCCATTATCCCTGAAACAGTTTGCCACATTGCCTGAAACGCCTTCATGTGCGTTTTAATATACTCAATAATTTTTGCTTGTTTCTTCTTAGATACTTTGCTAGTTGTTAACCATTGTACAAAGTCTTTACCTAAGTTGGCTAATCCTGAGTCTACTTTACTATTTGTATAAGCATAAAGTATTTGTGCAAAGTCACTAACTTGCATTTGCTGTAATGTAGCTGTGTCTAACAGACTATCAATAGCAGGACCATTCTTAGCAACAACACCTTGTAAACTTTTTAGTTTAGTTAGGTCAACCTCTGGAGCCGTTTGTGCAACTACTGGAGGTAACACTAATAGTTTTGATCCTTGGAACATGTCGTAATCTTTTAAAGGACTTTCAGCACCTGCCGCATCTACTACTCTGTGAATAACTACACCAGCTTGACTTGCTAGTATCTTCTTACCTACATCGCTGTCTGCTTGTACTGTGTAAGTTACTGTGTTAGGAGTAAACTGTAATACGCCTTTGTTGTTAGTTGGTGTATCAAAGTAAAGCATGTCGCCTTTAAAGAATCCTCTGTGTTCAATTGGAACAGCTTTTTCTGCAATAGGAAACAGAGCTTTCATTCTACCTGCGAATGCTACATAGCCTGGTTTATCTCTGTTCTTTCCACCACTACGGTTGAGGAACATTTGCTCAAGGTCATCAGCACTTTTTGATTTGCCGTCGTATCCTTTTGCACCAAAGCCTGACTTGTCTGTAAGTATGAACTCTCCATTTTCATCGCGGCCAAAAATGACTGCGGGAGATCCATCCCATTTAATTGTTGCATTAGTATGTCCTCCTGTACCCATGCTGGCAATTGAATCCAATGCACGTTTGGCACCTGCACTACCATGGAAGAAGATTAAGTCTTCAGCATGTTGTATTCGAGCTTCTGCTTCGTTTATTATTTCGTTAAATCTCATTTGGGTAACTCTAGTCCGTTCTTTTCGAAGTTGTCTCTAGCGTCTTTAACTAAGTTTTCGTAGTTAGGGTCTGTTTTAATTTTTGCAATGATTGTTTCAACACTATCCATATCTTTTGCTGTAGCAGTATCGCCCATTAATGTTTTTGCAATCTCATCTGGGTTTTTAGATATAGTTTGATTTGTAATTCTATCTACTAATCCTGCTCCACTACTAAACTTGTATCCTTGTGCTTTAGCAATACTGCTAATAAGGATCATTCTATGTTGTCCTTTGTATGGTGTGTTGTCGCCACTGCCTTTGAGTGCGAACTTCATGAACTCAGGCTCACCAAACATTAAATCTGTTTGTACATAGCCTTCTTCAGGGTTGCCATTGATTGGAGTTAGGAAGTGTACGTTGATGCCACTTTTTCTAATCCATTTTTTAAGATCGTCTCCTGGGTGATTCTTTTGTACCCATGCCGCAAGTTTAGCAACCATTTCATCTTTGGTAACTTCATCTTGGTTAACAGCAATATCCATATCGCCACTTGTACTTCTAATTCCTGTGCTACCTAATTTAAAATCTTTATGTGGTAGTCCTGTAATCTTTTCTAACCATGCAAGTGTAGGATCAACGTCAGCTTGATTGATACGCTGTGTTACAGGTTCTTTAGTCTCTGGATCTTTGAATATGTTTCCGCCTTCATTAAGAATCATTGTTTGTATCCTTTTTGTTGCGTGATTCAACAATTTTATCTACACCACGTTTGAACTTGCGAGGGTCGCCACTACGTATACTGTTAATGAATCGTCTTTCTAAGTCCGAAGCAGTTTCAGCATCGTATTGTTCTGCAATGCGATTAAGTAAGTTAATAGAACTTTCAATAAGGTTATTACCCGTAGTTTGTACGAGTGCTTCATTGTCTGTAGTTTGTCTAAAGCTACTAAGTTCTTCTAGTATTGATCTTGTACGTTTTCTCATATTATCCAGTTCCTATGTTGTATTTAGTAAAGAAATAAACAAACTTGTTCATAAAGAGATTGACTAAGCCGAACACATGCTATATAGTATGTATATTAAACACATGAGCGGGTGTTGTGTAATGGTAAGACCTTAGCCTTCCAAGCTAATGATAGGAGTTCGATTCTCCTCACCCGCTCCAAGGCCGGCATAGCTCAGTTGGTAGAGCAACTGATTTGTAATCAGTAGGTCCGCGGTTCGAGTCCGTGTGCCGGCACCACTTTTAGGTTGACAACCGTCAATTCCTATGTTACATTAGTCGTACGTATAGACAAGCAAAAGGAGACTCTTATGAGGAAATGGGTATACGACAGTTGGAATGTAGTAATGGATCATGAAAAGAATCCGTTAAGTGTTATTCCAGACTTTAGTACACGACATATGATTATGCAAGTTCTTGCATGGATGTGGTGTACAGTATTTGGTATCATTGTAGGTAGCATGTACATGGGTGTGTTCAGTATGGTACTACACACATTATTACTTGGTGCCATAGCGGTCACTGTTGCAACATTTGAAACTGCAAAACGTAAGCCAGAGTACTTTGGCGGCTTTGGTCGCGGAGCAGGTGGCGAACATGAGTGAGCAAACTAATTATTGCACACTAAAAGGACTAGGATGGGCGTTCTTGATTATCATTATTGGTATGGTAGGTATGCCTATACTTGGTTCAGCTATTGCTTATCCAGATAACTGTAAGCAATCTATTCTTATTCCTTGTATAGGATTACAAGATTAGATGTTTAATGCTGTTAAAGAGATCATATGGCATTTAACTTGCACTAGTTGTTCTAACTGGTTCACCTATGCGACAATGGAAGAAAAGTTACGTATTGAACGTTACACTTTCCATTGTCCGCATTGCGGCAAAACAGGAGGCGCGAGGATAAATAATGAGAAGGAAAATTAAGCTCGGCACTTGTTGAGCAAATTTTTTTTGACTAATGAAAAGGAAAAAAAGAAAATGACGCAGTTGATATCCCCAAATAAATTTACGAAGACAGTTGGCCTTTTAAGGTCATTTTTTTTGGATAAAGGATTTTTAGAAGTCCATACCCAAAACAGACTAAGCATACTTGCCGCATGTGAAGATCCATTCAATGTAGCAACATACAATTACGCAGGCCAGGTTTGGCCATTGCCGCAAACAGGCCAGATGTGGTTAGAACATGAATTATTAAGTAGCCCCGATAGTAAGGGGTTTTTTTGTGTCTCCACTTCCTATAGACAGGAACCAAACGCAATACCAGGCAGACATGATATAATATTTCCAATGTTTGAATTTGAAATGCCAGGTAATGTAGATGATCTAAAAGCAATGGAGTATGAACTATGTGAATACTTAGGCTTTGGCAACATTACAGAAAAGACTTATGCTGAATGGCAACAACACTTTGGACTAAGTGCTGATACAGAAATGGAAGCAGAACACGAACTTGCAATGGAAAAAGAGTTTGGTCAAACACTTATTACAAACTTCCCTGAACTAACATCACCTTTCTGGAACATGGCTAGAAACGATGACGGAAATACTGCAAAGAAGATGGACGTTATACTAGGTGGTATGGAAACTATTGGATCAGCAGAACGCTCATGTGATGTTGATATGATGCGTGATACATTCCATAGTATTACAGACGGTGCTTATTCAGAGTTACTATTCAAACTATTCGGTAAGGAAAGAGTTGAAGCGGAACTAGAAAAGTTCTTAGAGTTTGACTTCTTTCAAAGAGTAGGCGGAGGCATAGGTATAACACGTATGATTCCTGCACTAGAAAAGATTAACAAAGTATAAGAATAATCTGGGGTGGTGAAATTGGTAGACACGCACGATTGTTTCTCGTGTGGTAAATGACGGCAAATTATTTATCGTGGAGGTTCGAGTCCTTCCCCCAGAGCCAATATAAGTTATAAATAGATGTAGTATAACTACACGAGGCTAATATGGCATACTCTGAAAAGGTACTTGACCATTACGAAAACCCACGCAACGTCGGAACATTTGATCCAAAGAAAGATAATATAGGAACAGGAATGGTAGGTGCACCAGCATGTGGTGATGTTATGCGTCTACAGATAGAAGTTGAAGAAGGTATAATAACAGATGCTAAATTTAAAACTTATGGTTGCGGTAGTGCAATAGCAAGTTCAAGTTTAGTAACTGAGATGGTTAAAGGTATGACACTAGACGAAGCATCAGCAGTAAAGAATATGGACATTGTAGAAGAACTTGCATTACCGCCAGTTAAAATACATTGTTCAGTTCTAGCCGAAGATGCAATTAAATCTGCAATAAAAGATTATAAATCTAAAATAAAAGGTTGACAACACTAAATACAGATGTTATATTATATGTATAACTAAGAACACAGGAAAATTTCAAACATGTCAAAGACTATCAGAACACAATTATGTTGGCCCTTGAGGGGTATGTCTTGATGTGACTTTCTAAAAAAAGTTATATTGCGAAGCCCCTAGTAATTAATTTTATTAGGGGCTTTTTTTATGGGTGTGGTGTAATGGTAACACAACTGATTCCAAACCAGTTAATGGGGGTTCGATTCCCTCCACCTATGCCAACTTAACGTTGTCTAACACTATCTATAAAGTTGTACACACGACCAAACTGTTTGTCAATACTTATTAGGTCTTGTTCAATCATACTAACTAGTATCTGTAACTCCATCAATGTAATCAATGTCCATGAAGCTAAGCCTAGAAGTATAGTACCAAGTAGGCCTATCAACATGGTATTTGTTTTACGAGTCATATTTTATTTTTGTGGGTTTTCTTTTCCGTCTTTGTAGTTTTGTAAATGTTCAATGTAGTTATGAATCAAATGATCTGAAAAGTTATCTATTTTTCCTTTTTTGATTCCTGTCCACATGCCACGTAATCTATCTTTAATCATTTGCCAACCAGTAGGTCTACGTACATTTCCATAACTGTTTAGGTAGTGCATAGTTCCGTGATGTTTGAAACCCATAATTGCAAGAGGAACAGTTGTTACTATATCGTTATTGTTCTTCCAACGATGATGGGTAATGCCTAAACTATCAACGTAACCTTTCCAACCTACTCTTGGTGATCCGTATGTGTAAAGTTCTTCTGGGTTAGGTACTAGCTCAAAGAACATACAACGACTAGCCATAATAGTTGCCATTGCCGCTCCTAAACTGTGTCCTGTAAACCACACATCTTTATTTTTATTTTGTGTACGAGTTAAGTCTTCTCTAATAGCTGGCCATAGCTCGTCTACTTGCCCTTTGAATCCTTTGTGTACTCTACTAACTGTTTCTGCTATAACTGGCAATGCATTGGCATCAGCTTTAATATCAGCATATTGTGTTGGCTCTGTTCCCCTACAAGCTATAACTAAATCACGTTTATTCATAAAACGGTAAGATTGAGCTCCTTTTACATCGTAGTACTCTACAGTTGTAAAACCTATTTTTTTAGCCTGCTTTGTAGCATTGGCTTTATTTAAGTAAGCAATTTGGCTTATTTTTGCAAACAATAAACTTCTTTGCTTGAAGTTCATAGTCATAATCCCTTGTTCTGGTATCATCGTTTTCCCTCTCAGTAATATGAGTATTTATTAGAACTTTGTTATAAATAACTCTGACATAAATGCAGTTAGTTCACAAACATGTGATAATTCGAGCGGAAGTTACTAATCCGCCAACAGATGAAACCCTTACAAGTAATGATGTAAAAGCCTTGATAGAAGCAATAGGTATGAAGATCCTAATGGGACCATATGCCAAATATTGTAATATGAAAGGTAATAGAGGGTTGACTGTTGCTACTATTATAGAAACTAGTCATGTTATAATACACACATGGGATGAAACAGATCCTGCTATGATACAACTTGATGTATATACTTGCGGAGTATTTGATCCTAATATAGTATTTGATTGGTTGCAAAAATATAACCCTACCAAGATAGATTTTAAATACCTTGATAGGGAAAATGGTTTAACAGAAATTAAACTTTAATATCCGTTTGGTACGATAACATAGTGTATCATTAACACTACTCCCACAGAAGCACCCAAGCCAATCATCATCTTAATGAAGTCTTTAGTTACAAGTGGAAATACTGTCTTGAACTTTTCCTTGCCTGTCATAGTTGCCATAGCAAGTTCACGTCCACATAATAGTCCAACGAACACCCAAGTTGTCGACATAGGTATATCGTTATACTCTTTGAAGAACCAAAGGATCAACCAATACACACCGTCAATGATAGTAGCACTACGAACATATCTTGTATTGTGCTTTTCAATAACAATCTTTTGTATCTTACCTCCGCCTTCTTTAAACATATAAGCAAGTCCGCCTACAAATACAAGTGAGATAATAACCATTAAGTCCCAAGGTATCTCTCTAGGTAGGAACACGGCAATGTTTGCCATGTCATGACTGAGCCAAGTAAACCACAGGAAGCCTGTTGTTACCCATTGTGCTACACGCCATGCTTTCTTATGTTCTTCTTTAACAGGCTTTGCTTCATCTAGTAGTTTAGTAACCACTATCCAAATACAATATGCCGCCACAGCCGCGACTGCATATCCCATCATACTCTTTACGAGCATCTTCTCTAATACAAATGTACTTGCAAAGGCACTTAAAACTAAAAATGACGTACTCACTGGTACGCCAATTCTTGTTAGTATTAATAGTAGTCCTGGTGCCGCCGCATGGTACCATTGTATTTCTTGGAACGGTATCTTGTTAAGTCTACCGTAACTGATGTCTCCACCATTTACTGTCCAACCGTACCACAATGTATAAAGGAGAACTGCACTTGCACACCCCCACATAATTTTCCAATTGAATTTATCGTTATTACTTGCGATCCATGTACCTAGTGTTTGTACTGAATCATTTGCTATTACTGAATAGGCCGCGAAAAGAAATCCGATTGCCATCCATAGGGTGAGTGCGTCCATTATTATTTCTCCTATCTGCTTGATGCTTTTACCACATCGCTCACAAGTTAAAAGAGATTGGGCTCAACGTTGCCCAACTTCCATGCTTTGCATAATTCGAACAATTATACAAACAGTTTTATTTATAGCACAGGTTTTAGCAAAAGTCAAGAGTGAAACAAAAAGAAAACCCTCTACATCATTATAGAGGGTTTTCTGAACACTCGGAAGTGTTCGGGGGCATTCTTATTTGTTTATTATTTCGTCAACTTCGTTCCAAGCCTTTTCGTCTGGATCATAAATTTTTTCTTGGGGGACATGTCCTGGCTTGACAAATAATGCTAACATGGCAAGAGCAAATAGAAGTATCAATGTAAAACGAAAATCCATCCTAGAGCCCTCTCATGTTAGGTGTAAATATATTTACACTCTTATTTAATGGCTTTAAGTTGTATAATTAAATACTACTATTATATGTAGTTGGTCCAGGAAGGGTGTTTGATCTTTAGATCCATTTGTTTACGCTTGTTAACTAGATCGTAATAGTCTGGAGCATATGGTTCACGTTTAGGTTTCATTGCAGTTTTGTTACCCTTACGAGTGTTACAAGGCATACAAGCCGCCACAATGTTTTCCCAAGATGTACGTCCACCTTTACTCAAAGGTATAACATGATCAAGGGTAAGTTCTTTTTTAATTAATTGTATGTCGCAGTATTGGCAAGTGTATAAGTCACGAATGTATAAGTTTACTTTAGAGAAGCGAGGCTTCCGCCGTTTACGTTGTTGTTGCTTTAGCATGATCACAGCCGGTACACGAGTTTCCCAAGTAGGAGAACTTACAATCCAATCATCATACCAATCTAATACTGTAACCTTATCCATCCACAGATAGGTTATTGCTTCTTTCCATTGAATTGCTGATAGGGGTAGATATGATAATGGTTGTGCGTCTGCATTAAGTACAAGTACGTCAGACAAATCATTGTCTCCTTTGCTATGCTGTGTATGTATTTATTACTGTTGGTTCTTCCACTGAAGATATGTAAAGTAATCTATTACGAGAATTTGTATTAAGAGTCCTAATGGAGTTAGTACTGCACCAAATAAAACAAAAGGAATTATTACAGTCCAAAAGAATAATCGCCATAGGATAAACATAGCCATGTCTCTTGGCCAAATCCATTCAGCCCAACTTGGTACTGGTTTCTTTGGTCTAAAATCTTGTACTTCCCAATTCATTATACAAACAGACTACTTACTGATTCTTCATTAGTAACTCTGCGTATTGCTTCGCCAAATAGGTTACTAACACTTACTTGTCTAGTTTTCTTACAGTTCTTAGGACAACGATTAGGAATAGTATCAGTAACTACTAATTCATCTAGTACTGACTTCTCAACCTTTTGACATGCTTCGTTACTTAATACTCCGTGTGTAATATAAGCACGAACACTACTAGCACCTGCATCCATAATTGCTTTGGCCGCATTGCATAATGTCCCGCCTGAGTCTACAATGTCATCTACTAGGATAGCATGTTTGCCTTGTACATCGCCAATTAGATTCATTACTTCGCTCTTACCTGCTTCTGGTCTACGTTTGTCTACTATAGCAATGTCGCCACCAAACATATCAGCAAACTTCCTAGCACGAACAACACCACCTGCGTCTGGTGATACAAATACTGTTCCTTGTTGTTGTACTTCTGGATCATCTCTCCAACCAATTGAACGTTTGATATCTTTTGCAAAGACTACACGGCTTGTTAAATCGTCCACAGGAATATCAAAGAAGCCTTGTATCTGTCCTGCATGTAAATCCATTGTTAAGATTCTATCTGCACCTGCTGTTGTTAATAAGTTACTAACAAGTTTTGCTGTGATAGGAGTACGTGAAGCACTCTTACGATCTTGTCTTGCGTAACCAAAGTAAGGAATGACTGCTGTAATTCTACTTGCACTTGATCTACGTGCCGCATCAATCATAATCATAAGTTCCATAACACTATCATTAACAGGTGTACAGGTACTCTGTATAATAAACACATCTTCGCCACGTACATTTTCTAAAAACTCTACGCTACTTTCTCCATCAGCAAACGTCGATACGTTAGCCGGTACTAGTGTTGCAAAACAATGTTCTGCAATCTGTTGTGCTAAATCTGGATTAGCATTTCCTGTGATAATTTTCATTTTCAAACGTTGTCCTTCCTTACTTGGTAATTGTACTTAATAGCACATTCAATTAACGACAGATCAACACCATGTTGTTCTGCCAACTTTGTTAGAGCTAGTGTGTCTTTAGGAAAACAATGTCCTCCAAAGCCACGCTCTGTCGTTATACTTGTATGGCTTTCACCAATACGTTTGTCTACACTTACACCATTAGCAACCGAAGTATAGTTAACACCACTTGCTTCACATAAGTCATACACTTGATTGAAGAAACTTACCTTAGTCGCTAAGAAACTATTTCTTAGATACTTTATTAGTATAAGTTCTTCAGGGGAGTTTTTAGTATTCACGTTAATCTTACCAAGAGCTTCTATTAATATAGTTGCCCAAAAGTTTGTATCGCCTTTAGCAAGATAGTGTGTTTCTGCATTGCACAGATCCTTTACGGCTGTTTCAGCACGTAGGAACTCTGGACTAAAGGTTGTGTTGAACTCTTTGATTTGATCCCAGACTTGAAGATCAATAGTACTTTTAACAAGCACAGGAATATTATCTAACTGTCTTGCTTGATTAACAACGTCAATGACACTACTGCCATCACATGATCCGTCTGCGTTAGACGGCGTTGACACACAACAAATGATTCCTTGGCAAACTTTATCAAAATCAGCGACATACCCAAGCCGCGGGTCATGAATTTCAACGTCCCAAGACTCTTTAAGTATAGCATGGTATGCCTTACCAACATACCCATACCCTGCAATGATTAGTTTCATTAAGCAATCCTCGTAATGTGCTACTAGTATATACTTAATTATCTATTATGTCAAGATAAAATAGGCGAGCTGAGTTAACTCGCCTATCCAATTTATTTGTTGTCGTGGTTAATAGATATATGTTTTAAAACTTTACCAGAATTTTCTCCAGCAGTAACAGTATATCCAGTCGTACCATTTCCATACACGTTTACTTCACTACGAGTTTTCATAAGGATTTTCTCCTTGCGTTCTCTCATTTTTTGCTCACGGTATGATTTAAGTAGGTAATCGTATCTGTTCATTACACTCTCCTTTTTACAGTTAAGTGCGTTCCTTCAGCATAGTTGCTTACTTCCGGCCTATATCGGCTGAACGTTGTATATGTATTTATCCAGCAATTAGAAAGAAAGGGTGCAACTTGTGATTGCACCCCAACAGGGTTAAACGAACTGTTTTCCTATTTCTCTTTCTGCTTCAGTAGCCATTTCTTTATCCCATTTGTCCAAATGCTTTTTCATAAAGCTATTGAACACTGGTGGTACTAATGCTAATGCAAAGAGTGTGAAGTAACCTACACCTGTGTTAGGTGCACCTACTTCGTCAAGTTCCCAGAAGTGTGTTTCACCTCTGTCATGATGATCAGCCTGGCGACCAATCTCTATGAAGAACCAGCTTGTGAATAATGTTGAGTTATCCCATGAGTGTCTATAGTCTATTGGTTCGCTTTTAACACGAATCAAACCATAGTGTTCTAGATAGTTAAGTGCTTCAAGTTCGAAGTTTGATATTAACCAAACAAGTCCGATACATGCGACACCTAACCAACCACCTGCAAAGAAGAACAATGCAAGTGTAGGTACACTCATCATGTAACCTCTTATCCATCTGTTACTTACGGACAAGAAAGGTTTACCTAAACGTTTCAATCTACCTCTTTCCATTTCAAACAAGAACTTAGATTGTCCTAAGTGTGATTTGATATAGTGTGAATAGATATCACGTCCTCTTGGTGCAGTTGCAGGATCATCTTCACTTGCTAATTCCAAATGATGATTGTACACATGAGCATAACAGAAATGTGCTGAACCTGATAGTCCCATCATCCAGCGGCTTATTACAAATGCAATGCCTTTGGTGTGCGATAGTTCATGCCCATAGATTATACCTATGCCTGCAAATATACCTGTTGATAGTGTAGCACCTAATAGTTCTGCACCTGCCATACCATTAAATATTTGGTAAGCAAGAGCTAACTGTAATGCTACAAAGACTGGTAACATCAAATACATTACTGTATTCTGTAACCAGGGGATACCTAAGGTCTCTCCATTCTCATCAACTGCTCCACGAGTGTGTTTAGTGATAAGTGTGTCAAGTATAATGCCTACTCCCAATAAGCCTACACCTGTCCATGCCCATGCTCCACCTGCCAACACTCCTGCGAGTGTTACAAGTATTAACAATGGTGCAATGAAGTACCTTATGTTTACGAAAAGTTTATTCATTGTGTTGTCTCCCGGCTTTCACCTGATAGTTAATCACAATGTTTATTATAGTAACACAATAACTTAAAAAGTCAAGTGCATATTAATACTTATACTACCAAAGCAAAAACACGGTTCTTATAAGAACATGCTAATATTAGCAACAACTTATCCATGCACTAAGAGCATAACAGCCTTTACAAAAAAAACATGGAAATCACACTCTTTTAAGGCCCGACTTTTGTGCGTATTTAATAAATACAGGTGAAGTAGAAAAGTTGCAATGATTTTGAAGCTTCCACACACAGACACATTGGATAGACAATGCGGATTATCCATCCGTTACAAGTGATTGACGGGGACCAAAGGTTCACGCACCGCCGGGGAAGTTCCGGGGTATTGCTTTCCTCAAGCATCCACAAAACTTATATAAGGAGAAGTAAAATGGCTACTATGCTATTCAACGGCCTTGTGAGTTTACTTGGAAACCCAAGCCCGTCCAAGGCTTTCGAAAAAGAGATGCTCACTTACGCCAAAACAGAGTACGGAAAAGATTGGCAATATGCCTTTCACTATATGTTAACCCACCAGGGCAAAGGTCCTAAGATGGGAGTACATAACTAATGACACAAGCAATTATGACAGTATCAACTGTGATTCAAGACGCTATAGCTGGCTTGATGGATTTAGTAAAGGAATGGAAACGAAACAGAGCTAACAAAGCCGCGATTCGTAGAACACACAAGGAATTATCCCAACTAACAGATCACGAACTACGTGATTTAGGCATTGGACGTTCTGATATTACATCAATTGCTTTAGGCAATTTTCATGATAAAAGAATGAGCAACGCTACAACTAACAAAAATTTAAGAGGATGGGTATAATGACTGCTATAGAATTAAGAGAAACAACTTGGGACTTTACATGCAAAACGTGTGTAGTAATTAGAAACGTACTATTAGGTATGTGGATTGGACTGATTGCGTTTGGTGAATCAGCAGGCAGAGCTAGAGCGGCCGCTGAACTATCACGTCAAGGCTATCACGAACAAGCACGTAACTTAATGGTTGATCAAGGGAGGATTAAGTAATGTCATTCTTCGCTAGATTATTTAAAATTTCAAAAGCCCACACTCGTGCTAGAAATACTAGAGCAGTATTACATAGCCTAACTGATCATGACTTGAGAGATATAGGAATCAAACGTGGTGATATAGATTATATTGCTGATGAACCAATTCGTGATATGGAAGCCAAGGACAAATATGAAGCTGGCGACCATTATATGCGAGGGAAACCTGTAGCAACTTGGAAAGGTAAAGCTCATGCGTAATGTTATATCTGCACTAATTCCATTTAGTATTATGATGTCAATCCTAGTAGGCGTAATGCTTGTTAACGGATTGTTCTGGGGAGGGTATTTTCACTAATGTGGCCTTACACTGAAGACGAACAAGACTGGGTATCAGGAAGATAAATTAAAAATGACAGAGCTGTCCGCCAAGACGGCTCTGCCATAACTTAAAAGTGTTATGCTTTCTTACTTGCGATTGTAAATTGAATATAACACCCATACAGCAACTAGACCAACTAAGCCCTGTGCAGATAACGCTGTTATCATTCCAGTGATGTTGTCTACTACGCTGATGTTTGGCCAGAACGGAATGTTCTGCCCGTTGAATAAAACTTCAAGCACGATACCTAAAGCGATAAGTGATACACCTACCTCAGTAATGGCACTTGCCCAAGTTTTTACTTTATTTAAGATTTCCATATAAGATCTCCTTTCTAAAATACTAAGTCAACGTCGACTCAGTCAATTATTTAAAGAAGGAAGTTTATAAGTTAAACTAGCATAAATGGTCTAAGGTATGTTAAAGCTAGGTGGGTTACCAACTATTAATGCATATGTGGGTAGTTATCTTGATTTACTTGCTCTCTGTCATTCCATTTATCAAATATCATACTACCTATAAATGCAATAACACCAAGTCCAATTATTCCCCATAGTGCTGGTTCGTTGGCAAGGAGATACACTAATACCTCCAAGCCGTTCATTTGATTAAAGTCTACTTCAGCCATGCTATCTTTCGGCCTTCTGCTTTTCTAAGAGCATGTTCTTTATGTGAACCTGGATATCTCCACGCCCAAATAGCAACAAGGACCATGAAGCCGCCAGTCCATGCTATTGCTTTTAAGTTACCTGTAGTAAACCACATAATAACTAAACTTGAACACATTGTTACGATCATTAAATATTTTCCTTTAGTTGGAAATACTCTCTTCTCGCTCCAGCCACGTAGAAACGGACCAAATAGTTTATGGTTCATAATCCAGTTGTGCATTCTATCACTTGACTTCGCAAAACAATATGCGGCACCAACTGCGGGTGTACTCCAAGGTAAGCCTGGTAGGTAGATTCCTACAAACGCTACACCTAATAGTAGACATCCTAGCGTAAACCAAAACGCTTTCTTTATATTAAAGTTTTTCATCATTGTTATAGTACTTTCTGTAGAGCTTCAATTAATTGATGCATCATTGCATTCGAATGGAAAGGTGTCGGCGCAAGTCGTAGGCGCTCCGTACCTACTTCAACTGTTGGATAGTTGATTGCTTGACAGTAAATTCCATACTCATTTATAAGTTCGTCACTTATAGCTTTACACTTCTTAGCATCTCCGATCTTAATAGGAACGATGTGGGTCACATTTTCGAAGATAGGGATGTCCCTGTTGGTAAGAAGTTTCTTAAGTCTTTTGGCTCGTTCCTGGTGTTGTTCTCGTAGTTCGTTATGGTCTCTCAAATATTTTACACTAGCTAATGCTCCTGCACAAATAACAGGACTCATTGAAGTAGTAAAAATAAACCCCGAAGCAACAGAGCGAATAGCATCAATGATAATACTATCACTTGCAATGTATCCTCCCTGCACTCCGTAGGCTTTCCCTAAGGTGCCATTCAGTATATCGATTTTGTCCTGTGATCCTTGCTCTGCAGAATATCCTGCACCTGTTTCACCATACAGGCCAACGGCGTGGACTTCATCGAGATATGTAATAGCACCGTACTTCTCAGCAAGAGCAACAATGCCTGGTATGTCACTGACGTATCCATCCATGCTATACACGGACTCAAAGACAATACAAGGTGTGCCTTTGACGTCTCGCAGTAGTTCTTCTAAATGCTCAAGATCATTGTGCCTAAATATTTTCTTTTCTGCACCACTGTTTCGTATTCCTTGAATGAGGGAAGCGTGATTCTTGCTATCACTAATAAAAACAATGTCGGGAATGATACGTTTTAACGCAATTAGAGTCCATTCATTTGCTACATATGCTGATGTATAGAGTAAAGCCGCTCCTTTGCTATGCAGTTGGGCGAGTTCGTTCTCTAGGGCAACGTGATAATGACTTGTACCCGCAATATTTCTAGTCCCGCCTGATCCTGCTCCTGTTTGATCAAGTGCAGTATGCATTGCGTCTAGAACCACCTTATGCTGACCCATTCCTAGGTAATCATTTGAACACCAGTTTACTATATTTTTTATAGCATACTTCCCATACCAGATGGCATTAGGAAACTCTCCTCTTTCACGTAAGATGTCGTTAAAGACTCGATAGTTACCTGACTTTTTCAAATCATCAACTGTGTTTTCAAATGGGGTTTTGTCAATCATTGCACAGCTATTTATGTGCGTATTTTATACTAAGTCTGGATAACGAACTTGTATTGTTTGGTATGACCTATCTCAAACTGGTGTAATTGGTTGAGTTGTATATGCTTAAATGTATTAACGATATGTGGCTCTATGCTATTAAACCTTGTTTTAAGTGTGTCTATGTCTCTAGTCATAGCTTTCATTACTTCTTCTGTTTGGTCTTTTTCGAGCAAACAAGTAAACTTTTCAATCTCAATCATGTTCTTAAATTGCTCGTATGTGTCTGTTGTAAAGAAGTCTGATACAACTAATAGTGTATCCGGAGCAACACTATGAAACAGTTTTTGCTCAAACATCACATGCATACTATCTAAAAACAATAGCACGTTATAGTCTTTCAACTCTGTATTACCACTAGTAAAGTAAATGTTGTTAGGGTAATTAGTTCTAGCATACTCTATAAACTCTTTGTTATTGTCTATGCCGTGAACCTTTATGTTATAATATCTTCTAAGGACATCAATTCCGCGACCCCATCCACAACCAACATCAAGTATCTTGGCTCCATCTAAATTAATGTCTGTTAACAAATCCAAGTACGCATTGATTTGTCCTGGCCAGTCTTGATCAATAGTTTCTAAATTAAATTTATTGTGTAATTGTTCTAGGCCGTGATTCTGTAAGGGCTTCCAGTCTATGTTCTTTACATACTGTTCAAAGAAGTCTGGGTGTGATAAGTTAAGCACAGGGTTCATTGGCTTAACTTTAGATTCTCGTATATTATCTTCAGCTTGTGCGCCAAGCCTTGCAAATACTTCATCTAATTCTTTTTGTGTTAATTCATTCATAATAGGGTTTAGTCCTGTTAACTGCATGTTGACATGTAAACAATGAATCTCTATGCGTTTGTGTTAACAGGACCTCGCTACTCTCTATATGTTTTGTACCGTGCTATGCACTACCATTTTGTATATCCTACTTATAATTCGGCTTATACTACTTTCACTTTTGATTTATGAAAGCATAGAACTTCTCAGCCGCTTCTAAGACTTCTTCAGTACCAGGTACTACAGGTGCATCAATTTGAACTTTAACTGTGTCACCTTCCTTAGAAAAAGTATATCCGTCCCACTTAGCATAATAGTCCTTCCAGACTGAAACACTAGCAAGTTTTAATACTTCAGCTCGAATTTCGTAACCGTTCTTGTTTGTTGTAATTTTTGGCATTGCCGATTTAAACATTTCTGCAACCTCTTGGGTCTGTTTAAAGATGGCTTCACCGTATTTTGTATCTACGCTCATTATGTTCTCCTTTGTGTGTATGTGTGTAGTGTCACTAATGTAACACAATTATTTAGTTTTGTAAACCCGGTTGGGGTTCAATTTAGATAGAATTTAATTCGTATTTTTTAATCTTATGTATTAATAAAGTACGTCCCATTCCTAATTGTCTTGCCGCTTTTGATTGATTTCCGCAGTTAGTTTCTAAGGCTAACACTATTGCTTTACGTTCTACATCTGCTAATTCTGCTGATAGAGTTCGCTCTACTTCAATCTCATGTTCCGGCCAAAGATCATCAAACATACTCCAAAGCATATCTTGTTCTTGTTGTGGTGTATATTGTTTAATTTCCTTATAAGTTTGTTCCATATCACTAATCCTCTGGCTGTAAGTGTATTTATTCTTGGATAAACCCTAGTGTTTAATGCTGAAGTGTAAATATATTTACACCTAAATGATAAATATGTATGGGCTACTAATATAGGGTTTTTAAATTTATGAATAAGATTGTAACACTGACAACTGCCATGATGATTGGCTTGTTTGTTTCACTAGCTACGACAGTTAGTGCTGAGACTAATACAGTAACATCAACAGTTACTGGTACAACTACAGTTGATAAAACACCGCCTACAGCAAGTGCTCCTAACGTGATGATTAATAATCAAGACGTATGTTCTACAGGAACTAGTGCCGCAGTACAAACACAGGTGTTTGGTATTGCCGGTGGTACTACAATCAGAGATTTAAACTGTGAAAGACTAAAACTATCTAGATCACTTTATGGTATGGGTATGAAGGTCGCGGCAGTAAGTTTATTATGTCAAGATGCAAGAGTCTTTAACGCTATGGAGATGGCAGGAACACCTTGCCCGTACAAAGGGAAGATTGGTATTGAAGCCGCGAAAGCATGGGCTGAGAATCCAGAGAAACGTCCCGATTACGAGAAATGGTTAAAGGAAAATGATCTTGAAGCATACGAAAAAGAATGGAAGAACAAAGCAACGACTTGGGGCGTGGGCCTTGGTAGTCTTGCTATGTTGTTATTCTTACTCTAGTTTAGCATACGACCAACAGTATAATGTAGGTGACACAGGACCTAATGGTGGTACTGTAACATCTGTTGATGTAACATCTGTTGTTACAGGCACTGAAGTTGGTCTAAATGGTGGCTTCGAAGAAACAACTACAACTACACTATTCACTGAAACTGTAATAGAACAAATATCAACATCAGAACAACAAACAGTTACAACTACAACTGCTGTAGAAACAACCACAGCTAATCAATTAGGAGACATCGACACAAGTAATGGTTGGAGTACACAAGGTACTGTTAGTGTTGGCAGTGGTACTTGTAGCTATAGTGGAACATTACAAACAGGTGAAGCCTGCATGGGTCCACAAGCAAATGTTCCAAATTCAAATGCCAGCTCTGATATCAATTGGCAACCTAATGGATCTAATTCACTAGGTGGTGGACAAGTTGGCTCTGAGTATGTTGAGATAACCCAACTGTTGACAGAAGCTGAGATACAAGCAGGCTTTGATGTAAATTATGGTGTTACTGTTGAGTCACACAAATCAAACGCAACTGTGCCGGTTTGTTCTAGTACTAGTGGAGACTGTAAAGATCTAATTAAAGTATCTATTTACATGTTCTCAGGAGCACCTGGCGGACAAGGCGGAACTCGAGTTGCTTCATTAACCCACCGCGAAACTTTAACTTATTCAGGAACACAAACCTACGCTTATAACTATACAATACCACAGAACCAATACGAATCAGTTTGGGCTAAGATGAATCTATGGGGAGTTGACGCAGGATACCATCAACAGATGTTTGGACCAATATTCTCTGATCCTTATATAAAATTAACGTATGATGCTATTACGTCAGTCACTGAAACAATCACAAACATAATTTTAAGCAATCAAGAAACAGTTTTTAATTCAGAAGAGTCAATACTCACAAGTGTTTACATAGGCGATCCTGTAGCTGATACTGTTATTGAACCTATTAACTACGCAGAAGTAGAGTCATTTGAAATAGAAATAGTAGACAGTAATGGCGGTGGCGTTGAATTAGAATTTACAGTTGAAGTAGACGAAACAGCCAATGTAGCAACTGTAGAAATGAGTTCAACAAACTTAGAAACAGGTGTTGTACAAGTAGAACAAATAGCAGAAGTAACACTAGTAGCAAGTCTTGATAGCTTTGACTCTGGCAGTACAACTGTTGATATGCCTAGTGTAGAATCAATTGAAGCAGATGTTGGTGCTCAAGTTGACGTTGCTGTTGCAGATGCTATAGCTGAAATAGAACTACCAGAATTAGACATGCCAGAGACTACAGTAGCAGAAGTAGAGACAGCACCAGCTGAAGTAGAAACAACTACAACAGAAACAACTGAACCTACTACTGAAGTAGAAGTAAATACAAGTGAAGCAAGTAGCGAAGAGTCTACTACGGCAGAAACGGAAACATCAACTGAGGAAACAAGTGAGGGAAGCGAATCAACCGAAACCGAGACGGATGAGAACACAACTGAGACCGACCAAGAGTCCAGTAGTGATGTGGAACAGTCAGTGGATAAAAGTGGAGAGGAAAGTGAAGGGTCAGATAGTGGAGAGTCTGATGCTGGAGGAGATACCAAAGAAGCAAAAACCGAATCCAAAGCCGACGATAAAGGAAAATCCGGAGATGCTAAAAAAGGAAATGCTTCCAAACGAACTGAGTCTAAAGAACAAAAAGCAAAACGCATCAAAGAGGCAGTAGATAAGGCTAAACAAAAGATTGCAACTAGAATCTTAGCCGCAATGGCAGATACTTATAGTGCTATAAACGAAGCTACTAAGATAGCACTAATGTCTAGTTTAACAGATCAAGAAAACTTTAAGGCATACTTAGACAAACAAAACGCTTTACCATTAGATTGGTATACAAGCGAACAGATTTATGCGGACATGCCACAGCTATTAGACCCAGCAGGCATACTGTATGATATGGCGCAAGATAAAATCATGGACGAGATGATCATGCAACAATACGAAACACAACAATAGGAGATACTAAATGGCAGAAGTAGAATACAAAGGTATCAAAATAGGCGGAAGTAAATTGTTACTTGTTTTGCCTTTAGTTGGTACTATTATAGGTGGACTTTGGGGAGGCTTTGAACTCTACAACAGATACCTTATGATGGAAAAGAAGATAGATGCTTACGTGGCACCTGATCTTAGTGGATTTGATAAAAGACTAGAAGTTATTCAAAGTGAATTAGACATGGTACTAGCAGAAGTAGAACTTGTATCAGGAGTAGCTAAAGAACTAAAGAATGACTTACGTGGAGATGTTAGACGCATTGAAACTATTGTAGAAGATACAGAGTCTAAAGTTAAAGAAGACAGTCGTGAACTTAATAGAGATATTAATGATGCTGTTAAATCTATCAAAGAAGATATGAGAGCCTTAGAGGAAAAGATTGAAAAGCAAATTAAACTTGCTTTAGAAAATCCTTTGAGTAATATGGCTACATCTAAATAAAATAATATAACTCCAGCTTAACTATAACGGCTGGAGTTATACATTTCTTTTCAACTAACTTCGTTGATTTGATCTTGTGTAACAACACCCTCATTGATAAGACGTTGTCTATTAGCCATGTGCTGTTCTTGCACCATAGCTTTGTTTTGTGCATTGTAAGGAACTGCATTACCAGACTCAATTAACTGTTTACAGATACTTGATTCTCCTAGTGCAAAGTCACCTAGTATACGTCCAAACTTACCTTTACTATCATACTTCTTAGTAACAAGTACTTGCATACTTCCAACAGGTAAACGTTCTTCAACATACCTACCTGCGGCTTTACCAAATAACTTTTCAACCTTATCACTTGTACGAGACTCTGGAGTATCAACGCCTGCAAGTCTAACACGTTCATCGTTCAACCAAACGCCAAACCCTAAGTCAATATTAATATCAACTGTATCACCGTCTACTACTCTTACTATCTCTGCTCTATAAGTGTACATGTTCTTATTTTCCTTGTCCTCTATATTTTTTATAACTACGCTTCTTACTTTTATTCATCGAAGAAAACTTTGTTCTTGAATGGTTATTCCCTATACTTGTTTTCTTTGGCTGAGTTTCATGTTCCACGTAACTCTTGTGCAATCTCATAAGAGACCCTTCCATGTGTAGCATTGTTGCATTTAAACAACATTTCTACTACAAGAGTATTTATTATATTAGCTTATAATGATACGCCGGGTGCTTTAGCAGGGCCAAAGTTCTTACCCATTTGAACAATACATAATCCTGCGGATTGTATTTCAACTACAACTGACCAAGTACCTGTTTGCTGATTAACATATAGTGCTGATGGCCCTGTAATAATCTGCCCATTAGGTATTTGAATGAATGACTCAAATATTGCAAATGGTTGTTCACCGTACTGTCCTTGTACTATTCCTAGTATAGCATCGTATGGTCCACAGTCTATAAATGTAGGTAGTTTCATCATACCTGGCATTTTGTATTGATTTGGGTCTTGTGGTTGCTGGTCTTGTTCCTGTGCAGTCAATTGAGTAAGCATCGCACCAGACAATAGACAAGCAATGACGAGTGTGGAAAATGTTTTTAATAACTTCTTCATAGCTTAGTCCTTCCTACAGGTAGTTAGAGAATGTCTTACTTGCCGCTAGATCAATTGCCTTAACATATTGTTCTTCAGTAGCATAATCAAATATACTATGATTGCTAGGCTCTGCAACTAACCAACCGCCTTTTGCGATCTCATCTTCTAACTGCCCACGTTGCCATACGCTCATACCAGCAAACATTCTCCAGCCCTTAGGCTCGTTGCCCATTGCTAATTTTTCTAGCATTAAAGCATCACTAGTCATGCATACTTCCTCTGTTGCAGTCATAGTGTTTGTACTGGTCCACTCACTTGTGTGTAGTAATAAAATTGAAGTATCCGAAACAGGTCCACCTTTGTGGATAACTTGATCTTCTAATGCAGGAGCAAAGTCAACTCCTTTAAGGGCTCCAAGGCTTGTGCAACGAAACTCGCTAGGTTTGTTTAGGATAACACCTACATGTTCTCCGTCTTTCCTATGCTCGTACACGTAAACAACACTATGGTGAAATACAACGTCATTGTCCAACGCCGGTGTTGCAACTAAAAGTTTTCCTTTTAGGTCTTCCATCTTAACTCCAGTCTGGTAGTGGCCCGCCATATTTTTTCCCTTTAATTTTCTTACCTCCAACCTTCTTGCGGTTATCACCTATCTTGTGTGACTTACCACCTTCACGTCTTCGGTAACCTTGACTCTTACATGAGGCCAAAGCACTTGCTCCTAAAGAATCGTTTGAACGATTGCTTTTACAAAGTTTTGCACTTGCCGCCGCTTCTTCAAGAGCTTCAATGTCTATTTCGTATATCTTCATACAAATATTTATCTATATTTGTCTGCAGGGTTCCTAGAATAAGATTGACTGTCAGAGTTATCACATAACTTAAATGTTAGAGCTTTGCGTGGACCTCGAGTAGTATTAATACTAATCTCTCCAGTCTTGTCGAAGTATTCAATCTTTGTTATCTTGGCATGCTCGTTGTTTTGACCCACTAGGATCTGTTGACCAACCTCTAGGTTGATGTTTAAGTTTCTTAAGTTTGACATGGGATTCTCCTTCTTGTGCTGTTGAACAACAGCTTGTAATAGTATTTATTATAGGCCCCGCTGTACGGTTTGGAAAGGGCCTATTTTGATTGTTCTGCATCAATCATAATGACTAATAATATTACAAATTTGTGGTAAATACCTATATGAATGTTTACACACAGCTAAACAAGCCTAGTTTAGATGCCAATAGTAAATGGTTTCCATGTTTAATAACAGAACCTACAGCAGACCAAATAGTAGCACCAATACAACCATTACTTGTCACGCATATTGATTGCGTTAGGCACTATCAACACGATATTAAACCTTTGTTAGATCAAAAGGTGCATTGTATTGGCTCTATAACATATGATAGACTAATAGAAGCAGGCTTTAAAGACGTTAGTATGCATGGACTTGTTGCAGAAGATATTAAAATGAACAGTAACAGCATACCTGATAAGATTACTTGGTTACATGGTAATAGATACAGCAAAGACTTTAGTAAGTTTGATGGCGTCACTGCTATACAGACCTTCACTACGAGTGCTAATAACACCTCACTATATAAAGTCATCACTACAGCAAAAGACATCACTAACCTATTTGTCTACAGCTCACTAGTCTTAGAAGAACTAGAGAAACACGACATGGCCAATATCCATTTACACCATGTGGCATCAGCAGAACCTACTGTTGAAAAATGGAAGACCACTACAGAGTTCTATCCGGGCAAAGAATTACCCAAGGCCCCGCTGTAGCATCTAGCCCAATTCTCGTATCACAACTACCAAAACTATCTTAGGTTGTATTCTAGAAGTCTTTCTCTGCCTGTCGATTTAATTTAACCAAAACAGTTGACAATGACGGCAAGTGAGTATATATTATATAGTATGATAACAAAAACTACAATGATATGGATCGCTTGTATAGTGTTTTTGGTTGTGATAACGACTAAGGCTATGGCACACGATACTATCGCTGACAAGGTAAACACTTGGGCAACTAATGAAAAAGAGAAAACGATTGCATACCAAAAAGAAAGTTGGGCTGACAGTAAAGAACAACTAGGTAGAACTTGGAATTCAATTAAATCTTTATTCAATAAACAGGCTCAGTAATTAAATAGGCGGATGGAGGCCTAAGACATATGATTAAAAAAGCAAGTTTAATTTTACTAATAGGCCTCGTCACTACAGGCTGTTCGTCACTACACTCTACAATGGAGTCAAAACGATTAGAATGGCTCACTACAGAGAGTCCTCACTACGGTGATACTCATGGCGATGTCTGCATATCATGTGGTGAGAATTTCACTTTCATTCCTAACGAAGTATTGGGAGCCCAGGCACAGGCCAAAAGAGAAGGATTTGATTGGAATGATACTTCACCCGATAGGGTCGTGCTTCATTATTAATCTTTCAATTTAATTTACCAAAACCGGTTGACTTTCTAACCTTCTGACCTTATACTGTATATAACAGTTAGGCAATTAGGCAACCACAGAGGGAAAATTATGTTTTATATTTACGAAAAAAGTTCTACATATATAATGGGCAAGATGGACAAAGAGGGTTTGGTCCGTCCAGATCATAAACAATACTATAAGACTATGGCGTCGGCTAAGGCGGCACAAACCAAGATGTCAAAGAAATGGTTTGATATGTTTCGCAGAGGCATTCCAGATTATGCTCAACAGGAACCAGAGGAGAATGATCCACAGTTCCGTTTTGGTATTGCAGAAGTTGAATACTTCCACAAGAATATTGAAGCAACTCGCAAGGCAAAGAACTTGATGAGCAAGGAATGGTTTGTTGAACCAATTAACACCCCAGGCTATATGAGCCCACGGTCAGAAACTTATTGGAGTATGTAATTATGGAAAGAACATTTATTAAAATCGGAACTAAGGTAAGAACAAGACACGGAGAGGCCAAAGTGACAGGGATCGAACTAACCAAAGACGGTAGCAAGTATGGTATTGGTATGGATAAGATCTTTGTAGAAGATAAAGACAGATGTGTCTTTGATATGGACAACGGTCATTGGTCATATGGTCACCAAGTTTCGGTAATTTAATGGTTGACAAACGGTTAAAAAGACTCTATAATATACATATTAACAATTAAAAAGCTGGAGGGCTAATATATGTCAAATCAAGAAACAGTTCAAATGAGTGCAGAAGACCAAAAGTTTTTCGCTGAGATGGATTACCATTCAACATTCGGTAAGACATTTGGTGCAGAAACAGTATGGTCGATCTATAACGATGATGAGTATGGTGAGATCAAGTTTGGTAATCCACACCCATTCGGTGACAATGCTGTCATTAGACATAAATGTGATGTCTTTGGACCTTACAATGAGCTCGTAGAGATCAAAGGTAAGACATGGGGTGATGTTTGGGTTGCGGCCAATAAAGCAATCGTTCGTTCAGAAGATTTACATCACATTTATATTGAAGGGTTCAAACAAGGACCTGCAGGCGAACTAAGATTGCAGA
>Ga0206677_10000225_pt1 | contig 52099 bp, 69 predicted proteins | sample M130m12015metaG_FD_155475 | JGI IMG/M metagenome (GOLD analysis project Ga0206677, IMG submission 155475) | Ammonia-oxidizing marine archaeal communities from Monterey Bay, California, United States - M1 30m 12015 | ecosystem: Environmental > Aquatic > Marine > Intertidal zone | place: USA... | reverse complement strand
CGCCGTTACCACCGTGTGCAACCATGATTGTTTTATCATCAAAACGTAGGCTGTCGTGGAACTTGTTAAATCCAGGAATATCACGTGCGCCTGGAATATGACGAACTACTACTGGTTCACCTAGAAATTTTTCTAAGTTCTTAGCAATAATTTCACCCCATACTGAAGTACCTTTACCAGGTGCTTGTGGTACGATTAGGGTGTAATCGGCCATGGCCGATGTTGCAATACCTACTGATAGGACTGCTGAGATTAATAGTTTTTTAAACATTATTTACTCCGTTGTTAACCACATTTATAAAAAGACTCAAGTAGGCGTGGCTTATTACTTAAGCGATTTTAGAATAGGGTTATGGAGATTTGTTGCACATTATTGGAGAGCAAACACCATTGTCCTATTCTATGAATTGAAAATAGATAAGACATGATTACAACTCTGTAAAACATGCGGAAGTGCAACTCTGCACTAGTTTTTATTTATCTTATTAGTACGTATATAATAACACAGTTACAAAGAGGTGTCAACAGTTTTTTAATTATTTTTGAATTATTTTTGAATATGCTTCTTCGAAACCTTCTTCCCATTCTGATAATGGGGCTCCGTCACAGCCTGCTCTCCATACACGATTGAAGTATCCTTCGGCACAAGATAACACTGTCGATTCCGACGTGTTAAAGTGTCCTTTTACCATCCAAAACATTCTGTACGCTTCTTTATGTGACATACGTATATTTACTCAATATACGAATCGTTAGCGTAAACATGAGTTGTTTTTAGTTAATTTTGGTATAGTTGGTCGTAACACTCTTGTAAGTAGTTAGGATTATTAGAGGAAAAAGTAATTGAGTTATCGTCATTGATTACATATGTAACGCCGAGTTGCTTTGAAAAACGTGAAAGCATTTCATATAAAAATGTTTCTACTTTTTCTGGTGTGTATGTGAAAGATGTTTCTTTTGTTTCTACGAAATCAGTCATTTATTTTATCCTTTTGATTAATACAGAATCACTATACATCAGGTTCTAGGATTTGTCAATCTTTTTTTCGTAAAACAAAATAAAGCCTGTTATTGTCGTCTTGTCTCAATACTAACACATCACACTTAATATGTTGTGCAACATTTGATATAAAGACTGGGTCCCAGTCATAAAAGTTAATCCATTTTGCTTCTTTTTTATCGTGTTGAATTCCTGGATTAACTCTGAAATATAAGAAACCGCCTGGCTTGACCATATTAACTACATGCTCAAGTTCAGAAATTATCTTGTCACTACTACCAAAGTTGATACTACCTAGACAAATAGCAACATCATATTCAACATCTGTTTGATAGTCTAATACTTGAGACTTAATATCGGCTCTATCATTATATGGGTCGATGCCAACTAGATTTTTAATCTTTCCTTTGAACTCATTATAACCACAACCGATATCGATAACGTTAGCAGGCAACATATCATTCACTTCATCAATAATTGCAAGTCCGCTATATTTGAATTTCTTTGTTTCTGCTTGCCAAACTTTACCGAAATAATTTTTCAATACCGCTCTATCGATTTGTTCTGCTAGTGTATGAATTTCTGTAGAAACAATTTGTGTCAATTCAATGTCAAATACGCCATTTACAACTTGACAGAATGCATGTTTATCCTGTAATAGACTTGGATTGTATTTAAGAATTCTATCTAATTCGTTTAATATTTTTAAGTTCATTTATATATATCTCTACTATATGTCAAAATCAATATCATAAGATATTGCTAAATGTGTTTTTGGATGTGAAGGTTGATGTACCTTGATATTTGAAACTTCTAAATTTGGTATATTTGATATCATTCTGTCTAAGTTAAACTTATCACCATTTTCTGGTTTGATAAATGTATCGTAATTATCTAAGTATGATTTAAACCCATAAGACTCAATTAATTTTTCTAACTTATTGAACATGCCAGGAGCATGATGAAAATCACCTGCTATGATACATTTAGTATATTTAAGTTTGTTAAGAATAAACTCAACATCATCTAATGTATCTTTGCCTACAATAGTCCCACCGTCTTGACCATTAGGATAACATGGTAATATACTACAGAACACTACTTTGTCTATGCCAGTACATAACGCTTTAGAACCTTGAAACTTATTATTAGTTGCTCTAACTATGTCTTTGCTTGGCAAATTAAATGAAACACATGAGTCAAACTTTGACTTACCATGAAATCTTGCTACGCCCACATACAAAGAATCTCTCATATTAGAAATACTTCGTTCTAAATGAATTTCTTTTATGTTTGGACCAGATAACTCATTCGCAATTGGCAATCTTTGAAATAATGCGTAATCTACATCAGTTGTTACTTCATCAAAGTAATCACTACCGTGTAGAAAGTCATTAGTACAATACTGAAGTATGCGATGGCGCATAGCCAATTAAGTCGTTGGTTCTAAAGATACTGATAGAGGGTAGTTAGCAACTCTGCTTGCCTTTACAGTTTCTTCAACTTTTTGTTCTGCGATTTCTAAGTTGTACATTCCTACAATTGCCTTTTCGTCTACATGTATCTTATGTGCTAAATCAGCCGACGTGTCTTTATCATGGTTGAACAATGCCATAAGTATATCAATAACAAAGTCAAACGGAGTCTTATCATCATTGTGCATTACAACATAATATTGCTTCGGTTCGCCTATTGCTAATAACGAATTATCTGACGATTGTACTTTTTCTTTTTCGTTACTTTCAATCATTTATACTCTCCCTCATATACTATGTATTTATGCAAATTTCACGTGTCGGCTATTAAAAAAGAGACAAACATTTCTGTCTGTCTCCCTTAATTATAACTAAATTAGTAGTTAAAGTCAAGTAACTTTTTAGTTAATTTTGATAGACTTTGGTTTCTTTTCTTCTGGAACAATGCGTTCTAAAGAAATGTAAAGCATACCATTTTCCATCTTGGCTTCTACTACTTCAACGTACTCTGCTAATTTCCAAGTTCTTGTGAAACTTCTATTAGCGATACCTTTATGTAGATATTGAATTTCTTCTGACTCTGTTTCTACTTTCTCACCTGTGATAGTAAGAATACCTTCTTGTACATCGATTTTTAAATCATCTCGTACAAAACCAGCAAGTGCTAATGTGATTTGATATTTGTCATCACCAGTAGTCTCTACGTTGAAAGGGGGATACCCATTGTTTGTTCCAGTACTGAACGTTTGAAAGTCTTCGACCAATCGGTCAAATCCTAGCATTGTTCTGTGGAAGTCGGGCAGGGTTAATGTTGTTACATGTCTTGTCATAATTTTTCTCCTTATATTAAGCAAGTTATTATTGTTTGAGACCCTATCGGCATCTCGGTAATATACTAAACACTATTGCTCAGTACACTCTTATTTAGTCTTTATAAACCAATTTTCTCGGAAAATAACACTAAATCCTTTGCGGGACCTACATCACAAGGTAAGCCACCATATTCTTCTATATACTCTTTTAGCACTGCTTTGTACCAGTTCTGAGAGTTATGTTGTGCTTGTTTATTGAAACGTGCTATACCATGACTTGTTCCGTCCATGGTTAATAATGCTCTAGCGGACTCTTTCTGTAGAGTTCTTACATCTAGTGTTTCAAGTATTTCAATTGACATTAATACAATCTTTTCTTATGTAATTTATTCTTTGCTTGTTCACGTCTAGTTCGTTGCTTGGCTGCCGCTTTCATTTTCTTCTTCTTTTCAGTAGGCTTAATGAATGCTTGTCGTTCTCTAACTTCTTGTACTGTGCCTGCATCTGAACATTTTCTTTTCCAAAGTCTTAATGCTCTTTCAAAGTTATCATGTTGTACTTCTACGTGAGTTCCTATTGGTCTTTCTCTACCTGTTTTTACCTTTCTTGGTGTAAATTTAGCCATCTTTGTATAGTAATCCTATTATCCTATTTCCGTTTAATGCTAAGTTTGAATCCCATCTAAAGTTGACTAGATGTGTTTCAATTGCATTTTTAAAATGTTTAAATACTTCAGAACTATTTGAGTTTTCTCTACCTCGCATCTGAATTGTAATCTTAACTTTACATCCATTATCTAAAAACTCTTGTGCATGATTTAGTTTTATAAGCAAATCATGTTCGCCTATATTAGGCTTAAACTTAACTTCTTTAGTATCTATCCTTGAGGCTCTGGCTTTTTTAGCCATTTGCTTCTCGTTCTTTTGTATCTCGTATTTATACTTATTTAATTCGATTATTCTAGCAACTGGAGGGTCTGCTTTTTCTACAATCAATACTAAGTCTAATCCTTGAGATAAAGCAAGTTCTATTGCTTCTGACTTATCCATTATTCCTAATGGCTCTCTGTCTTTATCTATTACTCTTAATTTATCAAATGTTATTTGATTATTAGAAATTATATTAACTTTGCTAGTCTTTTTATAATAATTACCCATCTATGCCTTGTTCAGTCTCCTTGGACTCATCTTCTGCATACACTAAGATTGGTGTATCTACATCTGCATTAATAAATTCTTTAGTAATAATAACTTTCTCTAGTCCTTCTTTTGCCAATTTTGGAAGAGTAAACTGCAATTTGAGTAGTGATTTCTCTATAACACTTCGTAGTCCTCTCGCACCTGTAGTGTCTTCGTGTGCAATTTTGGCTATGGCTGATAATGTATCATCACCCATTTCTAACTCTACGTTATCTAATGAGAATAGTTTCTTAAACTGTGCAACTATACTATTCTTTGGCTCAACTAGAATTCTGACTAGTTCTGCTTCTGTTAGTTCTTCAAGTCCTACAATGATTGGAAATCTACCCATAAATTCAGGAATTAATCCAAATTTCAAAAGGTCTTGTGTTCTAATCTCTCTACTAGTCACACACTTACATGTGTCCATCTTGTGTGTAGCACCAAAACCAATTCCAGGATTTGTGTTAACTCTGTTTTCTACAATCTTATCAATGCCTACAAATGCACCACCAACGATGAATAGAATCTTTCTAGTATCTACTTCAATCATTTCTTGGTTTGGATGTTTACGACCACCGCCAGGTGGAACACGAACAATTGTACCTTCAACGATTTTAAGTAGTGCTTGTTGAACACCTTCACCAGAAACGTCTTTTGTGATTGATAAGTTTTCACCTTTCTTGGCTTTCTTATCAATTTCATCAATGTAAACAATACCACGTTCGGCTTTTTCAACATCAAAATCTGATGCGATTAACAAACGCTGTACTACATTCTCTACGTCTTCACCAACGTAACCACTTTCAGTAAGTGAGGTAGCATCAATTTGAGCAAATGGCACATCAAGGAAGTTAGCAATAGTTTTACCTATCAAAGTTTTACCAGTACCACTTGGACCAAAGACTAGAATGTTAGACTTATCTAATTCGATATCTGTGTCAGTAGAATTGATACGTTTATAGTGGTTATACACTGCAACTGAAACAACTTCTTTTGCTTCGTCTTGACCGATAACATGTTCATCTAAGTACTCTTTGATTTCTTCAGGAGTAACTGTTGTCGATTTATAATCGCTTTCTTGTTTCTTAGATTTTACTTCATGGATTATATCATGGCACAAGTCAATACATTCATTACAAATGTATTGATTAGGTCCCGCAATTAATGTTTTAATTTCGTTCTTTGGTTTACCACAAAACGAACATTTAAATTCTTTATTTTCTGCCAATATGTACCTACGCCTTTTTTACTTTTTAGTATTAGTGTCAACATCATCTAACCAACCGTCTCGCTTGAACACTTCTGTATTTATCTTACGCTGGACTTCTTTCTTAACTTCTTCAACTTCTTCTGGAGTTAAGACTTCTTCGATTTCGTCAACTTCTTCTATTCCCTCATCAATCTTAGCATCATCTAAGATTACACCAAAACTTTCTTCTTCGGCTTCTTCTGACGTAGTTGTATCTTCTATTACTTTGTCATTAGTAATATTATCGCTTATTTTGGGTGAAATGTCAAGTGGTTTCTTTAATTTTTTTTTTTGAAAGTGAACTTGTCAAAGATTTCTTCCTGTCTACCACCGCTGTTTCTATTTTGAAAACTATAGTTTGCCGCAATCAATAGTAATACTGCTAACGGGTCAAACACAAAGATGAATATAATGATAAGCCATCTAACTGCTTCATCAATCGTATCATTGTCTGTGTTCTCATATACCAATTCTGCAATATACTTGATAGGTCCAACCTCTGTTGCGATTTCTCTAATCTCACGTTCTAGTTCAAACTTCTCGTCAATCAATACATCGATAGCATCATTGTTTGCATTTATTGTCAATTGTATTTTGTCAACTTCTACTGAATTATCAACCTGTGATACATTAAACAATTCATTACGTAATCTATCAAGTATGATTAAAGAACCTGCAACTTCTCTATCTGCTTTCTCACGTAATCTTTTGATTTCTTCTCTAGCGGAAGATATTACAGGAGACTCCACACCTCTTGCATCTTCGATTTTCACTAGTAATTTCATCTTACGTTCATTAACAGCGAGTGTGTCTGGACCTCTTAATTTGACTACTAGATTACTAAGTCTAAGACGTTCTTGTTTGTATTGCTCTTCGAACTCTTTACGAACTTCTGCAATCTTAGTTCCTAGTTCAGTCAATTTTAAAGTGTTTGCTTCGTTCCATTCTTTAAGAACTTCTGAGTTTCTCCAGAAACCCCAAGGAATACCAACTGCGTTTTGGGCTTTTCTAAGGTCTTCTTGTGTACCAGACTTTGACATTTCTTTAAGTGTAGCAGTATCAGATTTAATTTTATCAATCTGGTCCTGGAATGGTGCTATCGCATAATCATAACTTGTTGTATCTTTACCAACGTTAGTAATATCATTTTCATACTTCTTAGCCTGTTCTTCAAGTTTATCAAGTTCTTTATCTAGGCTATCCATTTGATTTAGATATGGTGCAATCTTATCATCATCTTTTTCTAATTCAGTAGTAATGATTAAGTTCTGTTCATCGATAGAAGGCTGAATACGAACCATAACATTGTCCATTCTAGTTTCTTCTGTATCGATTTGTTCTTGTACTTTTGAGGTATCTGTTTCGCCCTCGGAATCTAACTTCTCAATCTTGTTTTCAAGTCTATTATTTGTGTTTTCGTATCTATCCATATCTTGTACAATACGTTCAATACGAGCAGTGTTCTCTTCACTATCGGCAGCCTGTTCTAAATGTGCTTTTGATAGAAAACCAAAAATACCCATTGAAGTGATAAACATTAATATCACTACTGCTATAGTAAGATATGACTTTAAAAGAAATGGTGCCCTTTTCCAGTTTCTATAAACCCAAGATGCTGAAACTAATTTGCCCACTTCTAATGCTACTGCCATGATGGCAACTGAAACTGCTGATGCAGTAAAGATAGCCATAAGACCAGCAACTGAAAACCAAGCGGCAATTGCCGCAATTGTGATGGCGGTTATAAATGTAATTATTGGAAATAACATAATAAATACCTCCTCTATAATGTAATAAAAAAGCCTCTAAGAAGAGGCTTTTGTTTCTCTCATATGTATTTATGAGATATTATAGAGAAATTACATCATCAGTTATAATAAGTGTGTACTTAATTCAATGATAACGTCATTCTGACTGGTACAATAGAACCTGTGTTGTACTGTCTTTTAGTAGTGAAAGTATGAATAAGTTCACCGTATAACTCAACAGATGTTTCATAACCAGATACCACTGATTCTCTCACTTGTACATATCTTACTTCACATTGTTCTACTTGTTTGTAGCCAACGATAACTTTTTTACCACCGTTGTTCTCGCCTGCTTTCGCACCAAGAATAGCACCGAAGATAGTAGCGGCATCTTTACCAGAGCCTTTACCAACTTGATTACCTAGAATACCACCAATAAGTGCGCCTGCGATTGCATCACCGGCAGTACCTTTAGAATTGCCGTAAACAGGAACTTCTACAATGTTACATGATTGTGTTGGATTATTTCTAATTACTTCTTGCATGATAGGAGTACTTGATATAACAGTCCCATCAATTGTTGCCGTGTTAGCCGAAGCCATTGCAGAAACTGAAAACGTACTCACAGCCAATGCGATTATAGTTACTATATTTTTCATTTTACTTCCTTTAGTTGTTGATTCTTAATTATTATAGCATAAACCACGATTTTGTCAAGTTTTTGATGTTTTTTTGAGTTTATATTCAAAATTTTGTGTGGTAGCGTTAATATTAATCAATTTTGCCCCATTTCTAATGTGAAAATGTGTTGCCATAGGGGTTAATGGTGACAACGTGACTACTCTTTCTACGTTTGTATTGGCAATCAAGTAATCCTTTAGTTTAGTCATAATCTCTTTACCAGCCCCTCTTTTGCGACTCCAGACCGTATATGCTACGGCTGTATTGAATTCTTTTTTATAATAAGCATTCTGACTTATTAAGTCTAATTCTCGTTCCGATTCGGGTACATCGTTACAATATGCTATACAAATAATACCTTCTATATTGTTTTCGTACTTTAATCCGTATATCTTACGACTATAACTTGTTCTAAACTCTAAATCTAAACCTGGTCTTACTGGGTCTTCACTGACATCAATATCTGTTAGTTCTACAAGTTCAGTTCCCTTAACCCAATGAAAAAAGTCATCAAGTCGTGTCTTAAATGTTTTCATCAATGTATTGTATTCCTCTACTCTTTATCAAACTTATCTAATAATGGTGTTTTATCCTCTGTGTAACCTTTTTTAGGATTATATTTGTCTGCATCTGGTAATGGGTCTATCTGTTCTACGATTACTGGCCAAATCTGAGACATCTTATCATTTATATCCAAAAGACGTTGAGTAAACAATGGATTATTATCGGCTATGATAGCATCTGCTGGACATTCTGGTTCACAAACCCCACAATCAATACATTCATCTGGATTAATTACCAGAAAATCTTCACCTTCATAAAAACAGTCTACAGGACACACTTCTACACAATCGGTGTACTTGCATTTAATACAATCTTGGGTTACTACATATGCCATCTCATCTATTCCTCATCTAAATACTTTCCTGTACTTTTCATCTCTCTTTTTCTATCTATCTGCACTCGGCTTCTAAATTTAGGAGTTCGAAGTGCTTTTGCAACAGGATTTCTTTTATTAATTTTTAATTTTTTCTTCTTACTCTTCTTCTTTGCCACGACTCTATTCCATAAATTACGCCAGTTAGATATATTATAACCTAAACTGGCGTAATTGTCAACTATTTTTAGAGTTTTAGCCTTTAGTTAATACTTGGTAGGCGCCGAATGCGATAGCGGCATAAGCGGCTATATTTACCCAACTACCTAAAAAAAGAATTACTAAACCCACTGCAACTAAACCTAGTCCGCCATGTGATGCTTTTTCTTTTAATCTACTTGTTAAGAATTTCATATTTTACTCCTTTCTAATTGTATCTCTCATTTATCTTTTTTTGCATTATATCTGTTACTACTATATGTCCGTCTTCTGTCCAATGTCCATCATTCTCTTTTTCTTTTGCATAATAGTGATTTCTTTTTAATCCCTCAGACATTGCCTTCTCAGACATATATTGTAGAAGATTACGACTACCATTCATATCACCCATTGTTATATGATTAGGAAGTGGTGGAACTCTATTAATTACATTATCAATATAAGACTTCATATAATCAAATTCTGGAAAATTAAATCTATCGTCTGCATATATATCTTCAAAGCAATAACCATCAATGTTAAATTGATGTTGTGGTCCTACATATCTTAAAGGATTATCTCTATTTATTAGGTAGTCAGTATTATTGACAATATCAAATGATATATATGGGGTTTTATAAAAAGATAAAATATGCTGTAATCTTCTTCTATGTCCTATATGATTGTATACTTCTTGCATAGAATTATTCCATAAAGTATAGTAATTAGCAACATCTTTTGAACTAATATCATAAGCCTTTATTTTTTCAACTCGCACTGCATGATGTGGTACTAGATTTTGCTTGTGATACACTTTCTGTCCTGGCACTTGAAAGAGGTTCGTCATTCTACCAGCACCAGTAAAATTAAACAATACAAATATCTTCATACCTATATTGTTTCGCAAAAAGGATTCTAATATTGTAAGAGAATTCTCATTATTACCACCCATTACTCCAAAGTTCACGTTATATTTGAACTCCATTCTTTCAGTAATACGTGCAGTATAAGAAAGTTTATTACATCCATTCTTCCATCGTCTACCAAAAGTTAGACTATCTTCTCCTGAAAGTTTCTTTGGGTCAGGAATAGTATCTTGACCAAATGTAAAACTATCACCTAGACTGATTAATGTATATTCAGAAAAGTTCATTAGAGAGTATCAAATGTGACGCCATTAAGATGGTCACATTCGTGTTGAAATGCTTGAGCCCATACTCCCATGAACGTTGATGTTTTTCTTTCTCCTGCTAAATTTGTAAATGTACCCAATATCTTATTAGGTCTAGTGATTTTTAATTCTAATCCAGGAAAACTAACACATCCTTCTAAGAATTCTTCATCTTCGCTATCTTCTGCTTCTTCCCACGTTGGATTTACACAAACAACATAACCATTGTCTTTATGACCGATTATCATCAATGCTGTATTCTCACCGACTTGTGGTGCGGCAAGTCCAATTGCATCAGACTCTTGCATTACTAAAATCATATCATATGCCAGTTTTTCAGAATGTTCTGAAATGATATGTTCATCGCAGACAGTCTTTAATATCTTATTTGTTTTATCTACTAATTTCATTATAATTCCTTGTTATTCCTTAACTATATATTTTATTTATTCACTTCTTCATACATTGGCAATGCTAATGATTTCATAAGTTTCATATTTTTATCATTATAATCAAAGAACTCTTGTAGAATTCTTTCTTTGTGTTCTTCAAAGTATTCTAAATTAAGAAAGAATTCATACAACCTCTGTATCTCATTACTGTCGTTATCTATGAATATCTTTCTATAGTCAAATATTTCATGTGATAATTCTTCTGTCCATTTCGCCACACCCCAATCTGGGTCATGGTCGTTATCTGTATCTGGACTTAGTATTGTATTCAAATACTTAGATGAAATTTGGACACCACGCTTTATTTCTAATAAAGTATCTATATACTTACTTGAAGCAGTATCGCATCTAAGATATCCGTGTACAAAATTATCAGGCAATTTAAGTCCTGGTGTTTCTACGTATGTATGCTGGTGTGAAATACTAAGAATATCCCAACCTTTTTGTTCACAAACTTTCCAGTAATAATGTTTACAATCTACGAAATACTGCTGAACATCTTCTATTAGGTTTAGTATATATTCAGGTGGCGCAACTGGATTTCCTGATAATCTACCCCAATCTTCCCAGTCCCAAAAAGCAGAATAAGCCATTGTCCATTCATCTTTCCACATAATATCAAGTTTTGCGATTACTTTTTTTCTATTATTTTCCATTCGCAATGCTATTTCTTTTGAATTAGCGGCCTTCAGTTTTTGTTCAGGTTTATTATCTTTGCACCAGTAATGTAATTCTATTAATTTTGGTTTAATTACACTTGTCTTTTGTAACATTTCTTCATCGTCACATTTCATCTCCCAGAGTTCATGTCTATTTCCAAAGTTTTGACCTATTTTAGTTCTTGGAAGTACATATTCATTAACTGTATCTGGTCCTCTTTCTAATCTGTTATCTACTACGCCAGCCCACATACATTGTTTAGCAATGAAGTTACTTGACGCTCCGGCTTTAGACGAAAATTGTATGATACTTGTCATTTCTTAAATATCTGCTTAAACATTTCATTTAGTCCAGGCACTATTAAAGTGTTCGGTGACCAATGAAGTAGATTTTTAGTCTTGCTAATATCTGCTAATGTTTCTGGTGCATATCCTTTTGGTTTTTCTACGTTAACTGCTTCTAAATCTGGTGCATACTCTCTTAGTATATCAACAACTGCATTGACTGATATATTGTTACCAGTTCCTACATTGAATGTATCGTTCTTAACTTTACTTTCTATACTGGCAATAAGTGCTGATGCTACGTCAGAAACATGTATATAATCTCTTCTCATTTCTCCATCACCATGAATAGTAACTGGCTTACCATTTTTAACAAGTTCAGCAAACTTTCCAAACATGAGAGAAGTAGGTTGGTTTTCAGAGTATACTGTAAAGAAACGCATAATGTTATAATTCAAATCAAACATAATTTTGTATTGCTTACATAGATGTTCACCAAATAACTTTGACATTGCATAATAATTTAGTGGGTCTGGTTTATGAGTTGGTTTGTTAGGTGCAACATTGTTTCCGTATACTGAACTAGAACCCGCATACACAAATTTTCTAATACCTACCGCACTTGCGGCTGTTAAGATGTTTCTTGTACCCGTTACATTTGCATCAAAGTACGCATCTGGATTAATAAAACTCTCTGGTATTCTGGCTTTGGCTGCCAAATGAATAACATAATCCTGACCAGCACATGCCATCACACATCTTGCAGGACTTGACAAATCGCCTTGAATATATTTCACATGGTCTAGACCGATTGGTTTTTCTTGTTTATCCAAGATAGTTATTTCATAACCTTTTTTATGTAACTGTTGTACTAATTCAGTTCCTATAAATCCCGCTCCACCAGTGACAAGGACTTTGCCTTTTGTTTGCATGTATTCTCCTATTTAATACTTAAGAATTCTCTTGGTATTCTTTTTAATCTATAAGTAGCATTATCTATCATACTAAATGCTAGTGTGCCAGAAACGGCTAATTCGCCTTCTGCTTCGTCTTGTGTTCTGTTGTATAAATCAACATTAATTGTAATCTTACCAGGAGTAATACTGGTGCATTCAGCATATGCTGAAACAAAACCATATTGTAAAACTCTCTGATGATACTTTACATCGGCAGTATGTGTTGCTACAGAGACACCTTTGATTTTGTTGGTAATGTTTTCATTAATCCAAACAAGTGCCGCTCTATCTAGTACATCAAACAACCATGCACCCGTTACGCTTCCATGCATATTCAATGGAACATCTGCCGCATGGAGTTGATAAGTCAACTCTTTCATTAGATAGGCTCTGGTGGTTCAATAATATCACCACCTTCGAAAAGAAATTCATCTCTTCGTTCTGCTAGAAACTCTCTAGCCTGTGGGTCCATCATGTTTAATTGATTTTCGTTGATAAACATAGTCTGCATCTCAAGCCATTCAAACCATGCTTGTGCTGAGATTTCATTTAAGATTTTTTCACCTGCTTCGCCAGGAAAAGGTGCAGTTGTTAGGGCAGGCAATTCTTTGCCATATTTTGTACAATAAACCATACTCATTCAGTATTCTCCATAATAATCATCTAATAAGTATAACACACTTTTAATCATTATGCAATAGCAAATTACTAAAAATATGACTGTATTCCACCCTCTCTTACTGTATCAACTGTTAAACAGTGTAATCCACCATCCCAAAAGTTTCTGTGTCTAAATCTACAATAGATTGGTTCTATTCCGTGTTTTTTCAGTGCGTTATGTACCTCTGGTTGATAGTTCAAACTTAATATCGTTTCTGGATTTACAGATAACATATTTACTTCAAATATGCTTTCTTCTGCATAACCTACCCAATTAGTTAACCAATTGTCTACAAAATCTACAAGTTCAGGATTAGATTTTGCTTCTGGTGTCCACCATCTTCCCTGTGTGATATGTTTCTCATCAGCCCAACTTCCAAAATCACTTTTTGTCTGATTTGGATGTTCTATTCTCAATACATCCCATCCAGGCAATGTATGTTTAAAGTCTTCCGGTCCCATCCAATCACCACATATAACAAGTCCAGGTTTTGGTAAATTCATTGAACCATCTGTGTGTCCACCAACTGCAATATTTGCCGCTGTGAATTGTGGATATCTTTCCAATATTACGTCAGATAGATTTGCCCAATCTTGTTGGTCTACAACAAGTCTGTCGCCAACCCTATGTATGAGTGGTGCCCAAAACTGAAATGATGCATCAAATCTTCTTTGTTCAGTAGCATCTTTTATTAAATGAGGTGTAGGTTTTAATGGTCCTTTTGATACTTTGCCTTGTCTGTATAAATTCCATTCTTTTTGACTAAACAAATCTAAGTGGTCAGGATTAAATATCTCACCATCCTCTATAACATTGTCTAATAGATTACTAGTAAACAAACATTTATTACCAAGAGTTATAATATCATCACGTGGAGTAAGACAAGGTTTAGGAAAACCATGAACTTTACCGTCTTTATATGCGCCTTGCATACCTAGGTCAGCGGCTTCGTTTATCGTCTTTGGGCTTTCATGTCGCACTAAAGGAAAATTAGTCATACCATATTCTGGCATACGAACTACTTCTACTCCTAAACCCTCAAGTGTATTTTGAATGTTTTGTAAATCTTCTCTTGTTTCATATAGTAGACGTTGTAATAAGTCTCTAAGTTTTGTGTCTTTTACATCCTCGAAGAACTCAGGTGGGAAACAATTACCAAGAACTACTTGCTTTAACGGATCCCATCCATTCCATGCGTTTACTTCATTTACCTTGTACTTTTTCGAATCCATCTATTTTCCACCTATTATCTATCCATGAAACGGGCGTCATAACTTCTAACCCATCCATATTGTTTTTATATGCATCTGCACCACCAACATAAAGATATTTAAAACCTAATTCTTTGTACATAGCACATTCATTTCTTAAACTTGCAAGACCTAAATGCAACTTTGGTTTATTATAATCCCATGCGAATTGCAAACACTCTGCATTCTCATCATTATATCTTGTTATAAGAGAAAATGCAACTAGTACATCTCCGTCATAATATCCTATAACATCATTATCATAGTATTCAGAATCAAATATAGGCATAACACTACTAAAATTATGATGCCTACAATATGTAAAGTAAATCTCATCTAATTCTTTAGGAATTGGATTAAGAAGTATTTGATAATTATCTATTTTACTATAATTTGTTTTTTCTAAATTAATCCTCGCATATGAATAACTCATCACTCTCTCCAGTTGACGACATCATCTAAGTTTTCTTTACTCCATGTATCATAGTATCCTTTTTTCTTAAGTATTGTACTTGCTTCGTTTACTTTACTCAATCTTTGTACTAAGACTATGATACATTCACCAAAGTTCATATGCACACCATTTACAAATTCTTCATCATTAGGATGGTCTTCTAAAGCAACAATATCTTGTTTCATTGCTATTTCGTTAAACTCATCAACTATATGGGAAAGATGTTCTGGTGTGTACTTATCTGTAGATGTGTGTACGATTACAACTTGGACATCATCTGTCCAATTCTTTAATAAATCATGTAGTGCTGAACGAATATGGTTAGTCTCAATATAATCAACAATTGCCGCTCTTGCGTAAGGACAAGGCGGAAATCCATTTAATAATGGATTAGGTTTAGTGACAAAATCATCTAACCATTTTTGTATAGCATCTTTCATGCTATTATTTATACTATAATGCCTGACCCTACTTTAGAATTTGATTCTTGTTTGCATTCGTATACATCTAATAATGTCTCACCATACATTGTGTATAACTTTACTTTATATCCCCACAACTTCTGTACATGAGATAAAACTTTATTTGCTGTTTTTTCGTCTAATCTTTTTCCTTTGTAACTTTCATGTAATAATGTTAAGTCACGGTTACCTGTGATATCAGCATTCGTTATTTGGATATCTGGTATCATTGCGGCAGTCTCATAACTAGAACTTAGACTTTTACGAATGTTTTTATATCCACGGTCATCATGGATTGATGTAACTCTGTAATCATCATAGTGTACTTCATCATGTAAGTTAAACATCTGTTGGTCACGAATAACTTTTGGTCCTAGAAACTGTAGAATAGCACTTTCATCTCTATAATTAGCAACGATATCTTTAATCGTAATACGCCAATCAGTGTCTGCTAAATGAGGAAACCAGTGTTTGTCTTCTTCATCTGGCTCTGTGCATACTCGTTGAATATCTTTCAAAATAGCGAAGCCTAGTGCGTATGGATTGAAACCACTATAGTTGGGTGAATCGAATGTTGGTTGATATAATACCGAACTGTGCAACTTGAAAAACTCCATCATAGCACCGTCATCAACTTTACCTTCATCATACAACTTGTTGAATATATAATGATGTGTGAAACTTGCAAAGCCTTCATTCATTACTTTTGTTTGATATTGAGGATAAAAATACTGAGCAATTCGTCTAACTATTCTACATAGTTCACGTTGCCATGAAGTCAATACAGGTGAATGTTTTTCTAAAAAGTATAATAAGTTTTCTTCTGGTTCTGACGGCCAGTTATTTTCTTTAAGTTTTTCTTTTTTCTTTTCTTCTGGTAATGTACGCCATAAGTCATTTACTTGTGACTGTAAGTATTCACTTCTTGTACGCTGTTGTTCCATCTCCTCACGGGCAGATATCTTATTAGGTCTTTTGTACTTATTAATACTCTGATACTGAATGGCATGACATGCATCTAATGTCTCTTCTACTAAATCACTTCCGTACTTCTCTTCACACTCTCTTATGTATCGTTTTGCGAACAATAAGTAATCTACGATAGCATCTGGTGAAGTCCATTGCTTAAACAGATAATTATTCTTAAAGTAATGATTATGTCCAAACGCCGCATGGGCAATGACTAGTGATTGTGTAGTCATTGAGTTTTCTTCCATAAGATAATTGATACATGGATTAGAGTTAATAACTAACTCATATGCTAATCCCATCTGTCCAGCACTATACTGTTGTTTATTACCAATAAAACTCTTACCAAAACTCCAGTGATTATACATCAGTGGCATGCCGACACTTGAATATGCATCTAACATTTGCTCTACTGTAATAATCTCAATCTGATTAGGAAAGCAATCAAGGCCCATATCATTGATTGCAATCTCTTCACATGCATCCATCATACGATATAATTTATCAAAATTCCAACTAGAACCTGTATATATTAAATTACTCATTTTTATCCTTGATTTTAAATATTTCTCTAAACACTGGATATATATCGAATGTATCTTCTATATGTTTTGTTACAATGTTTTTATTATTGTTTACTAGTATTTCATATTCTTGTAGTAGATTACCAGTATTGTAATATCCATGGCGTTTTGTGCCAACTTGAATATAACTAAAGTATTGAGTTATAGGTAATATATCGTTAGTAAGAACCTGCATTAATTCTTCATTATCGTTGTCCCAGTTGTCACCATCACTTGCTTGAGAGAAATATAAGTTCCACTCATTAGGCGAATATCTATCATCTATGATTTCTTTTGCAAGTTTGAATGCACTTGATACAACCGTGCCACCATTTTCTTTGTTATTAAAGAAGTCATGTTCGTCACACTCGGTTGCTTGGATATGGTGTCTAATGAATACACAGTCTACTCTTTTATACTTACGAGATACAAATAGGTTAAGTAACATAAAGAAACGCTTTGCTAAGTCTTTGTGTGCTTGTGTCATACTTGCACTTACATCCATTACAAAGAATACAACTGCTTGTGATATTGGTGCTGGTTTCTTACTAAAATTGTTATATCGTAAATCTACTGGGTCTACAAACGAAACTGCATTTGCTCTAATACGCAGTCTGCTAATTTCTTCTTCAATCTCAACTCTACGCTCTTTGTCTTTACAGGTTTCTAACTCTGCTTCTAACTCTTTAATCTTTTTTAGTTTTGGACCTTTTAGAGCAATCTTACGACCAATAGAATTGACCATACTTTTCTCTAAGTTCATTTGTGCGGGATTACCATCATTAGTATAACCACTACGAGTTAACTCAAATCTTTGAACTGACTTGTTCTCTTTAGAAATCATGTGTGGTAGTTCTAAGTCTTCAAACAAAATGTTAACAAATTCGTCATTGCTTAACGCAAATCCAAACTCATCTTCACCTATGCCTTCATTACTTGCTTCGCCCTCACCTTTACCTTGACCCTGTCCACTTGGTGGCTTTCTAAGTAAATCGCCTTCTACAAATTCTTTATTGCCCGGAAGAACAATATCACGTGAACCTGATTGTGGATTATGACCGAACTGAGGTTCGTCAATGCCTTTACGAGTGATTACGACATCCTGTGAATCACTAGAACCTTTGATGCTACGTTTACCCAAAGTATCATGTATACTTTTACGTATTTCTTTTTTAGTTCTTTTGATAAATTTTTGTCGATTGTCAGAAGACTTTGAACCTGGATTCTTTCTTCTATCTATGATTGTATTTGCCATGAAAGCCTTCCTTTAGTTAGACTTCTGTACTCTCATATACCATTCAACTAATCGTTTAACTTGACGTGTTGTGTAACCTTTTGCTACCATTCTATCAATGAAATCATCATGCTTAGATTGGTCTTCTTTGTTCTTCTTACTACCGAATGAAATAACTGGTAGAAGTTCTTCTGTACCAGCGAACATCTTATGTTCAATCACTTCTTTCATCTTTTCGTAAGCAGTCCAAGGTGGGTTTCTACCTTCGTAGTTACTTCTTGCACGTAGTACCCAATTCACAACTTCATTTCTAAAGTCTTTTGGATTGGCAATACCTGCAGGCTTTTCAATCTTCTCAAGTTCTTCATTAAGAATAGAACGGTCAAATAAGTTACCTGTGTCAGAATCTTTATAATCTATGTTCTGAATCCAGTGGTCAGCATAATCTAAGTATCTATCGAATAGATTTTGTCCATATTCGTTATAACTCTCTAGGTATGCTTTCTGAATTTCTTTACCTACTTGTTCGCTGTACTTTACACTTAGATGGTCTTTGATAAAACCAAGTAATTGATTTTCTGTATCTTCTGGAAATTGTTCACGTTTGATTGCAGTTTCTAATACATACATTAGATGAACTGGGTCTGCCGCAATTTCTTCTGGGTCAAAGTTGAATGTCTGTGAAAGAATTTTGAATGCGAAACGAGTACTCATTCCATTCATACCTTCATCAACACCAGCCGTGTCTCTATATTCTTGCATTGTCTTTGCTTTAGGGTCTACATCATGTAGATTTTCACCGTCATAAACTCTCATCTTGGCTTGCAAGTTTGAGTTTTTATGCTCTTTTAGACGTGAAAGGACTGAGAACTGTGACAACAAATCTAAAGTATGAGGCGCACATTTACTACTGTCTAGTCCTGACGAATCTAGCATCTTCTTATAGATAGATGTTTCTTCGGTGGCACGTAAACAATATGGCACTTTAACAATATATACTCTGTCTAAGAATGCTTCGTTGTTCTTATTGTTTCTGAATGTTTCCCATTCACTTTCATTTGAGTGTGCAACTACGATACCATTAAATGGAATTGCTGAAATACCTTCAGTTCCCATATAGTTACCTTCTTGTGTTGCAGTAAGTAGTGGATGCAAGACTTTAATTGGTGCCTTAAACATCTCTACGAATTCCATAATACCTTGGTTACCTCGACATAATGCACCAGAGAATGCGTATGAATCTGGGTCATTTTGTGAGAAGTATTCTAATTTACGAATATCAGTTTTACCAACTAATGCTGAAATGTCCTGATTGTTATCATCGCCCGGTTCAGTCTTCATAATACCGATTTGCTTCAACTTAGATGGGTACATTTTCACAACACTAAATTTTGAAATGTCGCCTTCATATTCGTCTAATCGTTTTACTGCCCATGGAGACAATAGACCTGTAAGATAACGAGGTGGAATACCAAATTCTTTTTCTGCATCTGCACCAAATTCTTTAGGGTCAAATAGTCCTAGTGGCGATTCAAATACTGGTGAAATTTCATCACCTGCTTTTAGCACATACATTGGGTGCTTTTGCATTAACTCTTTTAGGCGTTCTGCTAATGATGATTTACCACCACCAACTGGTCCTAATAGATATAATACTTGTTTCTTTTCTTCAAGACCTTGTGCTGATTGTCTAAAGTACGCAACTAATCTTTCAATTGCTTCTTCCATACCATAAAAGTCTTCAAATGCAGGATAAACTTTAATTGTACGATTTAAAAATACACGACTCAGCCTAGCATCATTGCTAGTATCAACTACATTGGGTTTTCCAATAGCATCTAACAATCTTTCAGCCGCAGAAGCATATGCCAACTTATCTTTCTTACATAGTTTCAAATAATCAGTTAACGACATTTCATCGTGTGATTTGTTTGCATATGATTTTTCGAATTTCTTAATTAAACTCATCTTTATCCTCGTTGTTATTAATTCTTATAATAGTAGTTATGCTTTTAAATTTTCTATCTCTGGAGAAGAAGTATAGAACATTTTGCCAATGTTTCCATTAAATGTATAATGACCAACATGGTCTAGTTTTACAAGTGGGTCTAGCCAAACTTCACCACCTAATGCTTGCCATCTTCTACAAAATGCATAGTCTTCACTTAAGTATCTCTTTGTACCTTCTTCATGCATACAATCAAAGAATAGGTATGTCCATTTAGCAAATTCTTCTTCAAAGTGTAAATCATTATTGAAGTGCATTTCAGGATATGCTTCTACCATTTTTTCTATAACACTTCGTTTAATAAGCATGAAGCCTGTTGCGGCATCTTTAAGTCTTACTACTCCATCTTCGATATGTAATTTGCGTGTATCAGTTTCTTCGTTATAATCCCAGTCAGGATTTATGGCATAATTTGCCGCACAATCTTTGAGTGTTCCTATATCTAATCCTCTTTCTGATGCGTCTTTAATAGATTCCCAGTCTAATTGTTTTTTCGGATATGCACCAACAATAATGTCTTTATCATGTTGTAACATATGCAATATATCCATAGCATCGAAATTAATATCTGCATCGATAAACATCATATGTGTTGCTTCTGGATTAGCCATGAAGTATGCAACCATATGACATCTTGCACGTGATATTAAACTCTCATTTGCTGAGGTCGTTAATGTATATGGAATATCATATTTTGTGAACATCATGTGACCTTTAGTCCATGACCTAAAATATGGTTCTGAAATTTGTCCAGCGTAACAAGGTGTACAATAATGAACGTGTGTCTTTTTGATAAAATTTAAGTCAATATCTTTTCTATATTCAGCCAACTTATCTACTATTGCCATCGCTTACCTATTTTTCTTGTTGATTTTGTGCATTCTTCAATCGTCTTTGATTTTGTATCCATTTTTTCGCATGAGGATTTGAAGGTGGTCGACTTAGAAATGCAGTAACATTCTTCTGAACTTTGTCAAAGTTTTTCTTTCTTTCTGGGTCTTCTAATCCACCGTTATTATCAACGATTTGAAACTTTCCTTTACCAAACAACTGTTGAAACTTCATCATATTGGTTTGAACATCATTCCACATTCTTTCTACTTCTTCTGGCTTTAGAGTTCTTTCTCTATTCAAGTTTCTTTCTTGTGCAATGTCTAAACTTGTATTCACAAAAACCATCATACATGAGTAGCCCATTTGTGTTAGTTTTTCTACAGCACCCGATATCTTATCTAAGTTTCTTCCTGTTCCGTCAATAATAATACCCAATCTACCATCTAAGTACATCTGCTCTCTTTTAGCAGTAACTTCTTTTGCTCTATTGCGAATTTCTTGACCTTGGTCAGAATAGATAACATCTGGGTCACCATAATCTAATCCTGCTTTTTTCATCTTGTATTCGTAGACATCATCTGAGTTGACGGGTCTTAGACCACCACCTTTCAGAATGGGTGAATTTGCGATACGACTTTTGCCACTTCCTGGACCACCAGCCATAAACACTGCTTTAAAGATATGAGGGTCATCGACACCTTCTTCAACACTACCAATTATTTCATTTACTCTCATAATATATTCCTAAAATTACAACTTTGTAGTATTTATCTTAAAGTTTGTGATTATCTTACTGAATAGTATAACATTAATACAACTGGCTGTCAATACTATTCCATTCGGTTTCTACTGCATTTTTAGAAGAAACTGCATTATTATATGTACGAGTTTGTGCTGGTCTTATACGGGCATTATATTGAAGTCTAAGTTTTGCTTCTGTTACTTTATTTGGTATACCACCAGCAGTCCAGTATTTGAATGCTTCCGCATATTGATTTGTTAGATTTTCTACTCTTACTTGGTTATCATATTGAATATCAAGTAATTGTTTCAATCTACTCTTTAGTGAAGTTTTGTTTGTAAAATTCTTAGTATTCAAAGCAGAACGCATTTCACTCATTAATGCCCTTGAATCTCTTGTATAGTCTAATTGTTTTGGTTGCCATTCTCTTACCATTGCTCGAACTTGCAGTGAAACTACTTCTCGGCTCTTCATTGCTTCTGATTCTCTTTCTTCAACTGTTGCCTGTCTTGTTGCACCAATACGCTTCATAAATTCGTCCATAGTTTCGCCGGCTTTTCTTGTTGGCATTAATTCTTCATCAAAACTACTAGATGATGTTGCTTCTGATGTAGTTGTGTATGTAGTATTAGATGATGGTCTTGATTTTGGACGGACAGATGTTGTTTCTGCTGAAGAATGTAATACAGAATCATTTGTAGTATATTCTTTTGCCGCATCTGTAAATGGTGATTGAGGTACACCAGCCTTTAACAATGCTTCGGCTTCTGCCGCTGAAAGTTTCTTTGTCACTTCATCTGGATTTGCTCTCTCATCTATAGTTGTTGGTATACTATGAGGATTACCATGTCCTAATGGCTGATTTAGTTCAGCAATCGCACCTTGCATGGCAGGTGAGCCTGTATTTTTCAATACATTTTGTTTACAAGGGTCAGTCGCCGCACTTCCAATAAGTAATGCTAATGCTTTTCTTATAAGAGAGGCAGCCATATCGGCAAGAGAAGCAATCTCTGAGGCGATTTGATTAGTGATATCACCAATCGCATTGATAATTTTTCCAACTAGAGGTGATAATTGCTGTAAAATCGTTGCTATTCCACCAGTAATCAATCCAATTACACCTGCAATTCCAGTTGCAACGACACCACCAGCACTTGTTAATGCTGAAAGTATACTTGATAATATTGCTGGAATACCTGTTGAATTTACCAAAGAAATTATATCACCAATTGCTGTTTCAATAAAATCTAAAGTACCGTCAAATATACCACCTAATATTCCCATTATTTGATTGAAGAAACCACAAGGGTCACCTTGTTCACCAAACTGTGCATTCATACTAGATAAAGAATTTGCATCTTCAAGTGTTTTTGGCAAGTTTGCTGTTTGATTATTCGTGTGATTACTTAATGATGAATACATTGTAGTACCCAACGCAGTTAATCCTGCAATTTTTATAATATTATCTAAGTCTACACCTGTTGCTGATAAAACTCCTGCAACAACTAGTGCCCTATTGGCATCGCTATATCCACTAAAACCGCCAGCAAGTAATCCTGCATTGATAGAACCTTGTGATGTACCTAAGTTAGAAAACAGTGTACTTCCATAAGTTGACCTAGCCGCATAAGGATTAGTAAATGTATTAGCATCAATTTCATCTGCTATTGTGTTTAATGCTTTTTGTCTATTATACTGATGTTGTCTTGCTTCTAACTGTGCCATTTCTAATGGTGTTAGATTTGAGGCGTTTACTGCTTCAGAATATTGCTTCGGTGTCAGATTTGTATTAGAAAATGACAATGCTCCGCCACCATTCGCTACAAATAATTGATATAGTCTTTCGATTTCTGCTTCACTAGCCATTATTACATTCCTCTTTTAAACCAATCACTTTCTTCTGTTCTACGTGTAGTAAGTCCAGGAAGAGATTGTAATACGCCATTTACTGTTGCTTTATCATATAGTAACATAGCATCTGCGATTTCGGCATCTGTACGAGTTCCGCCATTAGTTACTTGGTTAAGTGAACCAGTGCCTAAATTAAATACGAAACTAGTAAGAGCATCAATTTGGTCAGGAGACCAATTGCGATTATTATTAGCAGAATAGGTAGCAACAAAATTTCTACGTTGTGTTAGGTCTTCGTTTAATCTACGTACTGCTTCTTCTTCTGTTATACTTTCTGTAGGACTTAATGCTTCTGTTCCATAACCATTAGTATATTGTTTGTGGTCCCAGAATGCATTTGGACTAAACTGTTCTTTAGACTTTATGTAATCAGTTAAATCATTAGGAACACTTGAGAACGCTTGTGCAGGTGGATGATGGTTTATAACTCTTGGTTCTACACCTGGTGTACCACCACCATTAATATAAACTTTATCTGAACCTGATGTAATTATAACGCCACAAGAATGAGCATCTCCTACTCTTCCTGCAGGGCTAGAGTTTATATAAACGTTTGATGAACCTTGTACTAATTGAGTAACATGTGGAACACAACCTACTCTTGGTTTTGGAACACCGTGTGGTTCAGTTTGGTCAGTAACTCGATATGCTTGTAGATTTTGAATGATAACGTCAGAACTACCGGCACCACATCTTTCTTCGCCACAAGGATTGTGGGCAGAAATAGGGTCAGTTGTTCTAGCGGCCTGTGGCATTACGTTATCAAGCCTCCTTTCTCTGGAGTGATGATTGCTGAAGTTGCCTGAGAATATGAATCTGCTGTATCTTTTCTAGTCTTTAATACTGAAATAATCTTATCTGATTTAAAGTGAACTTCTTTCTCACTATCACCAGTTACCGTAAAGGTTTGAAACGCCGCACCTTTTGGTCCCATTGCGATAGTCAATGGTTTAGTAATAACAGTTGAAGTCGTATCTTCAGACACGAATTTACCTAAAATTTCTTGTCCTGTTTGTAAGTATAAAGTTACAATGTCACCGCTTTGATATGTGTTTTCTTTTAGCATTTTGTTTGTCCGTTGTTGTTATATGTATTTATTTAGTCAGAAACTTCGCACTTAATCATTTTCTATTCTTAAGGTGCTGTTCTATGTCATTATACACAGTTCGTTCCATAATGTCAATATCGTCCTTAATATCTTCATATTTTTCGACTTTGCCATTTAATCTGTTCAGAACATAACCGTCCATATGGGCAACTAAGTATATTTCACCGCCTTCCGTTAGGTCTAATATTAGCCATATTTCTGGGTTATGTTCTGGGTAGGAGTGGTATAGAGTATAGAAACATCCTAATCCATTACCACTATTCGTATAGAATTCTTCGCTGATGTATTCCCATACATCTGGCCAAGTCTTCACATCATCGTAATTGAATCCATTGCTATGATAAGGAAAGGCTTTCCACCAATTAACGATTTCTTGTAGAGTTGATTGTGTTAATTCTTCTTGTAGTTTTAATCGTAATTGTCGCCATTCATAAAGCAATATTGCTTTATCTCGCATTTACATCGTCCATCTTTTTACTGTATAACTAATCTCAGTGAAATTACTTGCGTCTTGTGTGTAATTTATTTCTAAATCATCACCATTGATTACTGTCTGGAATTCGATATTTGAAAATTCATCATCTTCCTGTACAATAGTATCAGTGTTCAAATCTTGCCATATCTCTGTGTTTTCATCAGTTATATTCACTTTGGCAATACCTTGTGGCACACCATTAATAACTCTGATTGTTCCAACACGAACAAACATATTTGCACCATCTGATTGTTTCAAAGAATAATCAATGAAGAAAGATGTACAATCTGCTTTCTTATATTTTAAGAATGTACCAATTTGTTTTACAGTACCTGTTCCAATAGGAGTAGTTGCGTTTGCATAAAATCTAGTACCCACTGAACTATCTGTTGCACCGTTTAATGTAAAGTTTGTTGTTCCTGCTACCACGATTTCATACTGCTTTCCTTCTAAACAAGCAGTTGCGTTAATTGTAGTATCAACGACATTTAACGTTTTCTTATATAAATCTGAACGCAATCCTGTTGCGGATGAATAAGACTTTAAATGTTGATTAGTAAATAATTGATTTCTGGACTCTTCAGTGATAACTTCTACGTTTCTTCTTTTATGACCAAACAAGCCAATCTTAGTATCTGTACCACCTGTTACTGATGTTGATTCAACCGACGGGCTTAATGTTGCATAATTAGGAGTACTTACACTACCGAAGTAGTAAAATGCTTCGTTATCTGGTGCAGTTGCGTAAGGTTTTGCTCCTGTGCCTTCCTGTTGTATAGAAAAGTAATCTGAATTTTCATCAACATCAACCACAACTGTAGTATTACTACCGCTAACTGATGAAGATTTTATTGTTCCGTTTGCATAAACATCCCAACCACCATTTGCCGCTACTGTATTAGCGCCATTATCATAAGTTGCGATACCATTTCCTAGTCCACCACCAGTTGCAGTAAATACTGTTCCTACCATAAGAGATGATGCAGTACCAGTACCTTGATAGTTTGCAACACCAGTACCTGAACCAACACCCGATGCTGTAAATAATGTACCAACACTATTGTTAATTGCACCTATTAATGTAAAGTCTGTATTTCCTTTTGTACTAATTGTGTACTGTCTGCCAACTACAAATGAGCCTGCATTAATTTCTTCTACACCTACGTTAGTTGCGGTGAATACTGTAGCAACGTTATTATTAGCCGCACCGAATTGAGTAAAATCTGTAGTGCCTTGACTTACAATTCTATAAGAAGTACCAACTACAAATGAACCTGCTGTTGTGATTGCTGGTGCTCCAGCGGCTTCCCAGTTTGCTTGGATTTTTGATGATACGTAAGTAGCATTACCTGTTCCTGTACCTGGACCTGTAGCCGTAAATACAGTACCAACAGTGCTATTAGCCGCACCAATTAATGTGAAGTCTGTAGTACCAGGAGTGGCGATTGTATATTCTGTACCAGTTACAAATGAACCAGCAGTTACGGTAGTGAGTGTGTTAGTTCCTAATGATGTTATTGTATATTCTGTGCCAGTTACAAATGAACCTGCATTTACTGGTAAAACACTTTGTGTAAAACCGATTGCAGTTGCATCTGCTTCTGTAGGAAAAGTAACATTTAGTTCTAAACCGTCAATTTTTGTGAATACAAGTTTATTACCATTTGAATTTAAAGTAACTTCTACGTTTGCAACTTTAATTGCCGCATTAGTTTGTAGTGTAGTTAATAATGCAGATGCAGACACACCAGTAACACTAATAGTTTCGCCTTCAACTGTAAATTCTGAAGTGATTGAAGTTAGATTTGGGATTAAATTTGGTGAGACAAGTTTTGTTGGTGTCTTCTTGTACTGTGTTAAAAGTTCACCTAAGTTAAATGTGGCTGTATTAGTATTGAAAACAATTGTTTGAGAGTACGTATTTAACGCAGTCATAATATTATCAATTTCGCCTGCTGGGATATCAGCAACAACTAAATCTTCATCTATTGTTAAACCTACCACAGGGCAGTCGGCACTATCTAGCCAGTTTTGGATAGTAGCATGTGCATTAGCAAAAGGGTCAAAGCGTATTTCGTTTACTGCTTCTTCAATACCAACATATAATTGGTTAGTGTCAGTCGTGTATCCTAGTTCTCCAGGTGATAATATCTCACCTGATAGTTCAACACGCTTGCCTCTTCTTAATAATATTTTTACGTTTGTTGCCATTTTTAACTCCCATTATTACATGTATTTATCAAAATACGCTTGGACCTTGCCAGCCCATTGTCTTGCATAATGTTCATAGTCTTCCGTGTCAACAACAAATTCCTGATAGTTACCCATGTTATCTGCTTCTGCATCCCAGCCAATCATCATAATAACAATTGTTTTTATATCAGTTCCATAGATTTGATTATGTGCTTCGGCATATGCCGCACCTTGTAAGAAGTAATCATCAATCCATTCTCGTTTCTTTGGTTTACGAGTTGTTTTGAAATCGATGATTGCTGGTTTGCCTTCGTATACGCCAACACAGTCTGTTGTGCCTGCATATAGTCCGGGATAATATAGAGGTACTTCTGTTCCCCATACTTCATCTACTTTAGATAGACCTTTATCAATAACAATCTCTGACAGTTCTCTTGCCATCTGATGTATTAGATTTGAACCATTAGGTCGGTCTTCTTCTAGTATATATTTTTCTAAATGTAAGTGAACTTGTGTTCCGATACCAGTAGCAAGTCGCATGATTCTATCTGCCTCTTCATTACCGACACGTTTGCGCCATTCAAATAAAGCAGATTTATCTTTTAATGCATCAAGTACGGTAGTAACACTAGGCAAAGGTTGACCGTCGGGCGTTTGATAATGCCGACTGCCTTTGATGTTTACTCGTTCTAAGGGATTATAAGTGAATTTTTCATTAAGCATAGTATTATTATACTATACTTTGAGATAGAAAGCAAGAGAATATTAAAGTTTTTCTTTGATTTCTTCGATTAGTTTTGCTTTAGTGTGGCGTCTGTCTAATTGAATACCTAGATTTTCTTCAGCCCATTCATCGATTTGCTTCTTAGTCATTGATTGAAAATCAACATCTATCATGTCTGCAACTGGTTCTACTTCTGTTGCAATTGTTTCGCCGACTGCAATTGATACGATTTCACTAGTTGCTACTGCGTTTGCTAAATCTCTGGCTTCATTTTCTGCAACACGACCCATAAATTCACGGTGTCTTTTAGCAGATTCAACTTCTTTTCTAATCTGCTTCTTTGCATCTGAAAGACCTGCTAATGCATCGTCTTTTTTATCTAAGTTTTTCATGTGTTTTGCCATCTCTGCTTTAGAGATTTCTTTAACGCCGCCTTTAACTATAAATGCCATTATTTTTTCACCTTCTTTTTCGCTGTTTTGACTGCCAGTTTGCGTACTGAGTCTTTATCAGCCTTGTCACTTTTATTATATTTAGAATCTAACTCAATAGTATCTACAGTGACTTTAGATATATATTTACTATTAGATAATAAATCTACCATTGACTCTGCATTCAAAGAATATCCCATACCTTCTAGTTCACGGACCATCATGTCCATGGGTATAGAAGGAATATCATTTGCCTTCAATGAAACGAGATAAGCATTAATATCGCCCATTAACTGAGCATCATAATTTGCCTTCTCTAACAGAAGTCCACTAATTTTCATATTAGTCTCTTTCTTCTCTACCTAATGGATTTGATTCTTCGCCTGATGCTGATTCGTCACCACCAATTTCTGCTGTAATGTCATCAACAAAGTCATCACCCATATCGCCACCAAGTTCAACATCACTCATGTCATCAGATGATTTTTCGCCTGATAGTACTAAAGTTGCATCTTGTACTGCATCTTTAGCCGAACGTGCTTGACCTAATAGCCCGTTAATCGCATCGTCAACTGAACCTTTAAACGTTGCCGCTTGGTCAGGACCATGTGAGTATGCCATTTCGTCTGCTAGTGGACCGATTTGGTCGTTTTGAATTTTGCCTAGTTTCTCAATTACGTCTTGTAATTCATCAACAATGCCTCTTGCGGCCATTGTGATTTCTGCCTCAGCCGCATCAACTTCAAGTAGAGCGTTTAACTCTTCCATTAAAGTCTTTTCTAAGTTAGTTTTTTCCATTTTATTTCCTTGGTTATTAAATTTAATTACATTCCGTAATATTCGGATGATTCATCCCAGTTGTCTAGTATTTCTTTTAATTTATCATGCATTCTCACCAATTCGCCTGTACCTGCTTTGTCACCATTATTAAAGAAACCAGCACTGTTTTGGCTTCTGTACTCAATAGCCATTTCTAGTGTTTTCATTGTGTCTTCTAAATGACCCTTTGACCTAGACAATTGTGAATCGTTTTTCCATCTATGATGTTCAGGACTTGCTTCTTTGGCTTCTTCTACTTCTTCTGCCTCTGGACTAGCGTTACTGGTAGTTGTATCGCCAGTCTCTGGTAAGTCCAACTCTTCAGTAACCTCTTCGTGCTTGTATGAAGATGATGTATCTTCGCCATGGGCTTTTAATAATGAAGTGATTGTTTCAATCATAAGCATATTTTCCATATACTTTTGACTCATATAATCTTCTTTTTTCAATTGAACTTGTTCTGCTTGTAATGACTGCTTTGCTTCTTCTAAAGTAGCCATATCTCCATCAACTTCATATCCAAAGTTCTTCTTCAGATATTCGTTCATACGAGAAGAAACATGGATGTCTGTCGAGTTAAAAAATTTGTTGTCGTTTAAGTTCATAATAAATCCCAATATTAATGCATATTACATGTATTTATCTTTTTAATACATAATTCTATTTATGCACTAATTTAATACTCTATTAAAGGATTATATTTTCGTAAAGATTAGTTATTTTACGCTTGGCTTTGCCTGCTTCATGCTTTGATTGTGAGAATCTTGCTTGTGCAATATCCATTCTACCTTCATTAACTGCTCTTTTGGCAACTTGGTATGAATGTTTATGCTGAACAGCGTTACTATAATGACGGTCAAATAATTCATTAATTTTAATTATTTCCATAATTTCTGGTGAATTAATTGTTTTGCCTTCATTTAGATGATTAGCAATACAACAGACTGTTTCATACAATTTGATACTTTCAAATAGTACAGAATCACTACGAGTATCTAAGATATCGTATCTATCATCTGCATTCTTTTCTACTGAAAATGCACCAACTTTGACACCTTTTTCAGTTTTAGTAGACTCTGTGATTGTCTTCTTTACCTTATGTGCAACACTAGTAGTTGCTTCACTGAAACCTTTCATAATCTTCGCCATAGCATCAACGTCTGCACGTTTTACGCCAGGTGATAAATCGATTGGTGCTTGTGAGTTAGGTTCAGAAGATGTTTCTTCTTGTAATTTAACAGTTTCGCCATTCATAACTTTCATTAGATTGGCCATCATGTTTACATCTTTTTGACTTGGTACTGACATTTAGAACTCCATAGTTGTTAAACAGTTTTATATCCACGCACAGTTGGAACTAACACGCCTTTATGTGTTAATTTCTCTGCCAGAACTTGTTCTCTTCCTGACAATTGCGATTCATTTACGTAATCACCTTCTGAGAAATATTTAGTTATTAAATCTTCCTCTTCCTCAGTAATCATTACAAATAATCCACCTAATATTTCTTTTAACTTCATTCTTGCTCTCTATTAAGTTTATTAAGTAAATTTCTAAACTGCATCCTAGTATCTGGGTTCATTGCCAGTTGGTCTAGGTTGGCGGCTTGATGTGCCAATGCTTGTCGCTGAACAGGTGTTAATACTTTGCCCTGTTCTGCGTTATCAATTGCATTTGCGGCCATCTGTGCTGTTGCACCGCCTAAATTATCTGTGCCAAGTCTTTGCATGGCTTGTGTTCTTTGTGTCTTTAATTTTTGAGCCGCGGCTTTCATATCCGTTGCCGATGGTTCTGCTTGTTGTTCATCGTCAGGACCTTGTGAGCCTGTACTGTATGCTTCTGGAACTTCCATATCGATTTTATGCATGTTTTCACTATCTAACATTTTCCATGTTTCGTAGTCTATATACATATCGGTATCTGGGTCATAATAACTACCCTCTTTCGGGTCATAGTATACAACCTTACCAGATTTAGTCATAATTGGACCTTCTAGTCCATCTCTTGCTATATATTTTTCTCTGTCCATAGCAGGAAGTTCTGACCAACCTTCTGTCAATCCCATCATACTTTTAATTGTACTTGCATCTTTAGATTTTAAAGCAGACATCACTTTAACATAATCAGAAAAATTTAAAGTTTTCATTCTTTTTTGTACGTCTTCTACTGGAGAATCAATAAGAGAAGCAATATCTTGGAATCTATCCTCGATGCCTTCTTTAAACATTGTTTTTTCTATTTCATTCTTTAATGACATTTTATTCTCCGTTATCTTTTATTTAGAGATTTTAATCTCTTACTCGCTGGATTCATTCTGCGAGTCATTTTTGCCTTACGTTTCATTCTAGCACCCATTTTTGCTTTTGTTCGTGCTAATGTGAAACGTTTCTTCATATTAACAGGTTTAAAACAAGCACCAGGTGTTGAGACTGTTTTGCCCTTAAGTCTGCCAGAACCACATCTATACTTACGGACGATTGTGCGTCCTTTTCTAGCATAAACTAGTTTGGCTTCATATATCTCTTCTGCAATCTCTTCAAATAACATTGTAAACTCTTAAAATATTTTAAACATCTGTGCAAATAAGGCAATAAGCATTGTTGAAAACAGGGTAGATGCAGTCCACATAACCATCTTTTTTAGTTCGCTGAACCCTTTATCCATCTCAACTTCCTGCTTTTCAATTTTGTCATTAATATCTTTTAATGACTTATTGAAGTGGTGGTATCTTTCATAACATACTGCCACATGTGTCTCTAAACTCTCTGCTTCCAGATGTGCTAGTTTTGGTTCTTTCTCTGACATCTTCGCAACTCCCTAATTAATATTCATTAATTGTATTTATCATTTGGTGCCAGAAATTATGTCCAACCACAACAAAAAAAGAGGACTATGTCCTCTTTTATTAAAATTAATTAGGAATAATTAGTTTAAAGTATATCAGACATTACAAATTCTATATTTGATGCCGATAATGCAACACCATCAATTGTTATGCCGTGAATTAATTCTTTTAGAATGAAAACATCATCAGAGTTTCGTTTAAAAACGTCTGCATGTTCTACTGCAAATTTAAAAACAAATCCTGAACCTGTCAGTGTTGGTGCTAGTCCGCCTAACGTGACTGATAATGGATTATTCATAATAACAGGTTGTGCTACCAATGATACGATATTAACAATATCATCTAAATTTTGTTGTGACTGGTCTAATATATCACCAGTGTGTGTAATATCTAATCCCGATACATACATTGTATAGAAGTTAATGTTACCTGATACTACTTCACTTGCCGATGCGGCTCCGTTTGTTCTTGCCATTTTATTTCTCCGAACTCTTGTTAATAGTATTTATCTAAATTTACAGTATAATTAAACTGTATCACTATCACTTATAAGACCTCTATCTAAAGTATATGATGCTGTATCAGTGTCAGTAATAGAACCGTAATCTGCATTAAATACTTCACTATCAGTAATTAATCCGTTGTCTCTGGAATCATTTGATGGAGTCAAGCCACCAAGTTTAACCCAAGATGCACCATTGTAACCTTCAAAAGCATCTATGTCAGAATTAAAACGCATCATACCAACAACACCTGTTCCTGGTCTTTGTGCTGTTGTGCCAACTGGCATAACGATAGCACCAGTTGGTGTCATCTGTGTTCCGTTTAGTACAGGACTAGTTAAAGTTTTATTTGTAAGTGTTTCAGCACCTGTTAAAGAAACAAAACTATCACCTTGCATAGCAGTATTAAATTCTGTTAGTGTGCCTGAAAGTGTATTAGAATCTAAATCAATTGATTTATTAGTTAACGTGTTTGTTGTTGCAAGACCAACTAAAGTGTCTGTTGCATTTGGTATTGTGATTACATTATCTTGTGTTGGGTCAACAACTGTTAGAGTTGTTTCGTATTCATTTGAAGTTGCGCCTTCAAACTTTAAAGTATTTTGAACTTGTATCTCTGTTGAGTTTACTGTAGTAGTTGTACCTTGAACTGTTAAGTCGCCAGTTACAGTTAAGTCAGAAGCAGTTGTGATGCCTGACCAAGAGTTTGATGTGCGAAACTTTACAGTGCCATTTGTGGTATCAAACCAAATGTCATTTGTGTTTATTGTGTATGTACTACTCGGGTCTGCATCTCCTTGATAGAAGGTGGTTCCAGATTTTCCAATTTTAAAGTAAGGGACACTGGTCCCTTTTGCGTTAATTGTTACAGCCATTTTCGTTCCTCAACGTCGGTTATTTCATGTCAGCCCTAATAAATTAAGTCTGTCGTTAAAGATTTTAGTTCTGTAAGTATTTATCAAATATACTAATATTACTCTAGTAACACTTTGGCTATAGACAAAAAAAGGGGAACACTAAGTCCCCCTTTCTATTATCACTATGATGGTGATAGTTATTATAAATTACTCACAAATTAGATTTGCTTGTACTCTACTGTAACAATCACTGCACCAGTTGTTGGTGAAGCAGATGCGCCGCCATTCTGGATTGTACCAGTAATAGTTGCACCACCTGTTGTTGCATCTTCAAAACCTAAGTCAACAATGTATAAGCCGCCTTCAGAAAGGTCAGCATCACTTGTTGCCATTAGAGTATTTGTACCGTCAGAAACAACTAACTCATCAGCACCAACAAACGCGGCAGTAACTTTAGCAGTAACACGTTTTACATAGTAAGACTTGCCTGCAACGTTAGCCATTGTGCCGATTGTGAATGATGAAGAACCGTTAGCAGAGAATGCCACACGTCTAGTACCAGAAGAACCTGAAGTTGACGCTTTGTCATCTACATATTCTTTAGTTGCTAGAGCCGCATCAGCCGCTGAAGACATGTCATAGCCATTTGGTGCAAGTATAATACCATTACCTTTTGGTGCTAATGTCATGTTGACGTTTGTACCACCAGCCATTGCTAGTTCTACACCGCCAGTTCCGTTAGTTACTGTTAAAGAGTCAGTTGCTGAAGCAGTCTCTACGAAAGTAGCGATTGCTGTATCATCTGCACCTTTAATTTGAACGTTTCCGTCTGCTGAACCACCGTTACCACCTTTAATGACAACCGCACCAGAGGCGTTACCGCCTGTACCGTTACCACCTTTGATGATTAAGTCACCAGCATCACCGCCAGAAGCATCACCGCCAGATACTGTTAGGTCTGTATCGTCTTCACCTTGAATTAAGGCTTCGCCAGATTGACCAACAATAAATACGTCACCGCCACCTTGGCCTTGTAGATACATATCTACAGCACCAGATGCCGCCGCATTTTTGGCTGTTAGTGTTACTTTGCCAGTACCGTTAGTAATTGCGATATATTCACCAGAACCTGAAGTAACGCCAGAACCGTCTAACGCAACTACACCAGTTGAATTACGTACATGTTGTACATATTCCATACCTAATGCAGAACCGTCTGAAGTCATAACTTTATTATCAGAACCTGCTGAAGTGATACCTGTACCACCGTTTGCTATTGGCATTGTACCAGTTACGTCAGCAGTCAAATCGACTTTTGCATAACCTAGAGTACCGCCTGCACCAACTTTAAGAACAGTTGAGTTAGCACCTTTTGCCATCTCTGTTACTGTACCTGAACCACTGTTTAACATGATAGATGAAGCCGCGAATGCTGAAGTATCAGTACCCGTACCACCCATGCTTGCCGCAAGGTCAGTTGCTAGTGTCATTTCATTTACAGTCAAATCATTAACTGTTAGGTCAGCCTTAGCCGCGCCTACAGTAAGTTCGAATGCATTTGAAGTTTCGTTCCAAAGAACAACAGCATTATCATCATCACCACGCTCAATCGTAATACCAGCATCAGCAGTAGCCGAACCAGTTGCGTTTGAGTTAAGAACAATGTTATTATCTTCGATATTTACAATCTCAGATAAAGTTGTAGTTACTGAACCAGAAACTGTCAAGTTACCAGTAATTGAAGCATTACCTGTTACAGACAATGAACCAAGTGTTGTATCACCTGCATCTAGGTCGTTGGAACCGAAGTCACCAGCAACACCAAATGTTGCAGTAGTGTCTGACAATGTTAACTTCGTAGAAGTTGCATTATCATCCATACCAGTTGATTCAAAAGCAGAAATAACGCCACCATGTACTTTATCACCAGAAATCTGGTTAGTACCTAGTGTTAGAGTACCTGAAGATACATCTAATGTACGTCCTGCACCAACAGTAATATCATAACCAGTCATTGTGTCGGTAGCGTCACCGGCCAATGAAGCGTTAGAAATAGTACCACCGTGGATTGAGTCACCTGAAACTGAGTCAGCACCTAGTGTTAGGGTTTGACCTGATAAGTCGATTGATGTTCCTGAAATAGAACCACCAGTAATACCAACATTACCTGAGTTTAGGTTAGTCGCTGTAACTGTTGTCATGCCAGTAGCAGTACCACCAGTTAATGTCGCTGAAGCAGATGCTAATGTTGAGAATGTACCAGCCGCTGATGATGTTGCACCAATAGTTGTTCCATCAATAACACCGCCGTTAACGTCAACGTCTGTAAATGTACTTGTACCTGATGAAGTAATGTTACCAGTTACGTTACCAGTTACTGCACCAGTATGAGTACCAGCAGTATCACCAGTTACGTCACCAGTTAAATCACCTACGAATGACGCAGATGTTACAGTAGTCAAGCCTGCAAGACTTGCCGCTGTATCACCAAGGTTAATCGCAGTTGAACCAACAGTAAATGAACTATTTGATAATTTAGCATTACCAATTGAACCTGCTAACATTGTGTTAGTTACTGTTCCAGTGTCAGTTGTATAAACACCGTTAGTTACTGTTCCAGCATTGCCAGAAACATTACCTGTTACGTTACCTGTTAAGTTACCAGTTACATTACCAACAACTGCACCAGTATGAGTACCCGCAGAGTCACCAGTTAAGTCACCAGTTACATCACCAGTTACATCACCTGTTACGTCACCAGTTAAATTACCAGTTACGTTACCTGTTACGTTACCAACAACTGCACCAGTATGTGTACCAGCAGAGTCACCAGTTAAATCACCAGTTACATCACCTGTTACGTTACCAGTTAAGTTACCAGTTACGTTACCAGTTACTGCACCAGTTAGGTCACCTGTAAGTGTTGAAACTTTTAAGTCACCATATGAAGCACCAACTTTTAGTTCGAACTCATCTGTTGTCTCATTCCAGTTGATAAGTGCATCATCCGCTGTACCACGGTCGATAGTAATACCTGCTGAACCTTCAGTTACACCAGCACCAGACTCACCATTGTTTAAAACAATGTTGTTGTCTTCGATAGTAGTGTTAGTTGAAGAGATTGATGTTACAGAACCGTTAACTGTTAAGTCACCAGTAACTGTTAGGTCTGAACCAAATGTAGCATTTTGACTTGAATCGATTGTCAATGCTGTTGATGTTGCGTTATCATCAATACCAGTTGAAGCGAAGTTAGAAATTGTTCCGCCGTGAACTGAATCACCAGATACTGAATCCGCAGTCAATGTCAAAGTTTGTCCTGACAAGTCAATAGCAGTTCCTGAAATAGTACCGCCAGTGATAGCCACAGATGCTGAAGTCATTGTTGAGAAAGTACCAGCCGCTGATGTGTTAGCACCAATTACTGTTCCATCTACTGCACCGCCATTAACGTCAACTGTTGCAAACGTTGAAGTTCCAGTTGAAGTTACGTTACCTGCAACGTTACCAGTTAAATCACCAGTTACATTACCAGTTACATTACCAGTGTGAACACCAGCAGAGTTACCTGTTAAGTTACCAGTTACATCACCAGTTACATCACCAGTTAAATCGCCAGTTACAACGCCGTCTTTCATTACAACACCATCAACAGTTACACCAGCATTACCAGTTCTTTCACTAATTGTATCAGTAACCATTGCTACTGTTGCCGTGACTGAACCAGTTACACCAACATCACCAGTAATATCCATTGGAGCCGAAACTGCAATGTTTGTACCAGAGTAGTTGTCTAGTGTGTTTGTTTTGATTGTACCAGTAGCATCTACGTTTGTAAATGTACCTGCCGCTGCCACGTTAGCACCAATAGTTGCGCCATCAATAGCACCACCATTAATATCTACTGAGTCAGAAGCCATAGTTGTAAATGTACCAGCCGCTGAAGTTGTACCACCGATAGCAACGCCATCCATGTTACCACTTGAAGCATCGATATCTACTGCACCGTCAACGTCTAATGTTTTACCAGCCGCGATTGTTACATCGAAACCAGAGATAGTCTTGCCTGCGCCACCTGAAAGGTTCGCTGAGTCAATTGTACCACCAGAAATTACGTTACCAGATAGTTGGTCGTCTGCTAGAGTTAATGTACCACCAGAAATATCAATTGAACCACCTGTAATAGCAACAGAACCAGAGTTCTGAGTAGCCATTGAGCCCAAACCTAAGTTTGAACGTGCTGTAGTTTTGCCTGATGAATCAGATGCATCAACACCTAAACCGCCGTTTGCTAATGGTAAAGCGCCAGTAACTGCACTTGAAGAAGTCAAGTTAACTGCACCATATGTTACACCATTTGAACCGTCTGAAAGAAGTGCTTGACCAGTAGTCGAAGTACCTTTTAAAGTTAGTTCATCTGAACCATTAATTTGCACAAATGTATCGTCAACGTTAGCATTAAATGTGTTACCTGATTTAGATAAACCATTACCTGCTGTTAACTGACCAGTACCTGTGAACTGTGTAAAGGCGATTGCAGTTGTGTCAACAGTAATTGTACCGTTAGTTGAACATACAAAGCCTTGGTCTGAGTTTATTGTACCTTCTTCAACAAAGAAAAAAGAACCAACAAATTCAGCGGCACCGTCCATATCAGTAGCACGTGTCATTGCTGACGCACTGCCGTTGAATACGTAGATACCGTTTTCAGCCGCTGCCGACTGGTTTTTTAGTAGAACACGGTCACCTGATGACATAGTTACGCCATCAATTGTTGCACCCGGTCCACTTAGAGTTACGTCTGCTGTTGAAGCCGCACGAACTGATTGTTTAACATCAAGTCCAGAAGCAACTGAGTCAACATAACTCTTGTTTGCCGCATGGTCATTCGCAGTTGGAGTTGCGACATTCATGTTACCTAGAGTAGAACCATCAGTTGTTACTTTGAACAGGGAATTACCTGAATCATATACAACACGACCGCCCGACTTACCGAACTGAACATCAGCACCTATACCACGGATACCAAAGTTTTTAATATCAGCCATTATTATCTCCTATAATTAGCCATTGTTATTAATTACTCCACGGACCATTCCATGAAATAATATACATAACGTTTATTTTACTTATTTTTATTTTTTATCCATCGGAAGGATTCTCAATGGACTGCACGGAAAAGTCTCATGCATCTGATTGGTCGGAAGATATCTCAACCATCTGTAAGAGTTGAATCTCTTACAAATGTATTTATACAAAATACTAAAAACGATAACTTTAGACATAAAAAAAGCCCTCATAAAGAGGGCTTTTTCACTTAATTAAAAGTTTAGGTATTAGCCAATTACTGCTTCGATAGTAGTAACCGCACCAGTTACGCCGTGGGCGTCTGAAGCATCTGCTGTATAGTCAGCGCCTTGAAGAGCGATGAATAATACGTCAGTTGTACCAGCCACGAATGCTGAACCGTCTGCTGTACCTGAACCAGCAACTGTGTGACCTAATGCGCCCATTGCCGCATAGATAGTGCCTAAGTTAGCCGCTGTCATGTTTGTTAGTGCTAATTTAACGATTGTAGTTTTTGAACCTAGACCGTTTGATTGTCCACCTAGTGTATTTGAAGCCATTTTATTTCTCCTTAAAAGAATGTTAATTTAAACTTTGAGATAGTATCTCGTAGTCTTTACTGTTAGGGTTTCATAACCCTACACACTTATTTATCAAAAAGTGAGGATAATTAAGACGTTGTTAACGGATTTTGATTAAAACTTACGAAGTTTTCTATCAGTAGTGTACGTAGTAGCACCTAATCTTTTACCTAGTGCTTGTACTGCCTTATAGCCTGCAATTGCGGCGCCAGCCTGAACTATTGGTTTATCCCATAGTTTTTTGACTGTATCTTTAGCCTCATCACTATCTTTATGCATATAATTACCACGTTTCTGTAATTTTAGAAGTGCAGGCATAATTTCAGCAAGTCTTGCCTTTCTACGCATATATTGTACTAATCTTGTAACTACCAAGGCTCTTTGATTTTGATTAAGATTATCCCAATCACCAACTAATCTACGTAAAGATTTTAACAATCCATCTTGTATATTAAGGTTTCTTTGGTATCTTAGTAAGTATCTTTGTTCAAAAGATGCATCACTTCTATTGTTAGAGAAATGAAGTAGAAATCTCAAAACGTCTGCTTTCTGTAATGAAAGTCTACTCTTTGCTATTTCATCTTTTTCATTATCACCAATATCATTATCTTTGCCCATCAAACGATTGAGAGCCATGTACATATCAGTGCCATTAGTTCTAAAGTAATCAAAGTTTCTATAAGACATTGTACGTGATGCTATATCACCGGCCAACGGAGAGAAGTCATAATCTTTATTAAAGATATTCAATATAAGTAAATGAACAAAAACTAATTCTGCGGCATCATCAATTTTGACACTGCCAGCCATTTGTTTTGTTCTGAATAATCTACTTTCTGATAAAGTATTTACAAGTTTTAATTTACTCATTTTTTGTTCTCTTTCGCAATCCTGTCACATGTTTCACTTGCGTATGTTTTGAAATATCTTGGCGCAAATGCATGTATGAATACTGCAACTGCCGCCTTCTTCAAATTCCAAGCAATACTCAGTGCATGTCTGAAATGTTGCCATCGTGTCATATTTGCTTCGTCTAAATGCAATTTACACTCTTTACTGTACATCACTTCTTCCTTTTCTTACATATCACATGTATTTATCTTATGTGACTGCACCACTTGTGACACGTTTGCTGTTAGGGTGCCTTTTTGATACGAATGTTGAGTGTGACAGATTCTTCTTAGTTGCTCTCTGTCCTCTTTTTGGTGTTTTTACGTGTGGTACTGCTCTTTTTCCCATGGTCTTATTATTAGTAGTTAAAAAATTATCTCTCTTGCCTCATGTTTGCCGCTGTGAACCCTGCTCTATTTACCAGTTTCACATCTTTATCTATTACATAGCCTTCTCCACCTCTTTCGCCATTTGTACTGGCTTCGATATCTGCTGGTTGAGAATCTAAAGTTTTAATAATTTTGTTCTTTGTGGTCATAACACCATTAATGAATTGGAAGATTGCTTCGAAGCCATCACTGTTTTGTCCTACCCACTGAACTACTCGTTCTTTCTTAGGTCCACTTAGTTTTGATGTTTCTACCCATTCACTGAAATTCTTTCCTAGTTTATCTAGGTTGCCTGCTTTTACACTATTATTGATATAAGTGTAAAGAATGTTACCAAAGTCTGCCATTTTTAATTCGGCTGGAACTGCTAGTAACTTATCAATTGCATTTGCATTTGATTTTAGATAACTTTCTAATCTGTCTACTTCTGGCAAGTCAACACCAGGAGATTTAGTAACATATACTGGAGGCATAATCCATGTTTTGCCTGCTTGAAGTTTACCCATATCTACATTGCTTTTGTTACCATCTAAGTCAATCACTACATGAACTACAATACCTACATCAAAGTTGATTATCTTTTTACCGATATCACTTTTAGCATCTACTGAATATGTTGTTGTGTTTGGCTTGAATATAAGTCTGCCGTCTTTTGATTGTGGAGTTGAGAACCATAACAAGTCACCGTGTAAGTATCCTCTGAAATCCGCAGGTATAACGCTTTCTACTTTATCCCATATAGTTTTCATATTATTAACAAACGCTTCTTTGTCTGCTACTTTCTCGGGTGACGGGTCTCTCATTTTACGATTGTTAAACATATCGCCTAACGCATCTGCACTTGTTACTCTGCCATTATAACCTTTAGCACCAAATCCACTTTTGTCTGTAAGAACAAATTCACCATTCTCATTGCGACCAAAGATAACGGCTGGTGAGCCATCCCATTTAATGCTTATTGATTTTGGAGAAGTTTCTACTTGATGCAGTTTTGCAATTGCTTTTTGACCACCGACTGAACCATCCCAGATAATTAAGTCTTCTAAATGCTGAATTCTAGCACCTTCTTCATTAAGTGCTTTGTCCAGAAGTTTCTTCATCTTCTGATGAAAACCAATTTGTTTATGACGAGGCTTTCTTGGACCTCTAAATCTTCTTTCTAAGCCTGCGCCTAATATGTCTCTAACTTTCATATCATTTCTTCCCGTATGGGTTTTCACCTGTCATATAAGGTTTTGAAAACCATAACTTGAACCACTCTTTTGTTCCTGGTTCTACTTTATGTTTCTTTTGATACTTAGATTTTTCAGTACCCGTATAGGAAATATTCTCTTGCGTACTATCTTCCATTTGGTATGGCTTATAGATACCTGCTAAGACTTTCAACTCTTCTAGTTGTTGCTTAAGATTCATCTTTTCGTTTCGCATGAGTTATTCCTCTTTTGAATTTTCTCATGTCGCCAGTACGAATGCTATTAACAAGACGTTTTGTTAAGTCCACAGCAATATCATCATCGAATTCACGGTGAATGAATTCAATTAAATTAATTGCACCAGAAATGATATGTTCGCCTTTTTGTTCGACAAATCTCTCTGGTTCATTTTTAGAAATCGCCATAGAGTTTAACTCTTCGAACAGACTTCTACGTGGTTTCTTACTAGTCATAAAATAATTCTCCTACCAGTATTTATCAATTATCATCAAATGGACTAGCCTTTTTAGACTTAACCATTGCTCGGAGACTCATTGCCGACTCTGTTTTCTCTGGTGGAATAGCAGAATCTGTGTCATTCTTTGTTACTGTAGTTGAATTCTTTAATTTATCCATTATTTTAGCAGTTTGTGAATCATTTGAACCAACTGCTAAATCATCGTCTTCTAAGTCTGAATTACTAATTCGTAAACTATCTCTGTCAAATACTAGATTTATCTTAGAACCAACACCACTAGAACTTCTTGTCTTCAATAATTGTAATTGATATTGGCCACGTTCTCTCATTGCGTTACTAGTAAAGATGCCAATAACATTATCAGCAGTTTGAATTTTAGAGATACCACCAGCAATGTGAGAATGGTCAAATTCGACCTCTTCTACTGCTGAACGATTTAACTGAGATGCAGTCACTACAACTGTTTCAGATTCCATTGCAAAGTTACGAATTTCTTCTGTGACGTACTTGTCTTTGATAAACAAATCACCTGGATTAACTTTCTTCGTTGCCGGCATCAATAGGTCTAAGTAATCAATACAAATACAATCTACATTTTTTCCTGTAACGATTTGAAGTTCTTTTAGATAAGCACGGACATCATTGATTGTCGAACCTGAAGACATATACTTAATTCTAAGCATACCAGATTTCTTACCGATAGTCTTCACTTTCAACTCAACATCATCTAGTTCTTTAAAGATACGTCTAGTACTCTTATCTGTTGCCATTGCATCGATACGCATTGCAGATAATTCTTCTGACAATTCTAAAGTAAGATAGACAACATTCATACCTGCTTCTGCCCAGTTCAATGACATATTCTGCATGAACAAAGATTTACCAGAACCAGAACCACCAGCAAAGATAGTTACTTCACCTCGATTAATACCGCCGTAAAGTTTATCATCTAAGTCTTTCCAACCTGTAGTGATTTGTCCGTTGTTGTCTTTTAGAACTTCAAGTCTTTTTCTAGGGTCATGGAAATAATCAGTACCTAAAGACCTTGCTAGTCCAATCTGAACTGCTTCTTTGATAGTTGTTTCTACTTCACCATATTTACCTTCTTCAAGTAAATCAGCACTATTAACGATTGCTCGTTCAATTGCTTTGTGTCTACAGAATGTTTCAAACTCATCAACAAACCAATCACTATGCTTTGCTATGTCTTCTAGTAATTCTATCTCTTGACCTGTCTCTGCTTTAATCTGTTCAACAGATGGCATAGTAGAATATTCTTCAGAATAATTAACTAGGTAACCCACAATATCACGGTTCGGTCTATCAAAGTGACGTTCATCAATGATGCCCATTACCCTAGTAAACAACTGTGGGTCTGTCAACATAAATTGAACAAACAACTTCTGCAAGTCCGGAGAGTAGTTTTTTACTTCTGACATTTATTTCCTATTAATGATGTTAAATATTATTATACGATATACTGATTCATTTGTCAATAGAAAGTTAATATGTTTCTATAAGTTGGTCTGCAATCCCATGCTTAACTGCTTCTTCAGGAGTTAGCCAATGGTCTGTCTTTGGTGCCAATAAGTGCTTACGAATGTAATTCTCTTTCTTTCCAGTACATTTGATATAATGTTCCATCAATTTTTGATTTGTCCATTCCATGTGAGCATGTGCATCTAACATATCATGGTACTGGCCTTGAGTTCCACCACTAAATTCATGTGACATAACTGCCGTATTCTGTGTCAGATATCTATGCCCTTTTACACCAGACATCATAAGCATAACACCACAGGATGCAATTGACCCCATTCCGTATGTGTAAACTGGAATACGAGATTGTTTAATAACATCAATAAGATGCATACAACTATCTACGTAACCACCAGGAGAGTTGATATATAAATGAATAATTTCTGGTGCCTTATCTGTGGGCATCAAATTATATTCCATTATCATTTTTACTAATGGCATACAGTTATCTTGGTTAAATTCTTTGTCCATATGTAACACACCATTTTCTCTTAAGAATTCTCCAGGTTGTTTTGGTGGAGTTGGTGGCTGTGGCATAGGAGGCATCGGTGGTGGTGTCGGCGCTTCTTTTGGCTCTGGTATCACGTTAATTTTTATTTCTTTATTTTTCATATTGTATTAATGCTCCTGCTTTACATTATGCGTGTTTTTACACTTATTTTTGTACTGTTACTTATACGACCATCAATAATCGATTTCAGAGTATATAATTTTCCGTACTCTTTTACTGAATCTGCCGCATCTTTAATATGTTCTTGCCAAGTTGGAAATGAAACACTCCAACCATTTTCTTGTGCCTGATATATCAACTTCTTACCAGCGTTATCTCTGTCAGGACATACGATAACTTCCCCTTTGAACTGATTAATGTAATCAATCTGATTCTGTGATGCTTCGTTGCTCATTATTGCAACACAGTCTAAGACTGCCGCATCTATTGTTCCTTCAACTACAATCAGATATTCTTTATCTTCTCTAATCTTATCAGAATTGTATAAAAAATTCTTTGGTTGCTTCGTCATATACTTAGACTCTGATTTGCCTGTAAAGTCTCTGCCTGTGTAACCTACAATTCTATCACCTTGTGTGAATGGAAATATGATTCGATTTTTAAATCCAAACGAACTACTCCAATATGTATCAACAAAATCATAAACACCTCTATCAAGTAGATATTTTGCCGCCATAATCGCACCTTCAGGTGGGGTATCTTTATTTAGTATATCATCCAATGTTTCGGAATTTTCAGGTAACTCCATTCCAGGAAATGATGGTATTCTTGTAGTTTGAGTTTTTGATTTAAACACCCACGGACCTTCTGATAATTCTTTTTCTCGGATACTTTCAATCTGTAGTCTCTTTATCTCACTTTCAGGAACACCAAGTAATCTCATAAACTTAACAAAATTCTTGTTTATGACTTGACCTTTTCTATGAGATGCTGTAATACCACAATTAAAACAATGATATGATACTAACTCGCCCTCGTTTTTCAACCCACCTCTCATTCTAGTATCTGACCTAGTTTCACCTTGGTCGATACAACACGGACAATTAAAACTCAGCCAACCGCCTGAACTTTGTCTTGTCTTACCGGGAATGAATTGATAAACAGTTTGTTGTAGTTCCATGTACTTATAATACACCAATGGAACACAAATGTCAATAGGTTAATTAGTTTCTTAGTAATATCTTATCTACTGTACCTGATGCTGTATTTGGGTATGTAATTCTAAGCCAGTTAACGTTTGCTTGAATAACATAACCTTGTACACCAGTTTCATTATTAATCGTAATAGATGGGTCATACATAAGTGATGGAGTTAAATCAAACCAGTCATTATCTGATGAACTTGCTTGTTCACTTAAATCACCTTGTATTTTTAAAACTCCTGTAAATCCTGTATAGTAAACCGCAAACGTATGTAGTGATTTTGATTTGATTGTATCACCTGCTCCGTCAAACACTGAAGAAACGAAATTTGTACCATCATTAAAGAAAGTAGTTGTTTGTTGTGAATCCGAAAAAGTAGGATAAACATCATCTAATACTTCAAGTACACCATGAGCATTATCATTTGTATCTGTATAAATGATTTGCTCTACACCATTTTCAACTGTATACATCGCATATTGATAAAATCCTTCTGGGAGCATGATTGTATCTGATGTTGGTATTGAAACTGTAGCCATTCCTTTGGTTGCATTTGTAACTGTAAGATATCTAAAGAGAACATTCTCTCTGGATTGTCGGTCATACATTTTCCATATAACTGTTTTTCCAGTAAGGTCTACAGACTTTCTATCTGTGTCTCTAAATTTAAATCTAAGAGTATTATCAATACCCTTGTGTAGTTTGTGTGTAGTATCATACATAGGCATATTCCCCAGGAATTGAGTCATAGTTGCATTGTTGTCGCCATCTTGCATAACAACTTCTATTTCTCGTGTGTATTGGTATAAGTTAAAGTTTATCATATATGTATTTATCTTCCAGAAGACGAATTCCAGATTGCATAAATATATTTTATGATAGACGAAGATAAAATACAATGGCTCCAAGAAAACTATCCGTTCTTTTCCTGTGTCAAATATGGCAATAAAAAGGAATACACTGAATATCTTGGAATCATAATTAACAGTGATGCTACTATAACGTCAATGTACAACTTTGAACTGCTAGAGTCCGCAGAGGCTAGAAAGCATTTCATTGAACTTGGTGAACAATGGTGGTGGGAATCGAATAGACTAATTCCTATAAACCTTTTTCTTCGTTCTCAAATTGAGCCTTTCAGTGAATGTATTCTAAACATGAATACTAAAGACTGTGAAGTGTTATGGGGACCTGAAACTAGTTTATCGAATATAATTCAAAAGAGAATTAAGAGGCGTTCTGTTCAACTTGTTCGCAAAATAGATTAAGTTGTACAACGATACTAACAGCATATGCAATCGCATGTGCTTTTTTAAAATAATATGAACCATCAGTTGGTTTTACCCATACTTCTTTTTTAATTTTTTCTTTACTCTCATTTAAGAGAGGTCTTTTTGCTGGACGAATGATTGCTAATACTTCTGCAAGTTCTATAATGTTTTGTGGTTTTAGAACTTTAAGTACACCAATATGATTATGAACATGTGCAAGATTTTTGACAACATCCTCATGTTGCAGTAAGTCCCATATTGGTTCTTGGTTTGTTAGTTTATCTAAATGTTCTTCATCTCGTACACCTTCGTATAAAGAGTTGTTTAGAAAATCTAACTTGAAGTATCCTCTGTCTTCTGCTTCTTTATAATCAATTGATGAAAGACCGGTAAGTTGGTCAAATGGAATAGGCTGAAGATATACACCGCTGTTATGTTTATCATATGTATTGTCTTTCTTTTTTATAATTGCAGGTATGTGCTTGAAGTGTACAAGCAAATCATCTCTACTCACTACATCAATATCAATATCAGTTTTTACTACATTCATTTCCACACCAAAGCGAACATTGCCGCATCATTTTCATCTTCGAAATATATCTTATCACCTTTTCCTATAACATATATTCCATTACAATTGTCATCGCACCAATCAACTAGTTCTCCTAATCGACCTGCGCCTCTTACTAATGGCTTCAACTCGTAATCTATCTTATCAGACGAGATAGCAGTCCATTTTAAATAATCATCATTATCAAAATCAGAAGCAAAACGTCTTTTAGGGTTTTTCTCAGGACCTACAATTCTACGAAGTCTCATAAGACGTTCTTGTGTTCTAAGTGGATTTCTTCTGATTAACTCTCCCACGGAAACTCCACCCAGAGTTCTTCATCATCTAAATCAATTTCTTCGTTACAGTAGTCCATAGGAACTTTTGAATTAGGGTTATCAATTAGTGAAGCAAATCTTACATTTGAATGCCATTGTTCTGGCGTGTAGTCACCTGAGAAACCCATAGCATCTTGCCAATCATTTTGAATCCATTGTAGTGCATCACCGCCTCGATTGATATCATCAATGATAAGAATTTTCTTATATTCTTTTAATGCATGTTTAGCCATGATAGCATTTCGTTCAGTATTCGCTTCTAAGCCATCTGATTCTAATTGAACACATAATGTTTTCATTGGGATATCAGTAGTATGTGAAAGTAAAACTGCCGGCACTAAACCACCACGAGTTATACCCACAATGTAATCTGGTCGCCATTCATCTTTAAACATTTGCATTGCGATAGAATTGACTGCTTCTTCTACACCATCCCATGTATATTTTCTATTATTTTTCATTCTGTCTCCGCATCTGGTCCAGAAAGCAATGCTTCTGCCGCCTTGTATTGTTTGTAAATATCTTGCAATACTTCATATTTTGATAACATCTCTGTGTCTGGTTTAAGAATTGATAAACGACTTTCAATAGTTGATAGTCTGTCATTTATTGATTTGAATGCTTCTTGGTCTCTTGTATCAGTTACCATATCACTCCAATAATTATCATCAAGTGTTATTGTAGTAGGCGATATGTAACCACTATCAGAACTATCTGTATCTGTATCTAATGTTATCATTAAATCTTCTGGATTCATTTCTTATTCTCCTTTTTGATTACTTGCCAACTTCCATCTGGATTTTCTATCCACTCTAAATCATCGTCTTCTGTCCAACCCAACTTCGCCAAAGTATCCTTTGGTAACTCTATATATAATTCACCTGTTTCTGGGTCTTTCTGTATTAGTAGACTACCCACTACTGAAGTTTCTTTTTTCATTGCCATTATATACCTGCCTTCTTCAATATCATTTTAACAAACTGAACATCTTCTGCTCTTGCATTGAATTTTCTTGTCCAAAATGCTGGCTCTAAATTCTCATTTATTAAAGTCAACTCATGGTCAGAAAAACTATCAATCAACTCAGCACCATTATCACTATTAAAAATAACCCAAGGACTAAGGCGTCCTGATTTGATATAATGAATAGCCAATGGTTTACTGACTTCTTTAAAAAACGTGTTAAATGGTCTATCATATTCTTCGCCCCACTTCTGCATTAATAATATGCTTCGTTCTACTGCTCGGTCCGCTGATTCTTTTCTATTCAGTTCTTGTATATAAGTTTCATATACTGAATCAGATGTCCATTTATCTAATTTTACACTATTTCGTATAACAAAGTCAATATATTCTTCAGGATTTATTGCATTTATATTTATGATATGTTTACCGAATTTAGTAAATCCTAGATAAAACTTGCTTTTTGCAAACATATCAAACTCAATTGGTTTACCAACTGCTTGTGTCATTTCATAAAAACGATTGAAGGCATAGAATGCCAACCTAGAATACTTCTCATTTTTATTCATGTATCGTCTTTTGGGTTCACAGACATGAACCATTAAGGTCTTCTCACCTTTGAATTTTTTCTGACAATATTGACATTCAAACATTTATTTTTTCTTCTTTGTTTTCTTCTTTTCAAAAATTTCACTGACTTCTTTATCTGACATACCCATGTCAACGGCCATTTGTTTCAAATCTGAAACATCGTTCATCTTTAGAAACAATTCTACTTCTCTACCATTCAGTGTAGGATATGTTTCTGATACGAACTGTGAGATTGCATCTTTCTTTATCTTCGAATTAGGTGGCTTAATCCATTCATGGAATTGTTTCTTGCCTGTGCCAGTCAAACACATTAACTTCCAAACAAGTTCTTCATGTTTATGAATATCGCCATAGTTCTTATTTACGAACTCATTCGTATTGAGTAATAGTTCATCTCTATCTTTGCTCTTTGTAGAACTCACATATCGAATGAATAGCCAACTACTCCATGCTTTCTTTTTCTCATCATCAAGGTTAGCATACCAATTGAAATCTCTTCTATCGATTGCACTTAATACATCACTTAGTGGTAACTTAGTCGCCATGATAATACCTTCCACCAAACACAAACAAAAAGTTTTGAGCATGTTTTTCGTAACTAAAATAAAAAGCCTCATCATTATTAGTAGTCACTGCTATCCAATCAGATGCTGGAATATTTTCTACACACCAATTATAAGCAATACTAGATTTCTCATATGAGTCTATTACAATTCTATGGTTACTAAAAGAAGTCATAACTTGTCATTTGGTCTGGAATACGATTTAAGTCTTTTACAAAATATGCACACTTTGGGCTTTCTCCATATTCTAATGGTATTGCAAGAATGTGTCCATACTTCAATTTAGGGAAGAACCATTTCACATCTGCAAACACATTGTTAACTTTAATTGGTTGCCAATCCATTGTAAACCCTTTTAATGGATTTGTCAATAGCGTATCGAATTTTCTTTCATTGATACTTGTAAGAGGAATGAATTCGCAAACTCCTAGGTCTGCCTCGCCAATCATAATATTCCAGTCAATTGGCATTTCAATGTTGTATGGTCCAATACTTATATTCATACTAGGCGCACTGAAAGTTTCAATGAATACTAAAGGAATAAAAAAGAAGTCTGGGTCGTCTTTATCAGTGACATCCATTACACAGTATCGAATATCATCAATCTCTTCTGGTAATGTTGCCATTTCAAAACATTTGTTATCTGGTGTTAATATTTTCATAATTGTCCTTTAATATGTAATCTTATCGATTGTGAATGGATATGAAGCCTCTTTATAATATTTTTTACGTTCTGTTAAATGTCTTTTCGAAAACTTGCAACGACTGGTTACATCCCATATCTGTACAAAGTCTTTGTCTTCTGCCATTCGAACACCACGTCCAATTGACTGAATAACTCTAACAAAAGATTTTCCTGGCTCTAATAATACCAAGTTAAAAATACGAGGAATATTAATACCAACTGCCGCTACCCCATATGTAGCAATTGTGATTGTATTAGTACCTGCGTTTATTTCATTATACGCATCTTTTCTATCTGTTACTGCCATAGAGCCTTGAACAAACTCGGACTCTGGTATCAGTTCTTGTAGTGCTTCGCCATTTTTAATTCTATTTGTTAGAACAAGAGTATTGCCTGTTTTGGAAATATCCTTGACCATGGCTGAAACATAATCTAATCTCTTTTTGTCTTCAAGTAAAAATGTCATTTCATTTTGATAATTGGAGTACACTGCTGTTTCTTGTGTCTGTACAATGTTCACATGACAGTTTGCTAGAACACCTTGGTCCTGTAATTCTTTTGCTGAAAGTTTGTTTATTACTTCACCTAGTGAACTACGTAAACTAGCAGATTCCCAATCACTCTTAGGAATAGTTCCTGTTAGACCCCAACGAATAGGCACATTAGCAAATACACTAGTAAGTAAATCTTTCAATACATCTGCTTTTGCTTGGTGAGTTTCATCAACAATCACACAACACACACCATCAATGAAGTCCATAATATTGGCTTCACCTTTCTTGGTCTTTTTCAATAACGAATTGAGAGATTGCCAAGTACAGATTGTATGAGTTTTGCCTTCTTCTTTTTTGTCACCAAAATACACACCAACATCTAGTCCACAGTTTCTGTAATCTTCTTCTGTTTGTCTTACCAAATCTTTGTTTGGTACAATGATGATTGACCTGCCATATTTCTCAACTACTCTACTCATAGTTGCAGTCATAATCGTTTTACCTGCACCTGTGGCAATTTCTTGTAAACACTGTGGTGCTGATATGAATTGATTTACTACTTCTACTTGATAGTCTCTTAAGATAATTGGTTCGCCCGCTTTTGCATGTCCTTCAGGCCAAGTAATTCCCTCCCAGAAGTTCTCAGTTATAATAGGAAAACTCATTTCTTCGTTCTCACGCCTATCATCGATGGTTATCTCATAACCTTGTTCGATGATTACTGGTAAAACATCATCTAATAGATTTAGAAATGTTCTGCCACCGACATCACAAAAGCGGACTGTGCCATCCCATCTACCGAGTTTATATGCAGGCATATGATATGCATGAGGTAAGAAATACTTCAATTTGTCACTGCATTTTCTACGAGTTGATGGGTCAAGACCTTCTAACTTAACGTTTACTTCGTCCTTGATTATGATTGTACATTTATTCATTAGTATCTTTTCTTAACATTTAACTTAGTATAACATATTCCACCAGATAATTCAAGTGTTTTCTACATAAAAAAACGCCAGTAACATTTCTATTACTGGCGCCGAGGGGTTAACTTTTTAAACTTTTA
>Ga0206677_10000224_pt1 | contig 52214 bp, 50 predicted proteins | sample M130m12015metaG_FD_155475 | JGI IMG/M metagenome (GOLD analysis project Ga0206677, IMG submission 155475) | Ammonia-oxidizing marine archaeal communities from Monterey Bay, California, United States - M1 30m 12015 | ecosystem: Environmental > Aquatic > Marine > Intertidal zone | place: USA... | reverse complement strand
GCCGAAATGGCACGGATCGGGCAGTACTATGCGACCGAGTCTATGCTCGTCTGGGATACAGACAGTGGACGTTACGATGCGAGCAGGACGCCGGAATGGGGCCAAGAAACGCTGCAAGACCACTACCAGCAGCTTGTAGCAGGAGAGAAAAACGTTGACCTAGGCGAACATGCAGTATTTTGATATTGCTCATATAATGCAATCTTTAATCTCGAACCAAAAAATTACTGCTATTAATACATAAGACCATACAAAAAATAGTGAGCAAGAACAAAATACTAGTCATCTGCATTATTAATACTTTTAAATAGATTATTTAACGAATCCCAGTAAACACAGGCAAATTTTGCGATATCTTCTTTAGCTTTTTCAAAGGTCCACTAATGAATTTTTCAACCTAAAAGTACGGATTAAGCATCCTAAAACATTTTAGGCTCAATAACTTAAAATAGCGCTCTTTGGGTGTATCAAAGATACAATCCAAGATGGCCCACTAGTACAATAAGACTACCGATTGGAAGCGCCGATACTGCAGTTAACAAGAAAAAGACCGATTAGACTATCTATTAAGAGCTAGCATTGCAGGATTTAGTAACAAAAAACGACGGCCCATGACAAGCCGCCGTTGCTCTTATGTTTGATTGACATCAACTTAAGAGTCAGGGCCTACTGAAACTAGGTATGCCCATATATTGAGAGCATCTTCTTCACTTTTAAGTTTATATGACATCTTAGAACGCGAAGTTTTGCCCAGTGACGCTTTTAAGTATTTAGATGGATCTTTTGTCCATGCTACAAACTTAGCTTCATCCCAAACAACACCTTGCTCTCCCATAGCAGCCAAGCCTTTAGAGTAGCGGAATTTTTCCTGCACACCGTGGATCCGACCGTTTATCCCGTAAAGGTTTGGACCTGTTTTGCTACCTTTCTGGATTACGGAACCATCATTCGAAACAATCATGTGGCAGGATTTACACTTTTTAAACGCTTTTTCCCCGGCTCCAGCATCACCAGTTGCGTGGCCGTCAGCAAATACTGCGGTCGCCATTGAAGCGACCATTCCAGCAGCAATGATGTAAGATTTCATATTTTAAACTCCCAGTTATATTTTCTTTGATGATAACCCTGCTGCTACGTTTTTCAAGAAACTTTCGAAAGTTTCTATCTAAGGCGCTTACTTATGCTAAAAATAATATCCGTGAAATCGAATATAGATAGCCATTCAGCTCGATTAAGAAAAATGTAAGTTGAGAAACGAAAGCTTTACAGGCTTTAGTAACACGCTATCTTACCGAGCAGGATCTTTTTGATCAACGTAGGAGATAAGTCATGCCAGCCCACATGGATATTTTCCATCAAAATATCTATGAGAAAACCTTTGACGAGCTGAGAGCGCTCAACAAAAATCTTCCAGAAGACGCTATCTTCTCTTTGGCGAGAGAGGTTTTACGCCAAGTTTCTACTCGTGGGAATCCACTAGACATTTCCAGCAAACCAACCTTAACACTTCAAATTGACAAACTAACGCGCGCGCTGATCTCTGATGCAGGAGCAGCAGGCGCAGACATGATCCGCAACATCCACGCTGAGGGAACTAGTCTCGAAGATATTTACCTCATATATTTAGTCGAAGCCGCTCGCACCTTGGGTGTCTGGTGGGAAAACGACCGAATTTCATTAGTCGATGTGACCGTTGGAACAGGTAGAATTTATGCAATTATGCGCGGATTGTCTCCACTGTTCCCGCTTCCCGAGCTCAAAGAGCAGAAAATCGCCCTGTTTACCGCCGTCCCTGGCGAAACACATACTCTCGGGGTTAAAATGGCTGCCGACTTGTTTCGAAAAAATGGATGGGATATCGACCTACGCATTGGTGCCACAAATACAGAATTAGTAAAACGTATCCAAAAATGCCAACCCCGCATTATTGGCCTATCAGCGGGTGGCAAACATGCTGTTGAAGATCTTGCGCGCCTAATAATCGGAATTAGAATAAACTCCCCTGCCTCGGCTATTCTGGTCAGTGGCCAAATAGTTCATGAAGCAGGTGAACTCGTGAGGTTAATGGGGCCAGACGCAATTGTGTCAGATTATGCAGATGTCGAAGCCGAAATGGATCGTCTCTGGGATCTGACAACACGGGATAATTAACCCCTGCAAGTGTAAGTCAAAATTTACACTTGCAGGGGTTAAATGTGTAAGGTTAAGCTTACACATGACCTTTTCAGATTCCATCGGGCCTCACAAATACCCTGAGCCAGCTGCAATGTTGCGCCTGATTAAACCCATCACATGGTTTCCACCAATGTGGGCTTATACTTGTGGATTGATCGCGTCTGGTGCCAGCCCCTCTGGGCAATGGGGGCAAATCGTGCTGGGTATTTTTCTGGCGGGACCAATTGTCTGTGGCATGTCCCAAGCCGCCAATGACTGGTGCGATCGGCATGTTGATGCCATTAATGAACCGGACCGACCCATTCCATCAGGGCGTATTCCGGGACGCTGGGGATTGTGGATCGCTCTAGCGATGTCCCTTTTATCCTTAGCTGTTGGATCAATGATTGGACCTTGGGGCCTGGGTGCAACCGTATTAGGAGTAGCAGCCGCATGGGCCTACTCTGCTGAACCCGTTCGCATGAAAAAATCAGGCTGGTCTGGGCCAGGATTGGTTGGACTAAGCTATGAAACCTTACCGTGGATTACAGGCGCCGCGGTGTTATCCGCAGGCGCGCCAAACTGGCAAACAATCACCATCGCAATCCTTTACGGTATTGGAGCACATGGAATTATGACACTTAACGATTTTAAGGCGCTTGAGGGCGACCGCCAAATGGGCCTGCGGTCTTTGCCTGTCACACTCGGACCTGACCGGGCAGCACGTGTAGCCTGTTGGATCATGTCCGTTCCGCAAATAGCTGTCATCACGCTGCTAATGCTTTGGAACAAGCCTCTCCACGGGTTGGTAATACTGGCCGTGCTCACACTGCAAATCGTGGCTATGCGTAAATTGCTGGTCGATCCGCTCACCAATACGCCATGGTACCAAGGGAATGGCATCACATTATACGTTAGCGGCATGATGATTGCCGCCTTTGCTTTAAGAGGATTGCAATGACGCTTTCATGGACACAGATCATGCGATTAGGGCTGGTGCAAATGGCACTTGGCGCGATTGTCGTGTTGACCACATCGACACTTAACAGATTGATGGTCGTTGAATTTGCACTTCCCGCTATTTTGCCCGGCGTGCTTGTTGGCCTGCATTACGGAATTCAAATGTCGCGACCCAAATGGGGTTTTATGTCAGACAATGGAGCGAACCGGACAAAATGGATCATCGGCGGCATGATCGTCCTTGCACTTGGTGGCTTCAGTGCCGCCTTGGGAGTAACACTATTTGCTATCAATTTTTGGGTGGCCCTATCGCTATCGTTTATAGCCTATACATTTATCGGGCTCGGAGTGGGCGCATCTGGCACATCATTACTGGCCCTTTTAGCCACAACCACCGCGCCCCGGCGCCGCGCTGCTGCCGCAACAATCACATGGCTCATGATGATCTTTGGCATCGCAGTCACCGCTGGACTGGCAGGTTACTTTATTACCCCCTATTCACCCGAACGTTTGCTTGTCGTCGTTGCTGTCGTCGTCATGCTCGCCGTAGTATTGACGATTTTAGCCATAGGGCGAATAGAGAGCCAAGTGACGGCCGCTACCCCACAACCATCCATGTCATTTCGCAACGGTATGAGAGAGATTTGGGCAGAGCAGAAAACCCGCAATTTCACCATCTTCGTCTTTTTGTCGATGAATGCCTATTTCATGCAAGAACTAATCCTGGAACCATTCGCAGGATTGGTATTCAATTTCACACCAGGTCAATCGACATCACTGTCGGGGGCACAAAACGGCGGAGTATTTCTAGGCATGTTGACCGTAGGCATCGTCGCAACAGGACTAAAAATTGGCTCGTTGCGGTCATGGGTCATATCAGGATGTCTTGGATCGTGTGCGGTACTTGGCGTAATCAGTCTTATGGGAACCGGCACATTCAACGCACCATTGGTACCAGTTGTTGTTGCACTTGGGGTATTTAACGGCATGTTTGCAGTAGCAGCCATAGGCGCAATGATGGCGCTAGCGTCCCAAGGGCGCAAGGGGCGGACTGGAACTCGTATGGGAATTTGGGGCGCAGCCCAAGCGATTGCCGCAGGCTTTGGCGGGTTAACTGGCGCCTTAGCGACAGATGTGATGCGCAACATCATGGCAGACGGACCTGCCTTTAGCGCTGTATTTGCTTTTGAGGCAGCAATATTTTTTGCAGCGGCTCTTATGGCCGCGCGCATCATGGACACACAAAAGGCACCAAATGCCGCTATGATACCAGGGGAATGAAAATGTATGACGTTGTAGTAATTGGTGGCGGGCCTTCAGGAGCAACCGCAGCAAACGATCTGGCACTTTCTGGATTTCGGGTCGCGATGATTGACCGCGCTGGGCGGATCAAACCGTGTGGTGGCGCAATCCCACCGCGTGCGATTTCAGACTTCGACATCCCCGATAATCTATTGATAGCGAAGGTCAACACAGCCCGAATGGTCTCTCCAACAGGGCGCAGCGTAGATATACCAATTGAAAACGGGTATGTCGGCATGGTGGACCGAAAAGATTTTGACCCGTACCTGCGCAACCGTGCAATAAGCAACGGAGTAACTTTTTTAACAGGTACCTTCCGTAATATCGAACGGACTGACGACAAATGTTCGGTCGTCTACCGCAACAAAGAAACAGGCAAAGACAAGTCCATCCGAACACGAATGATAATCGGGGCCGATGGTGCGCGATCCAATGTAGCAAAGGCTGAAGTGCCCGGTGGAGAGAAAATCAACTATGTTATCGCCTATCACGAGATAATCGAGGCTCCTGCCAAATCAACAGCCTATGATCCCCTACGCTGCGACGTGATCTATGACGGCAAAATTTCACCCGACTTTTACGGCTGGGTTTTCCCCCATGGAGCGTCCTGCTCTGTTGGCATGGGCACAGGCGTGGACGGCGTTGATCTCAAAAAAGCAACTGCTGATTTACGTGCTGCCTCTGGACTAAGCAATTGCAAAACACTGCGGCGCGAAGGCGCACCCATCCCACTACGTCCAATGGACAAATGGGACAACGGACGCGACGTAGTTCTCGCCGGCGATGCAGCCGGCGTTGTTGCACCTTCGTCTGGGGAGGGCATCTATTATGCAATGATGGGTGGGCGCCTCGCAGCGACAGCAGTCAGCTCCGCACTTACCACTGGCCGTGCCAAAGATTTGACACTCGCGCGGAAACTTTTCATGAAAGAACATAAAAATGTTTTTAAGGTTCTAGGAGCTATGCAAAATGCCTATTACCGCAGTGACGAACGGCGCGAACGATTTGTGTCACTATGTCACGATATCGACGTGCAACGACTCACATTCGAAGCTTATATGAACAAGAAGCTCGTGGCAGCAAAACCCCTCGCGCATTTAAAAATTGGGGTGAAAAATTTGGCTCATCTAACTCGTATGATTTCGGCCACACATATATGAGGGACATAATGATTCCCGCATGGGTCAACGGAACTTTGCAGCCTGTAGAAAAGCTAGAAGCACATAAACGTGCTCTTAAACACAAGGCTGTGTCTGTGTTTGTTATGGCTGAAAATTCGGTGCTGATTCAACAGCGGGCAGCACATAAATATCATACCCCAGGTCTGTGGGCGAACACTTGTTGTACCCACCCAAAGTGGGATGAAGCGCCTAAAACTTGCGCTATTCGACGTTTAGATGACGAATTAGGCATGACTGATCTGCGCCCACAACATAGAGGAACTGTCGAATACCGTGCCGATGTAGGGAACGGTTTAATCGAGCATGAAGTGGTTGAAGTCTACTTAGCGCAGACGTCCCTGACCCATAAAATTAACCCTAACCCAGAGGAGGTCATGGCTACCCGATGGGTCGAATATGAGCGACTAATCGACGAGGTTCGCGCTACACCAGAACACTTCACCCCTTGGCTCTCTATTTATCTTGAAAAGCATCGAGACCTAATTTTTGGCAACTGACCTAGGCTCTACAAGCACTTAATACGCCTATTACACGCATATTTTAATTCCGATTGCTTGCAATGCAGTCGCAGCAATATCGGCAGCCGTTAGCCCTGCATCAGCATACATCGCGTCTTGTGAAGCCTGATCAATAAACCGATCAGGCAATGTCATTGTACGCACTGCAAGCTGACCATCAAGCTGACCGGTATTAGTCAATTCATGCAGCACCATCGCACCAAAACCACCTTGGGATCCCTGTTCAATCGTAATTAACGCACGATGCTTTTGCGCTAATTTTCGGATTAACGCTTTGTCTAACGGCTTGGCGAACCGAGCATCAGCAATCGTCACCGAGAGTCCCCGACCAATCAGAATTTCACGCGCCTTCACGGCCTCCGATAGATGTGCTCCAAAAGACAGAATAGCAACATCGCTACCGTCATACACGATCTTACCTTTGCCAATTTCCAACAAAGCGCCAACTTCTGGCATCTCAGTGCCTGTGCCTTCACCACGTGGATAACGAAAAGCGATTGGCCCACTATCATGGGCAGCAGCAGTAGCCACCATATGGACCAGCTCTGCTTCGTCGGAGGCGGCCATCACTGTCATATTTGGTAAAGCCGTTAAGTACCCAATGTCAAAAGCTCCCGCATGTGTCGCTCCATCCGCACCAACCAACCCAGCACGGTCTATAGCGAAACGCACAGGCAGATTTTGCAAAGCCACATCATGCACAATCTGATCATAGCCCCGTTGCAAGAACGAAGAATAAATCGCGCAAAACGGCTTCAATCCACCAGCGGCAAGAGATGCTGCAAATGTCACACCATGCTGTTCAGCAATACCTACATCAAACATTCGCTTTGGATGCGTTTGAGCAAAAATATCCATGCCCGTACCGGAAGGCATAGCGGCTGTAATTCCGACAATACGACTGTCGCTGTCCGCAATCTTAGTCAGCGCCTGACCAAACACTTTAGTATAGCTGGGCGCATTGGGACGGTGTTTTGATTGCGCTCCACTGGCCACATCAAACTTCGAAACACCGTGGTATTTATCCGCAGACGTCTCAGCAGGAGCGTAACCTTTGCCTTTAACCGTACAGACATGTATCAGAACAGGGCCGGTAGCGCGAGTACGCGTGGACCGAAGCACTGCTAATAACTGTGGTAAATCGTGGCCATCAACAGGGCCAACATACTGAAAACCAAGTTCTTCAAACAAGGTGCCATTACCACCAACTGCACCTGTAACCAATTGGCGCGCGCGTCGCGCATGATCACGGATCGGGCCGGGCAATGCAGCCTCAAATCCCTCAGCCATTGTGCCAAACGGCGAAGCGTAAAGTCCCGACATATAACGAGACATCGCACCAACCGGTGGGGCAATCGACATTTCATTATCATTGAGGATAACGAACATCCGGCGGCCTTCAGAACCGGCATTATTCATAGCTTCAAACGCCATGCCCGCACTAATTGACCCATCACCAATCACAGCAATCGCATCGCCAGTATCCTCGCCCATATCACGGGCAACGGTAAAGCCAAGGGCCGCCGAAATCGATGTAGAGCTATGAGCCGCCCCAAAGGGATCATAAACAGATTCGCTGCGTTTGGTGAAACCCGACAACCCGCCTTCTTGGCGCAGAGTATGCATGCGAGCGCGCCGGCCAGTCAAAATTTTATGAGGGTAACATTGGTGGCCGACGTCCCAGATCAACTTGTCACGCGGAGTATCAAACACTGAATGGATGGCAACCGTCAATTCAACAACACCCAATGATGATCCCAAATGACCACCTGTTTTAGCAACAGCTTCAACAACTTCGCAACGCAACTCATCGGATAAAGCGCACAACGCTCCGTCTGACAAGCTTTTTAAGTCTTTTGGCGTGGTGATACGATCCAAATACGAAGTCATATGTAATTCCTCTCGACAAGAAAGTTCGACGTTTGTTGTAGGTCCTGTTGGCACGGGTGCAGATGCCAGGGATATTCCGCAGCATCTACTTCCCGTAGCCAACAGGAGATGTCAGAGCGTCGAGTCTCTGACAGATTTAGGACACCGAAGGGACTCGGAAATCCTAAACATGTGTGAGAAGGGCGGTGGCTATTCCGCCCTTCTCAAAACTTTAGACAAGCCAAGTGTCTATATTTTTCAAATAATAAGAAACTGGCGTCGGATCAGGAGTGAAACGCGAGTCCTCTGGAAGCAATTTTCCAATCCACGCTAACGCCAGGATCGTCAGCACAACGATCAAACAAAAAGCAGCAGCATATTTTGCACCCTTAAGTTGGAGCATTAAGATCTGGCCCTTCATCATGCTTGTCGAATCTTGGTTGGCCATTAAATAATCGTGCTTCTCTTTCATAGATTTTGCTCCTTATTGATCAAGCGGCGCATAGCCGTGCTCCTGGGCCCAAACGAACCAGTTATCGACAACCGTGCCGGTTAGCAAAATACCAATGCCACCTGTTAATGTTGTCAAAACTGCGAACCACCACGCCCAGCGGTGAATGCCTTCCATTGTGGCGTTAAAGCCCATGGTCCAGCGCCAGAACAACGCAGCGCGCTCTGATGCGGTGCCACGGTCAACAATTTGTTCAATCTCCCGTTCGCCACCGTATCGAGACACAGCGAGAATGGTTGCACCATGCATCGCAAACAACAACGCTGAGCCATAAAGAAACACAATTGAAAGCGCATGAAAGGGATTATAAAAAAGGTTACCGTAGGTCAGCGAGAATAGGTTGGTCCAATCAAGATGGCTGAACACACCGTAAGGGACGGCCTCAGACCATGAACCCATCATGATTGGGCGTATTAACCCAAGCACTAGTACCAACCAAATTGCAGAAGCAAATGCCCATGCAACATGCTTTCCAAGACCCAGCTCTTCAGCTCTCAGATAAGTACGGATCCACCAAGTCACCAAAGAAACAAGAAAAAAGAAACCTGCAATCAAGAACCAGCCACCTTCATTAAGTGGCGCAAAACCAAGTCCATATTCTGGAGCAGGTGGCTCTAGCGAAAACCAAAATAGGTCACGCATAAAGATCGCAGGAGACCACTCGGCTTGAACCCAAAAATTAAATCCGATTATCCAGAACCATATTAAGCCTGACACTATCGAGATCACACCAAATGTACCCAAGTAAATTGGGCCCAATTGGGCGTTACCGAACGATCCTGCAAGTGATGAAAACGTGGCACTTTTGGTGCGTTCTACAGCCAATGTACCGGTCGTGTCGACGCCCATTTCAGGGGGTCCCTGGACCTGCACTTGGGTAAAGATATTTTGATATTCCATAAGTCTAACCCCTCTCTACAGGTCTGCCCAAATTGGTAAGTATGCGTACCAGTCCCACCACGCAATCCATGCGTCAAACCAAATCGTACCTGAAATCACGATACAAATTGCGGACCAAACAACAGCGGATAATGCAAGGAACAAACCAAGACGGTGAATGCCTAAAGGCCCAATCGAGTAGCCCACCAAATCGCGAAAATATGTGTCTTCGTGATCTGGGGTCGCAATCGATTTACCCTTACCAGGATTGACCGCTGACAATACCAATGACCCGTGTAAAGCTAGTGCAAAACACGTTGTAAAGAAGAACGTGATCGCGACCATATGCGCAGGATTATAATGGAAATTGCCATAGGCGTAGCCAACGTTATTGACCCAGTCGAGATGGCTCCAGATCCCATATGGGAAACCATGACCCCACGCCCCCAGCAATACTGGGCGAATAATAACCAGCGTAACATAGGCTAGAATGGCAATGCTAAAGGCGAATGGCACATGATATCCCATTCCTAATTTACGGCAAATTTCAACCTCACGCATCATCCAGCTAAGAAACGCGAACGTCGCACAAAGCGTAATAATTTGCCACAAACCACCTTCGGCCAGAGGCGCAACGCCCAAACCATACTCCAGGGCTGGTGGATCAATCGAAATCAGCCAGGGGTTCCATGTGTCTCCGAGAGACGCCCCAAAAAAAACTAAAATTGTTCCAAGGGCAGCGAAAAAGAACGTCGTAACGCCAAAAAAACCAACGTAAAACGGGCCAACCCAGAAGTCGAACAGGTCACCTCCCACAAGGGTCCCACCTCGAACCCGATATTTTTTCTCGAAGCTGAGCTGTGCCATCTTCTTCCTCCGTTTGGCGCGGCGTCTCATACAAAATGTACCCGCGCGACTTAAAACTTATGTGGTGTTTGCGTTGGGCAACACTAAGGCCCCGCCCAACGCATAATCGTAGACGAAAGCTTATTCTGCTGCGCCAAAGGCGAGATCAAACCAATTTGTTTCTGGGTTTGACAGCAGGACCAAGTGAATCATCGCTGCAAGCAAAAACAAGAAAACGCCTTGCGCTACGAAAACGCGGCGTGGGTCGAAAACGAGCCAGATTTTGTAAAACTGTGCCATATTTTAAATTCTCCCTTTACCAAGCAAACCAAGGCAATTTGAAATAAGTCAAAACGTGCGCAATGACAGCTACTGTAGCGAACAGGTAGAACCCGCTCAAATAAACAGAATGCAATTCTTGCGCCTGCTCGTCGGAAAGACCTGTAAAAGACAGGTCAGATTTATCAGCCATGTTTTTTCTCCCTAGAAGAAATAGTACTGACGCCGCGCTGCCCCCGCGGCGGGGTTACGACAGGGGACCGCCCCCTGCCCTAATTCCACCATTTCTCTCCTAAGAAAGATTTGGCGAATTAATGTAACCCATCGTCTCGACCCGACGGATTGAAAGTATTACGCGGAGAAAATCCGCGGTGTAATAATCTGCGCTTGGCTCCAGGCAGATTTAATCGGACCGCTGGCTGGCAGCTCCATTCGGCGCACAAAACTCAAGACCCATGTCAGACAAGCTAGCGGTAGCGTTGCAACAAATATTAGTGCGAAATAGGCGAAATATTCACGCTTTTCCCCAGCATTAGATGCGCGGGATCTCGGTTTATGATCATCAATAAAGTAAGTCATTTGGCTCCTCCCAAAGCAGTTTGCAATCCCTTAACAGTTTCCAAAACAACCCGCTCTGCCCCATTATCCAATGCCCGCTTCTCAGCAGCATCTCGTAGGGTTTTGGCGGCGGAAATTCGTGTCAGGACGGGATGGCTGGAAACTATTTCATCCAGCTTTGCTTGAGCATCCGCATCCCAAGGAAAATCGCGGCGCAACGTCGTTGGTGTTGCCTCCGCGGCATCCATATCCGTGCCAAGTGGCAGAATATGAAATAGTGCGTCAAAGAGACTATTGCAGACCTCTTGGACAATATAAGTAGCACCCGCATACCCCATGAACGGAGTGCCTGTTGCTCGACGAATTGCTGCACCAGGGAAACTGGCGGGAATAAATGAAGGGGCGGGACCAAAGCCCGCCTTCAACTCAGCAAGATACATTTTCTCATTGATCGACCCCATTACAATTAAGGGACGCTTTTCATGCATCCATGCACGAACTTCATCATTATTGGTCTTTTTACCTCGCGTGCGAGCAACAGCAAAAGCACAAGGCAGTCCCAAATCGTTTTCCAAAAAATTACGCATACCGCGCGCGTAAGTCTCGTTAGCCACGATCGCGAACGACGCAGTTGCAAAAAAATCTTGTGTAACAGACCGCCACAAATCCCAAACGGGCTTAATGGTAGAATGCTTTTCACTCTCGATAAATGGCTCTGGATTAAGATCCAGCAGATCGCCTAGCTTGCGTAGAAATTTTGTAGTGGAATCGATCCCAATAGGGGCCTGTAAATATGGCTTATTCAGCAACTCACACAGGCCACGGCCAAATTCACGATACATGCAGATATTCACATCAGCATTTACTAGCCCGCGCATTTCCGCGACATGGGCACCCAGTGGCATCACCATGTTCACCTCAGCACCAATACCTTCAACAAGACGTCGGATTTCAGCAAGATCGGATGGCATGTTAAACGTACCAAACATCGGCCCAAGTATATTAACACGCGGGGCAGCGCCCTCTTCGCGTTTTTTCTCGGGTGGCATCCGACCCTTAGTCATGCCAAACTCGGTGAATATCCATGTCATGGCACGATCAGCAGACTCCCATTGGTCTTCATCAATCGTACGCGGCAGGAACCGCTGGATGTTAGTACCCATCGGTGTGACACCACCGCCAATCATCTCAGCAATCGATCCAGTAACAACCACAGCAGGAAGTGCAGGGTCAAGCGTTTGCCACGCGCGCTTCATTGCCTCTTCTGTGCCAGATCCCATCTCATCTTCTGACAAGCCGGTGACCACAATCGGTAATTCGTGCGGTGGCAATGCGTCAGTGTAATGTAAAACAGATGTGACCGGCAAATTTTCGCAACCCACAGGGCCATCGATTACGCATTGCAGTCCTTTGACGGCACAGAATGCGTAAACCGCACCCCAATATCCGCCCGCGCGATCATGATCTTGAACAAGCATCAGATCATCTCCGCTGCTTTGGCTGCTTTCGCAGCACGTTCTAGTTTTTTAGCATTTGTGGCTCGGAACGCCGGCTTTAAATTAGGTGACCCTTCCCAAACGCCAGCAGTATCACCAGTCCCAACGCCTTCAAAGAAGGAACGCATATGGTCCATGCGGCCTTTATTGGCCATGGCCGCATTCACGATCTCAGCCAATGCGCCCGCACCCGCAACACCCATCAACGGTCGCGCAGAAATCAAGTTGGTGAAATACAGTGACGGAATGCCCAACTCTTTTCCCTTTTGGACAACAGGCGTTGTGCCAATGGCAAGATCAGGTTGCACAGCTTCCATCGCTGCACAGTCATCTTCCAATGAAGCACGGAATTTGACCTTGACGCCACGAGCTTCCAACCATGCGGCATCCTCAGCCGACCAAGGTGTTTTTGGCAAAGCGGTGCCGACATAAGGAATGTTTGCACCACTTTCGATCAACAAACGGGCCACCAACAATTCGCTACCTTCATAGCCAGATAAAGTTATTGTGCCTTTGACCGGAGCAGCCAACAATGCCCCTTTAACAGCGGGAAGAATCTGGTTTTGCGCCTCTGCAATCAGATTAGGCGCGACATTAAACGCATCACCAATCGCAGACATCCATGTGGCCGTGCCTTCATAGCCGACAGGGGCTGACCCAATCACTGGGCGACCAGCAGCCTGAAACTCCCGCACGCTTGCCGTATAAAACGGATGGATTGCAGCGACTGCGTTACAATCAAGGGCGGCATATAATTCGCGCCATTCACGACATGGCACAACTGGGCCAGCGGCAAGACCCATGGGGGCCAACATCGCACCAATCATCATTGGATCGGCAGGAAACATTTCACCCAATAACGCAAGGGTTGGGCGATCAGATTTGCCAGCAGCAGGACGTGCCACAGGGCCTGCTTTAATTTCGTTGCGGGCGTATTTCAGCATCGCACCTGCCAAAACATCCTTGGCCTCAGCATGGGTCGGAATACCAAAACCAGGTACATCGATGCCAACTATCCGTACCCCATCAATTTCTTCTGGTAGCAAACGAAGCGGCACACCTGATGCCGTTGGCACACAAAGATTAGTGACAACTACTGCGTCCAATTTCTCAGGATCCGCAATGTCATGCACCGCCTCGCGGATATCCTCAAACAGTTTCCCAGTCACCAATGTTTCAGAGTTGAACGGGACATAACCAACAGACCGACGCGCACCGTAGAAATGGGACACAAACGTTAGACCATAAACGCAGCAAGCCGATCCAGATAAGATCGTTGCAGTGCGCTTCATACGCAAGCCGACACGCAAGGAGCCAAATGCTGGGCACATGGATTGCGGCTGGTCATGAGGTCCAACCGGATAATCAACGGCAAACTTATCCAACATTTCAGAATTACCCGCGTTGCGAGCTGCATCCTTCAACGTAGATCCACTATGACAGCCAACACCGCCTTCAGGAATTGGCACATCACGGTCAGCAACTTCAGTGCCGGTTTCCACCTGCACCTGATCAGCGTCGTCATATGAAATTGGGCCGACCTCAGACGTCCTCATAGACAACCTCGAGACTCTCTTTCGGTACCGCATTCTTGCCGCGCATGTCCATATCCGTTGCAGGAACTAGAACGTAATCGCCACCAGTTTCTGACGCATCAAACAAGCCAAGAAGGCCATCTTGATCCAGAGGTACCGGACGCACAGGGGGCGCAATCCCCACCGCATCGCCAAGTCCAGCGAACATCTCGCCCCATTGGCTATCCTTTGTGCCAACGATCTGGTAATTCGCAGATTTCTTGCGCAGATCATCGTCCTGCGGAATGGATGCAAGCACTGGGATTTTCACCGATTCAGCAAATGCCGCTGCTTCGCCCGAACCGTCGTCCTTATTGATCACCAATCCTGCAACCCCAACATTACCGCCCAGCTTGCGGAAATACTCGACCGCTGAGCACACGTTGTTGGCCACATAAAGCGACTGCAGATCATTTGAAGCCACAAGGATCACCTTTTGCGCCATATCGCGGGCAATCGGCAGGCCGAAGCCACCACACACTACGTCGCCCAAAAAGTCGAGTAGCACATAATCAAAGTCCCAGTCGTGGAACCCTAGCTTTTCCAACAATTCAAAACCGTGGATGATCCCACGGCCACCACAGCCACGGCCAACCTCTGGTCCACCAAGTTCCATCGCAAACACGCCACCGCGTTTGAAGCAGACATCGCCTATGGCAACTTCTTCACCAGCCAGCTTTTTCCGAGTAGATGTTTCGATAATTGTTGGGCAGGCTTTACCACCGAACAATAAACTTGTGGTGTCAGATTTTGGATCGCAACCAATCAGCAAAACCCGTTTACCCTGCTCGGCCATCATATGAGATAGATTGGCAAGTGTGAATGACTTACCAATCCCACCCTTTCCATAAATCGCGATGATTTGGGTTTTGGATGTAGGCTCAGCATGCACAATATCCGCTAGATCCTCATTCGCTTCATCGCGCAAACGCTGATCAAAATCCTTTATTGAACCACTACCTTTGAGGTTTGGAATATCAAGACTCATACGTGGTCCTCCCAATTAAGTATCATTTTTAGACAGCTTGGATCTGTAAATGCCGTATTATAAGCTGCTGCCGCGGTTGCAGCCTTGGATGTGTGTGTGATCAAGCCCCCAAGGGACAACGCACCGCTCTCCACAAGCGCGCGGGTCGCGGTCAAATCATCGCCAGTCCATTCCGCAGACACTCGTAAACGGGCCTCTTTCATGAACGCCGGAGGGAACGCAAAACTGATAGGATCGGTATAAAAGCCAGCTAAAACAATCTCACCGCCCTTTTGAATGCGACCAATTAAGTCAGGTAAAATCGTAGCGCTACCGGAGGCATCGTAAATAGATGTGTAATCATGTCGGTCGTCAGCACGAGGATGCACAACCTTGTATCCGTCAACACCAGCTCTCCGTGTGGGGTCAAGCTCCCAAACGGTTGGCGCTGGCGCGCCTGCGGCAATAGTCAAGCGGGCCAGCAATCGACCAAGCACACCATGACCAACAATCAAGTCTGGCACCGCTTTGCCTTGTCCAGCCATCGCATGACGCGCAGTTGCAGCCAAAGCAAGCAAGGCACCCTCAGCGCCAAAGCCCGCATCAATCCTTGTAACCCGCGCAGGATCAGTAACCAACGTGCGGGCGGCACCGCCAAACAACCCAAACGCACCTTCGTAGCAATTGGCACCTGGAACAAACACACGGTCACCCGTTTTGAAGCCACTAGACGAGGATGCTTGCATTACTTCACCAACAGCTTCGTACCCAGGAACAAGCGGATAACCCATACCAGGAAACGGCGGCATCTCTCCAGACCAAAACAATTTCTCTGTACCCGTTGAAATGCCAGAATGGGAAATCTGCACAACCAAATCATCCACCGTCGGCGGCTTTACGTCCAAGACATCAAGCCCTAATTCCTTCGGGCCCTTTAAGATGACGGCGCTGGTTTGCAATGTATTTCCTCTAAATTAGTCGGAGTTGATTCGGTTCAAAAGACTCAGTCGGTAACGGTATAACTAAATGTAACGTAAATCTGACACTTTTATCTGTCAACTAACTTAGACACATCTTACGACGATTTAACTGCGACGACACATTTGGTGACAAATGGGCGCAACGATTTAGGGCGAACAATCTGGTCAAAACCGGCTATAGTACATAGTGCGGCTATTTCTTCGGCAGAACGGGCCTTCCCAGTGCGCATCGCCATTGTGTAGAGCGCAAAATAAGCATCACCCGCACGCTCAGGTACACTGCCACCTGACATCGGCTCAGAAATTACCAATCGACCTCCAACAGGCAAAGCCTCGTAGCACTTAGCCAAAAGATCAGCCACCGTATCGTCGGCATGGTCATACAATACACGGATCAAGCTGATCGTATCAGCGCCCATCGGGAGCCGACCTGTACGAAATGACCCGGTCAAGATCTGAGCGCGGGCCGTCATGCCAACACCTTCAAATCTGGCGGTAGCACTGGGAGCAACTTGTGGCAAATCAAACAACATCAATTGCAACGTAGGATGTACCGCACCAACTGCAGCCAAAAACGCGCCAGACCCGCCACCCACATCTAACAAAGTTTGACTGGCGCTAAAGTCAACAGCGCGCAACGTATCTTCTGCAACCAATATCTGACTGTTGGCCATCAGATTCGAATAGGTGGCTGCGACATCCGGGGACATGCCACCACCAAAAACATAGGGCCAGAAATCCGCCAGCTCTGTGGCAACCTCACCCCGAAAAAACGCAACGGGGTCCGACAAGTCACGATATAACACATCGTGGTGGCTAATCATTTGGGATAAGCCCGGCACACCGACCAAAGCAGCACCTGTGCGGGTAAGGGCCAAGCGGCCACCACGTTTGGGCTTTAATAAGCCTAGTGCGATCCCTGCACGCAACAACACATCCATCCGGTCAGGAGGTACATCACAACGGACAGCCAAATCCGCCGATGTTGTTGGAGCAGCCATCAGAATTTGCGGGATCTCAAATTTAACCAACGCAGCTAGAATTTGACTGTGGCAAAAGCCTGCCAGCAAATCAAACAATGCCTCACCTTCCCGACGCACTAGGCGGCGGGTCAATAGAAAACCTGACGCCCATTTTTGAAATTTTCGTGATGCAATCAGGCGAGATTGCCAACCTGTCCACCGCAGAGTTTTGGAAAAACTACTCACCCGTGATATCGGCACGCCATTGCATAGGCGTTAACATTTCAGCTTGAGCATTAACCATCTTTGCCAGCTTAGCTTCACCTGGACATCGGGGAATTGATGAAATCGCACCACCCAAAATATCTTTCATTCGCGTAATCGCACCCTGAACACCCAACTCAGACACAGCATTGGGACGACCGTGCAAATCGTCTTGACCCACAGGCTTGCCCAATGTCTCAGCATCATACAAAGCATCACGCAAATCATCAGCAACCTGAAACGCCTCACCGATACGCGCGCCCAGTTCTTCCCATGGCTCGGCTTCTTGGCCTGCAGCCACAGCCCCCATCTGGGTGGCAGCAATGAACAATGCACCCGTCTTAGCACGATGGTAGGCGGAGAGGTCAATCTTATCTTCGGCCTCCCAACCTTGACCCGCACAAATCCCATTAGGCATACCCGTTCGTGCGGCAAGGATACGAATCAATGCAACAGCGCGGGACGGGTCATGCTTTGCGGCCTCTGCCAACACATCAAACGCCATAACAATCAAACTATCACCCGTTAAAACTGCAAGCGGTTCACCATAAGCGCGGTGTAAACTGGGTTTACCACGGCGTGTGTCCGCATCATCAAAGGCTGGCAAATCATCATGCACCAGGGACGCACAATGGATAAGCTCTAGCGCAACTGCCGCCGCGTCCGCCAACGCAGGGCGATCATCGCCGCAAGCCTTTGCGGTGCTCATTAAAATAACCGGGCGGATCCGCGCACCACCCGGAGTAACAGCATAATGCAAAGCACTCGCCAATTTACTGGGTGACGGGACCGCTTGGCCTTTACGGATCGCAGCAGAAATAGCATCGTCGATGCGGGCGGCAAATGGCATGGAACACCTCTTTCAAAATCGGCGTGTCTACTATTGCTGACACTTTAAGTGTAAACTAAAGTGGACATATTGTATTTGTCAATTGCCACGTAAAAGGAAGCGATGCTCAGAACACGTCCTCATATCGTCGTCATCGGAGCTGGCATTGGTGGGCTATGCACTGCGCTACGACTGGCACATGCAGGCGCACAGATCACCGTTGTCGAACAAAACAGTTCAATGGGTGGAAAAATGCGAACCATGCCCAGTATAGCAGGGCCAGTAGATGCAGGCCCAACCGTTCTGACAATGAAACATGTGTTTGAAGACTTATTTATAAGCGTTGGCGAACGACTGGACGAGCATGTGACCCTAACCCGCGAGGACATGTTGGCGCGCCATTTTTGGGCCGATGGGACCACACTGGACCTGATGGCGAACCCTGCGCAATCACGCGCCAACGTGGCGGATGCCTTTGGCTCGAACGCAGCCAAGCAATTAGACCGCTTCACCAACCGCACTGCAAAGCTTTTTGCAGCATTTGATGCGCCAATAATGCAATCCCCAACCCCAGACATTGGGGCAATGATGACAAAAGTCTTACGCAACCCACAGCTAATCTTAGATATAGCTCCGCATCAATCATTAACCAAAGCGCTAAAGTACGCCTTTGACGAGCCACGCTTAGGGCAGCTTTTTGCTCGCTACGCCACCTATGTAGGTGGCCTTCCCGAAAACTCCCCTGCACTCTTATCGCTCATTGCGCACGCCGAAGCACAGGGCGTCTGGCACGTCACTGGGGGAATGCACCTCCTTGCCAAAGCCATTGCTGATCTGGCGACATCATTTGGTGCTACATTCCACTATGACACAACCGTCACTCGTATCGAAACCGCAAACGGACGGGTCGCGGCCGTGCATCACGAGACCGGCAGGATCAGCGCCGATACAGTCGTCTTTAACGGAGATCCCAACGCATTACCTAAGCACTTGCTTGGTCCCGATGTCGCCAAAAGCACGCCGACACAAACACCACGCAGCTTGTCGGCATATGTTCACACATTTGCCAGTACACCGACAGGCCTGCCATTGGCCGCCCATAACGTTTTATTCGCAGACGACCCCTTGAACGAATACGCACCACTGCGCACCGGCAACATTCAAACCGACCCAACGCTGTATATCTGCGCCCAAGATCGGTTTAGCAACAGCACTCCAGTAGGACCTGAACGCTTCGAAATTATTCTTAACGCACCACCAACATCCAGCGGCATCGCACGTCACGCCACCGAAAGGAAAGCCTCATGTCTGACATTAATAGAGAACAAACTGCACCGCTTTGGCCTGACATTCACACCGATGCCAACGATGGACAGTCTCACCACGCCCCAAAACTTCAGCCAAATGTTTCCCGCCTCCCACGGGTCGCTTTACGGGCGATCCCCACATGGGATAATGGCGACGTTCAAACGACCAACGGCACAGACCAAAACCGAGGGGCTATACCTGACAGGGGGCGGGGCACATCCGGGAGCGGGGGTGCCAATGGCAGCACTCTCCGGCGCGCATGCGGCCGCGGCGATCATCAAGAACCTTTCTTTGATCTAGACGTGCCCGCTGGAGGCTATGCGTGGTGGTACATCGACGGGATAAGCGATGACGGACAGCGGGCAGTTTCCGTAATTGGTTTTATCGGATCGGTGTTTTCACCTTGGTACGCATGGTCCGGGCGCAACGATCCAGCCAACAATTGTTGCATTAATGTAGCGACATATGGGACAGGCGGACGGTTCACCATGACCGATCGCGGACGGACAGCTCTACGACAAGCTCCTGACAGCTTGACCGTAGGCCCATCTTCGATGCGCTGGACGGGCAATCAACTAGTGATCGACATCGACGAAATATCATCACCACCGCTGATCAGTAGGGTGCGGGGACAAATCACGGTAACGCCAACAGCACTCACGGATGTAGAGCTTCCACTGTCTGCAGACGGAGCACATATCTGGCGGCCCTTTGCACCAACCAGCAGAATCAAAGTAAACCTTGAGGCCAAAGGCTGGCAATTTGACGGACACGGATATTTCGACGCCAATTTTGGAACACGCCCACTCGAAAACGACTTTAGTTACTGGACATGGGGACGGTTCCCAACCTCTGTGGGATCAACCTGCTTCTACGATGCAACACGCAGGGACGGTACCACATTAAACGCAGCTATAGCTTTTGGATCCGACGGAGTAGCACAGCATATCAAAGCCCCCACACCGGTACCATTCAAACGTTCACTTTGGGCGCTACGGCGCGAAACACCTGCAGATAAAGGTACAATAGCACGGCAAATCAAGCCAATGTTGGACGCTCCATTTTACAACAGAAGCGTGGTGGAAACCACCGTCAATGGAGAAACCGTGCAAGGAGTTTTTGAGGCCGTTGATTTGAACCGCTATGCCTCTCCGCTCCTGAAGCCAATGCTGGCGTGCCGCGTGCCACGACGCACCCGCTGGACATTTTAGTCAGACATGTCACGCGGAACCTGATCGGGGTTTAACCGAACAACCGATGCATTCAACGCAGCGGCTACAGTGACCCAAGCCATAAACGGCAAAAATGCAATGCCCGCCCAAAAATCAAGCTGAAACATCGAAATTGTACAACCCAACACAGCCACCCAAAGTGGACCCATCACCAATAGCGCACCCTTCAAACGGCGCAGGCCAAAAAACACGGGTGTCCACAATGTGGAAAACGCAGCCTGCATGGCCCAAAACGCCATGGCATAACCACTGTCTTCCATGCTCGCAACACGAGCGCCCGAAAAAGAAATGCAAATATAAATTGTGGTCCATGCCACTGGGAATGCCCAATTAGGCGGCGTCCAACGCGGCTTGGCCAGTGCTTGATACCACGGGCCCGGAGAAAACATGGCCCCCGTGGCTCCTGCCCCGATACAAGCCACAAAAAAGATAGCAAATAATGTAATATCCATGGGAAGACTTATAAGAGCAAAGCCTACTCTGCCGCCACCCCCGATTGATCACGCGCCTTCAGGGTCGCCATAATATCTACAAAGGAGGCTGCACGACTTAGCTGCAATTCAGGTGACGCATAAGACGCGGCATCCACAAGGAACCGTACCTCATCCAAGGGACGGGCATAAACTACAGGCGATTTTGGTAAAACAACCGTGCCAACAGTGCGAACAACAGCCGTACCGATCCGAGCAATCTTAGTCGTTTTCGATGTGCGCGCTCGCATGCTGACACTGTCATAGGCGTTGCGGCGCACAGCGGCAGAGATGCCGTCATAAATATATCGGGCTGCAAAAATCCCAGTTCGGGCTGGTAGTGGTAGAGCACTGATACCCGCTTCTGAACGAATATAAAGTCGGTGCGCCTCAGCCAGTAAATGACGAACCATGCGGCGAATGTCTGGGGTGGCCTGCGGATTTGCAAAGAAATTTTCAACGCTAATCCCTGCATCATCCAGCCAATCCGTTGGCAGGTAGATCCGGCTTGCACGAGCGTCTTCCCCTATATCGCGAGCGATATTAGTCAACTGCATTGCGACACCCAAATCACAGGCTCGAGCCAACGCATCGGGGTTACGCACTCGCATCAAAACACACATCATCGCCCCCACGGCAGATGCAACACGGGCCGAATAATCGCGCACCTCGGACAGAGTGGCATAACGACGCTCTGCTGCATCCCAAGCCAGCCCTTCAAGTAGGGCTTCAGGTAGTGCGCGCGGCATATCAAATTCGGCTACAATCGCTGCAAAGGCGCGGTCCTCAGGCGCATCGCAGGGCCTCCCAGAATAAACGAGATCTAGGCGATTGCGTAGATCCAAAACTGCCCTCGCCTTGTTGTTGCCCTCGTCCACCTCATCATCAGCCAAGCGACAAAACGCATAAAGTGCCAGCGCAGGATCACGTACAGATGAAGGCAAAAGTTTAGATGCTGCATGAAACGACAACGAACCCGTTCGGATCACATCACGACAATGAGCCAAATCTTTTGAATCAATCATTCGGCAGCCATCCTTTTCATCTTAACGGTAGGCGCCTGGGGGATTAGCTGGGATACCACATCTGCACTACCCACAACACCCGGCACGCCGGCACCAGGATGCGTGCCAGCACCAACCAAAAATAGGCCCTTTGCTTCTTCTGAAATATTGTGAGGGCGGAACCATGCACTTTGTAAAATGCGCGGCTCTATCGAAAACCCAGATCCATTTGGAGATAAATATCTATCAGCAAATGTCTGCGGTGTGAACACGGTTTCAGTCACAATCTTGTCTCGAAACCCTGGCATAATCTTATCAACATAGGCCGCCACCTTTTTACGATAGATCGGTTCCTCAACTTTCCAATCCACGGCCTTGTCCCATCCGATATGCGGCACAGGCGACAAGACATAAAACGTATCATCACCCTCAGGCGCAACACTGTGATCCGTCATTGAAGGGCGGTGAATATACAGACTCATGTCTTCGGGCAATTTGCCCTTCATGAAGATGTCTTTGAGTAAACCACCATAGCGTGGGCCCATCGCAATCGTATGATGACCCACATCAGGCCACATATACTTTGTTCCTTTGGTGCCGAAATACCAAACGTATAACCCCATCGACCAACGGCTTTTTTTAAAACGCTTTGGCGTCCAACGCCGTTTAGGGAGATTGCGCAATAGATGAGTGTATGTGTGACCCGCATCGGCATTACTGACAATTATAGGGGCTTGCAGTTTTTCGCCTCCCGCCAAGGTCACACCCGTTGCAGCACCATCCACAACAGTGATTTCATCAACTTCTGCACCCAGTCTGATTGTGCCACCTTGAGAGCGCACCACATCCGCCATCGCATCTGCAATCGCCTGCACACCGCCCATAGCGTAATGCACACCAAATTCCTTTTCAAGATACCCAACAAGAGCGTACATTGAGGTAACATGCATCGGGTCACCACCAATAAAAAGCGGGTGAAACGATAGTGCTTGGCGCAGCTTTTCATCCTTTACACAGGACTTTACATATCCATAAATCGACTTATCCGCACGAAGCATTGCAAACTGAGGCAACACTTTGACGGTTTCCCAAATTTTATGCATCGGCAGGGTCATTAGCCCTTCAAAGCCAACCTTGTAGCGGGCTTTGCTGCCACGCAAGAATTTTTCATAACCCTTCACATCAGCTGGATTAATCTTAGCAACCTCGGCTTTCATTGCATCTGTATCGCCTGAAGCCCGAAACGTTGTGCCGTCTTGCCAGCGGATATTATAAAACGGATCAACGCGGCGCAGATCGACATCTTTGTGAAAGTTGCGACCACACGCGGCCCATAAATCTTCATACAACTGTGGCACTGTCACAATCGTCGGACCCAGATCAAAGCGATGACCATCTTGGGTGATCGATGACCCGCGACCGCCTGACCTATTTAAACGATCCAGCACAGTCACGCGGTAACCTTTGGCACCTAAACGCATGGCAGCCGCAAGACCACCAAGACCGGCACCAATCACAATCGCCGACGCACCATTGAGAGAAATAGAATCTTTCATCGTACCTTAACGTTAGATGTGTCTAGTTTGGTTTACAACTTTATTGTCTGCCATCTTCACAAAACTGTAAAGTTATGTCAGATTTATTTGACATATGTGGAGTCCACCCGCCGTGACGCAAGTTGTCAGCATCAGTTTTTACCGCTTTTCGTCGCGCAGTGCGCGGCTTTGGGCGTTGACGATGATGGCCGGCGCACGACTGGCAATGAGGCAAGTTCCAGACATTGGCTTTTGGAAGCTTTGCGGATCAGGCGGTGGCGTTGGATTCACACCACGGATCAACATCGATGTCTTTGCCATCCTGGCAACATGGCCAGATGAGGCAACAGCAAGGGACCGAACACAAAACGCATCAATTTTTAACCGCTACGCCACAAAGGCTTCAGAAACATGGACCGTCTATCTGAAAACCGATTCAGTGCGCGGTAAATGGGCAGGACAATCGCCTTTCGTCGCGTCTAACACAGGCCAATCAGGACCAATCGGGGTACTGACTCGGGCAACGATCAAACCGTCAATCCTTCGACAATTCTGGGCCCGTGTTCCAGACGTATCAGAGCGAATAGGCAACGACCCCAACGTACTGTTCAAAATTGGCATCGGGGAATCACCATTATTTCAACAAATTACATTTTCCCTCTGGCCAAACGCAGCAGCCATTGCCAATTTCGCACGTACAGGACACCACGCAGAGGCAATCAAATCAGTACGGACAGAACAGTGGTTCCGCGAAGAACTATACGCCCGCTTCACCCTTCTTTCAGACCACGGATCGTGGGCAGACGCCCCCTACTTAAAGCAAAGATAATAGCATGAAACAGCCATTTCCATTCTCCGCCATCGTTGGGCAAACTGATATGAAACGCGCAATGACACTTACTGCGGTCGACCCATCCATCGGCGGCGTACTGGCGTTTGGAGATCGAGGGACAGGTAAATCCACTGCGGTGCGCGCTCTTGCGGCGCTGTTGCCACCCATCAAGAGCATCAAATCCTGTCCGGTCAACAGCGCACATCTGGATGATTGCCCCGATTGGGCAACAATCACAGACAGCGCTTTGGTTGACAGACCAACACCTATGATCGACCTCCCACTTGGGGCATCAGAGGACCGCGTCACAGGCGCGCTTAATATCGAAAAAGCACTGACCAGCGGCGAAAAAACATTCCAACCCGGGCTGCTGGCCGCCGCCAATCGAGGCTATCTTTACATAGACGAGGCAAATCTGCTCGAAGACCATATTGTCGATCTCCTGCTCGACGTGGCGCAGTCAGGTGAAAACGTCGTAGAACGCGAAGGGTTATCCATTCGACACGCAGCGCGTTTTGTACTCGTTGGGTCGGGCAACCCAGAAGAGGGCGAACTGCGCCCCCAACTTCTTGACCGCTTTGGGCTATCGGTTGATGTAGCTTCACCCACTGACATCGAAGAACGGATAGAAGTCATCAAACGACGTGATGCTTATGACAATGACTATGACGCTTTCATGCTGCACTGGAAGGCCAAAGATGCAGTGTTGCAAGATAAAATTCTGACCGCGAGACAAACACTGAAAAAGCTTAAAACTCCTGACAGTGCCCTACGCGATGTAGCCCAACTCTGCCTAAAATTGGGATCTGACGGGTTACGTGGAGAACTGACTTTGCTCAAAGCAGCGCGCGCCTATGCCGCTATGCGCAATGACGGCGCCCTCACTCGCAGTCATATTCGCTCCATCGCACCACTGGTGCTGTCGCATCGATTACGCCGCGACCCACTAGACGACGCCGGATCAAGCACTCGAGTCGCTCGCACCGTGGCAGAGGTTTTGACCTAAATGACCCCTTGGGATCACAGCCAAATTGCACTCGCTTTGCTGGCCCATGCACCCAAAGGGCTAGGTGGAATTGTAATACGTGGACGAGCTGGCCCTGCCCGCAACGCCTTTGTAGCCGAAGCTCATCGCTTGATCCCTAACATGAGCAAAATCCACCCCTCAATGACTAACGACGCGCTGGATGGGTCCATAGACTTGACCGCCACGTTGGACGCTGGCCGGATAGTACAACACGCAGGTTTATTAGCTCGTAAGTGCCATTTTGTACTGGCCATGGCAGAACGTACGCCACCTTATTTGGCAGCACGTCTAAGCATGGCACTCGACGCTGATACGGTGCGCGGATTGATCGCGTTGGACGAAGGCATCGACGATGAAACTATTCCCACGAGCCTTTCCGACCGCATGGCTTTTTCCGTAACGCTTGATGATATCGGGGTGGCAGACATCACCACTCCCATGTCATTTCAATCACACCAGTCAAAGATTAAAGCGCCTGCTGAGTTGCCCGCCCAACTCATCAGGCTAGGGGCACGATTGGGCATAGCATCTCTGCGGGCTCCTGTTTTTGCCTTACGCGTCGCAATCGCACACGCGTCCCTAATGGGACGCAACGCTATCACCGATGATGATATCGCTGCCGCTGTGGCCTTGGTCTATGCCCACCGTGCCACGCAACTGCCACAAGACGCCCCCGATCAGCCGATGCCAAACGACGCAATCAGCTCGCAACCACCATCGGACTCAAGCGAGGATCGCAAAATCTCTGACGACATGTTGCTTGACGCTGTCCAGTCTGCCTTACCCAAGGGACTACTGGACAAGCTTTTAGCTGGTACCACCAAAGGTGGTAAAGGGGCTGGTACTGGCCGCAAAATCATCAGCAACAAGCGAGGTCGCCCCCTGCCCGCCCGCGACGGGACTGCGCGCTCAAATAGTCGGATCGACTTAACGGCAACCCTACGCGCTGCTCTCCCATGGCAAACGATCAGACGCAAAATGCAACCTGATCGCACAGGCCCAATCATTAGACGCAGTGACCTGCGCACAAAACGGTATCAAGACCTATCTGACCGACTGCTAGTCTTCACGGTTGATGCCTCAGGATCCGCCGCTTTCGCAAGATTGAACGAAGCAAAAGGGGCGATTGAAATACTGCTTGGTGAAGCCTATGCACGGCGCGACCACGTAGCTTTAATCGCCTTTCGGGGCGTAACCGCAGAGGTCCTTTTGCCACCTACGCGGTCCTTGGTCCAAACCAAACGACGCTTGGCGTCTCTTCCGGGCGGCGGCGGCACCCCCTTGGCAGCAGGCATAAATGCCGCCATTGATTTGGCAGAACAGGCACGTAAACGCGGACAAACGCCAACTGTCGTCACCTTGACCGATGGGCGCACCAATGTAGCACTGGACGGTACCGCAAACCGCATCTCAGCGGCCGCAGACGCGACCACTGCAGCGAAAAGATTGTCTGCATCTCAAATTGATGCAATTATGATCGACACTGGCCAGCGCCCGGAACAAGCATTGCAAAGCTTAGCTAAGACGATGGGCGCGCATTACATTCCACTTCCTCGCGCCGATGCCAAAAGCCTATCGGCTACCGTAACCACCACATTACAGGCCAAGTAAATGGAATGGTCGGCAAACGCATCTGATTGGCCAATGGCTGACAGCTCTCAATTTATTCTATGCAAACCACATAAATGGCATGTCCAAATTGCAGGTGACGGGCCGCTGGTATTGTTGATCCATGGGGCTGGCGGAGCGACACAAAGCTGGCGGCACTTGTTCCCATTACTTGCAAAGACCTGCCGCGTAATAGCAATAGATCTGCCTGGCCAAGGTTTTACCAAATTGGGTGCACAAAATCGCTGCGGATTAATTGAAATGGCCGAAGACATTAATCATCTTTGCATAACGCAAGGCTGGGCACCCGCCGCAATTATTGGCCATTCCGCAGGAACAGCGATTGCATTGCAGATGGAATTATCTACAAAAGTGATCGGCATCAATTCTGCTCTAGACTCCTTTAAGGGCGTCGCCGGTATAATGTTTCCATTGCTCGCTAAAACGCTGGCAGTATTGCCCATGGTGTCAGATGTTTTCATCGCAACATCGACGCGGGGAAGAGGCATTCAGAAACTGATCAATAGCACTGGGTCCAAGCTGTCAGAATCGGATATTGTGTTTTATCAACGATTATTCCAAGATCGAAATCATGTGAACGCAACCTTGCAGATGATGGCTCAATGGGATCTTTCTTGCCTTATTAATCGGCTTGGCTCACTTAAAGCAAAAACGCTATTGATTGGAACTGCCAACGATCGAATGATACCTGCAGATGTATCGCGACGTGCAGCAGAAGCGTTAACAAATAGCACAGTGTTACAACTCGCCAATCTAGGTCATCTTGCACACGAAGAAGCTCCAGATCTGATCGCAAAAATAATCACTGACTTTATAGAGTAAAAAAGCCTTAGCAATCAAAGTTATAACCAGCCTCTAAATACTCAAGTGAACACCTAAACTTTTTAGACAAATATTAAACAACGAACTGTGTCAGTGACTCATCATTAGTTATGTCCGTAAAAGTAAAACCAGCTTCAGCAATCAAATTACACAAAACTTCAAAATTCTTTGAGTCAGAGGTTTCGATCCCAATCAAAACAGATCCAAAATTCCGTGCTGATTTTTTCATGTATTCAAAGCGTGCAATGTTGTCGTCTGGACCTAAAATATTCAAAAAATCTTTTAATGCACCGGGGCGTTGTGGAAGTCGTAATATAAAATATTTCTTCAATCCCGAGTACCGCTGCGCTCTTTCTTTAACCTCGGGCAATCGTTCAAAGTCGAAGTTCCCACCAGAAGCAATACAAACAACCGTCTTATCTTTAATCTGATCTGAAACCTCACTTAGCACCTCGATAGACATGGCCCCTGCTGGCTCAAGAACGATCCCCTCAACATTCAACATCTCGAGGATTGTGGTGCAAATACGGTCTTCATCCAAATGTAAGACAGTCGATCCATCAATGCCCTTCAAACGTGAAAATGTTCGTTCACCAATTCGCGCAACAGCTGCGCCATCAACAAATGTATCTACCACCGAAATGGTTACTGGAGCACCAGCATCGACAGCCATCTTTAAACTTTGCGCACCTGTTGGCTCAACAAACGTATAAGCGCACTCATCGCCGAAATAGCTAAACGTACCGGCAGACAAGCCACCACCACCAACTGGCAACACAACATGATCTGGCACACGCGCCAATTGCTCTTCTATCTCAACTGCAACACTGGCCTGTCCTTCAATCACATCCTCATCGTCAAAAGGCGAAAGAAAATAAGCCTCTTTCTCAGCACAATATCTTTGGGATGCCTTAAGCGTCTCATCGAAGTAATCACCAACCAGTCGGATTTCGACATGGGCACCACCAAACATCTGGGTTTTCATCACCTTCTGTTCGGGCGTTGTGACGGGCATGAACACAACTCCTTTTACCCCAAAGTGTCGGCACATAAACGCAACGCCCTGAGCGTGATTTCCGGCACTGGCACAGACAAAGATATCGTGCGTGTCGATTACCTTACGCATAGCATTAAACGCACCACGCAGTTTATAGGATCGAACAGGACTTAAGTCTTCACGCTTAAGCCAAACATCGGCCTCAAAACGCTGCGAAAGAAGATCGCTACGCATCAGTGGAGTCGCTGGAAAAACCTTACGCATCTCAGCAGTAGCTGCGCGAGCAGAGGCAACAAACGGATAACGAGCCATAAAACAATCCTGAATAATGCGATACAATAGACCTAAGCACAGTCTTGCATAGCGTCAACGGACTTGCTGTCCTTGCCTCTGAACACAAAACGGGTTATCGCCCGCGGCGAACCTGAAAAAGGAAATATAAGATGTCCGCGCCTAAAAAAGTCGTCCTTGCCTACTCCGGTGGTCTTGATACCTCAATCATCCTGAAATGGCTTCAAACTGAATACGGTTGCGAAGTTGTGACTTTCACGGCTGATTTGGGCCAAGGTGAAGAGCTAGAGCCAGCACGGGCGAAAGCTGAATTAATGGGCGCATCATCCATTTACATCGAAGATGTACGTGAAGAGTTTGTGCGCGACTTTGTGTTCCCAATGTTCCGTGCCAATGCAGTTTATGAGGGTCTTTACCTGTTAGGCACGTCTATCGCGCGTCCGTTGATCTCAAAACGTCTTGTTGAAATCGCTGAAGCTGAAGGCGCAGACGCGATTGCTCACGGCGCAACAGGCAAAGGCAACGATCAGGTTCGTTTCGAGCTGGCCGCATATGCTCTAAACCCAGACATTAAAGTCATCGCACCTTGGCGCGAGTGGGACTTATCCAGCCGTACCAAATTGATCGACTTTGCTGAAAAAAACCAAATCCCGATCGCCAAAGACAAACGCGGCGAAGCGCCGTTCAGCGTTGACGCGAACCTATTGCACACCTCATCTGAGGGTAAAGTTCTAGAAGATCCAGCCGTTGATGCGCCAGAATACGTTTACCAACGCACCGTATCCCCAGAGGATGCACCGAACGAAGCCGAATACATCGAAATTGGTTTTGAAAGAGGCGATGCGGTTTCTATCAACGGCGTGGCAATGTCACCTGCAACCGTTCTGACCGAACTGAACCGCCTTGGCGGAAAACACGGCATTGGCCGTCTTGATCTGGTTGAGGGCCGTTTTGTTGGTATGAAATCACGCGGCATCTACGAAACACCGGGCGGCGCAATTTTGCTAGAGGCGCACCGTGGTATCGAATCCATCACATTAGATCGCGGCGCAGCCCACCTTAAAGATGAGTTGATGCCTAAATACGCAGAGCTAATCTATAACGGTTTCTGGTTCAGCCCAGAGCGTGAAATGCTGCAAGCGATGATCGACAAAAGCCAAGAGCACGTCACAGGCACAGTTCGCGTGAAATTATACAAAGGCCTATCACGCACTGTAGGTCGTTGGTCTGATCACTCGCTTTATTCCGAAGCGCATGTGACCTTCGAAGACGACGCAGGCGCATACGATCAAAAAGACGCAGCGGGATTCATCCAATTGAACGCACTACGGTTAAAGCTTTTGGCAGCACGAGATCGCCGCCTTAAAAAGTAACTACAATTTTACAGCCGTAAGCCTGTCGTAATACGGCATGGCTTGCGCCGCTACCTCGATATTATTAGGCTCTAACACAGGAAGCTCACCCTCTGCATTCGCAAACCCGGTTGAGCGATGAACCGCTCCGTACCAATGCGTCGCCCAGACGCCATCACTGGCGTGACCACCACTATCCCAACGCAACATCCCAGCATCCCACGGCAAATCCAGCGCGTTACATAACTTACGCATCATAGCCTCAGGGTCATCACGAATATCGTGTGAATCGATAACAATCGGTGTTTCGCCCAGCGCAGTCACGTAATCAAAAAGTTCAGCCTGTTGGCGGAAGCCGATATCGTCCAATTTCGGTCCTTCACGTTTCTTTGCATAGCTTGCCACGACCCTTGCTGGATGCCGGATCAAAAACACATTGGTAACATGAGCCATCCATTCGCGCGGCACACCATCAACCATATGCTGTGTCATGTGTTTTTGATAAAAAATAGAACTGTCTGCTGGTGCCAAGAGCTGACGGGCAACCAAATCAGGGTCTTGGATTTGAGATGACAATATATCTTCCAGCATAGGGTGAACGATCCCTGTTTTAGCCAAATAAGCGGCATAAAACGGTTCATCCACAACCGTAGCATCCTTGCGCCCACCAAAACTATACATCATGGCAGTCGATAAGTTGCGCGGACCAGACCACATCGCGATACGCTTCGTTTTATCCATAAATTTCCCTAGTTTGAGGGCAACATAAGGCTGCATATTCGCAATGCCAATATGAAACCTGCCTCACCTCTACGTTACATCATATGCTCAACACTTGCGTACACGGCTCCAAATGGTGAACAAGATCGCGAAGGAGGTAGACATGGCTTTTACACGCTCAACTAAATTAACGGCCCTAACACTCGCGGTCATAGTAGGACTGTTTGCACAGGTACAAACTGCCCAAGCAGATACTGAAACACTTACTGTAGCCGGAGGATGTTTTTGGTGTGTTGAATCCGATTTTGAAAGCGTCGACGGTGTGAAAGAGGCAATTTCAGGTTTTGCAGGAGGCAATATCGCCAATCCAACATACAAACAGGTCGTTCGCGGCGGAACCGGCCATTACGAGGCCGTTCAAATCATATTTGATCCAGATATTGTGTCGCGTGATGTTATACTCAACAAGTTCTTTCGCTCTGTAGACCCAACCGATGCGGGAGGCCAATTCTGTGATCGTGGTCAAAGCTATGCCACAGCAATCTTTGCAGATGGCCCAGATCAAAAAGCTGCAGCTGAAAAGGCCAAGACACAGGCCACCAACGATCTTGGGCAGAAAGTCGTAACCCCTATCTTGGGTTCATTCCCCTTCTATGCGGCCGATGCGTCACATCAAGATTATTACAAAGGCAGCAAAATTGTGCTGACACGTTTTGGTCCCAAAAAGCAGTCAAACGCTTATAAGGCTTACCGTAATGCATGCGGCCGCGATCAACGTATAGGACAACTTTGGGGCGCAGCAGCCCCGTTTGTGAATCACTAGCCTAACTTTGCATCCTGAACATCTTTGAGGTCAGGAATAACATCTGCCGTCCCAAGCCGTTTAACCATTATCGCACTGGCTTGGGTGGCTAATTTGATCGCTTGCGCCATTGGCATACCCCGATCCAATCCAGCAACAACATAACCAGTGAATGTATCACCAGCGCCAGTAGTATCAATTGGTTCCACTTTTACTGCGTTAAAAGAAGTCTCTAACCTGGTGGAATTCGAAAACCAACGGCATCCATCTGCACCTAATGTTACGATAACGTTTTCAACGCTCAGCCCATTTATTGGTTTTCCAATCTCTTTTTCAAGCTGTGCTGCTTCAACTTCGTTCAAGAATAATAAATCGATATACGGGAGCAGCGCTTTGACAGCATTCGCCTCAAAAGGCGCTGCTGCATAGGCGATCTTAAACCCCAAATCCTTGGCCATTTTCGCAGCAACCAATTGACCTGTCGTCTCATTCTGCATCAACAAGGTATCGCCAGTATCAGCTTGCGCCAATGCGGCACCGATTTGATCAACTTCAAGTCTGTGATTTGCACCAGGCCACAGCACGATCGAATTTTCAGCGCTTTCATCAACACTGATTATCGCATGACCTGTAACCTCTGATACCTCAGTGATGTGCTCAACATCGACGCCGTATTCTAAAAGACGTGTAACAGCCCAGTGGCCATCGACGCCAATTGCTCCAATATGACGTATACGCGCACCTGCACGGGCAGCTGCTACAGACATATTTGCACCCTTACCGCCCAACCCCTGGGAAAAGGATTTAGCCACTAAAGTTTCACCAGGTATAGGCAAATGCGGCACCTGGTGAACCATGTCGATGTTGATTGAGCCAAGGTTGTAGATCGTCATTAGCCAACCTTACATGCGGCTAAAATTGCCATGTTCAAAATATCATTAGCCGTCGCCGATGTTGAACAGACTTGAATGGATCCATCGACCCCGGCAAGGATCGGGCCAATCACCGTCGCATCCCCCATTTCCTGCATCAATTTGACAGAGATGCTAGCAGAGTGGCGTGCAGGAACGACTAGAATATTCGCAGGACCGGTCAGTCGTGAAAATGGATACTGTTTTTGTATCTCAGCATTCAGCGCTACATCTACAGTCATTTCACCCTCATATTCAAAATCAACACCACGTTCATCCAATATTTTTGGCGCAAGGTTCATTTTTTCTGCTCTCTCAGAAACAGGGTATCCAAAGGTTGAAAAACTGACGAATGCCACACGCGGCTCCAGACCCATGTCACGCGCAACAACTGCGGCGCGTTCTGCAATTGTGGCCAAGTCATTCTCGTCGGGCCATTCATGAACCAAGGTATCTGCAATAAACACAATTTTTCCATTGTGAAGAATCGCCGTTATACCTGCCGCACCGTGCGCTGCATCGGCATCAAACACGTGATTGATCCGTTCTAGAATGTGAGCAGACTTCCGTGTCACACCCGTAACCAATCCGTCACCATGCCCATGCGCCAACATCAATGCAGAGAACACATGGCGATCTCGTGAGGCTAAGCGGTGAATGTCTGCACGGTCAAAGCCTTTACGTTGTAGTCGGTCATATAAGAAGTTTTTATATGTTTCTAAATGTGGGGTATTTGCTGCGTTTACCACTTCCAATTCATGCACAGCATCCGCTAGCCCAGCATCTTCAAGCTTAGCTTTTACATCGGAATCACGCCCCACAACCAATGCCTTTCCTAAACCAGAACGCTGATAATTAACGGCAGCACGCAACACACGCGGATCGTCACCTTCAGCAAAAATCATTTGAGCTTGGGCCATGCGCGCACGGATGTTTAAACCACGTAAAATGCTTGCCGTTGGATCCATTCGAGACTTCAGAGAAACTTCGTATGCCTCAATGTCAATTATAGGGCGGCGAGCGACTCCGGTATCCATACCGGCCTTCGCAACAGCTGGTGGAATACGGTGGATTAAACGCGGGTCAAATGGTGTTGGAATGATATAGTCACGTCCAAACGTAAGGTTTTTTCCATAAGCCAATGCAACTTCATCAGGCACTTCTTCACGGGCCAATTGAGCAAGGGCGTGAGCACAAGCAATTTTCATCTCATCATTGATTGCACGGGCGTGAATGTCCAATGCTCCACGGAACAAATATGGAAAGCCTAAAACGTTATTTACCTGATTTGGATAATCACTACGGCCTGTGGCAACAATGGCGTCGATGCGCACTTCGTGCGCCTTTTCAGGCGTGATTTCTGGATCAGGGTTAGCCATTGCGAAGATAACTGGGTTATCCGCCATACTGCTAACCATTGATTTCGTAACGGCACCTTTTGCCGAAACGCCTAAGAATACATCGCAATCCTTCATCGCATCATCCAATGTTCGTGCGTCTGTAATGACTGCGTGTGCTGACTTCCATTGATTCATGCCTTCAGTGCGGCCTTGATAAATCACACCTTTGGTATCGCACATGATGCAGTTTTCGTTTCTAGCACCCATGCACTTCAGTAACTCAAGACACGCAATCCCAGCAGCACCAGCGCCATTAAGAACAATTTTAACGTCTTCAATTTTTTTACCAGACAAATGAAGCGCGTTAATCAAGCCCGCAGCACAAATAACTGCTGTACCGTGCTGGTCATCGTGAAAAACAGGAATGTTCATTTCCTCTTTCAAACGCTGCTCAATGATAAAGCACTCTGGAGCTTTGATATCCTCGAGGTTGATACCCCCAAAGGTCGGCCCCATCAACTTTACAGCCTTACAAAATTCGTCTGGGTCTTCAGTATCTAATTCGATGTCGATGCTATTAACATCTGCAAACCGTTTAAACAGAACTGCTTTGCCCTCCATAACCGGTTTCGAGCCTAATGCTCCTAAATTGCCCAATCCTAAGACCGCAGTACCGTTTGAAATTACTGCAACAAGGTTTCCCTTATTCGTATAATCATAGGCTAGACCTGGATTCTCAGAGATCGCCAAACAAGGCACAGCAACGCCAGGTGAATAGGCCAAAGACAGATCACGTTGTGTTGTCATTGGCACAGTAGCTGTGATTTCAAATTTTCCAGGTGTGGGTTCTAAGTGAAAGGCCAACGCCTCTTCGTCGGTGACTTTAGTCTTGGACATAGTGTACCTTCCTCTCATGCGAGTTTTTACCGTAAACGAGAGATCTGAAACCCTCAATGGTTACGCGCTTTACGGGTTTTCCCACTGCTTTCGTCTTTGTAAGGTTAGCCAACACTTGTCGGGGACAAAATATGACAGTCACACCCATGATGGCCCAGTATCTGGAAATTAAAGCCGCGCATCCTGATGCACTGCTGTTTTATCGCATGGGTGATTTTTATGAGATGTTCTTTGACGATGCCGTTGCTGCAGCTGAAAGCTTAGACATAGCACTAACAAAACGCGGAAAATATGATGGTAAAGATATTCCTATGTGTGGCGTTCCTGTTCATGCGGCCGAAGGTTATTTGCTAACTTTGATACGAAAAGGATACCGCGTTGGCGTTTGTGAACAGTTGGAAAGTCCAGCTGAAGCAAAGAAGCGCGGTTACAAGGCGATCGTAAAACGCGATGTTGTGCGTCTCGTCACTCCAGGTACTTTAACTGAAGACAGCTTGCTGAACGCACGTAGCCACAATTATCTTGCCGCATTTGTCGAGGTCCGCGATCAAGCAGCCATTGCATGGGTCGATATTTCAACTGGCGTGTTCAACGCAATGAAGGCGACCCAAACTCGATTAGGTCCAGAACTCGCTCGCTTATCCCCTTCAGAGTTAATCGTACCACAAGCTCTAGAGCGTGATCTACACGAACTGGTGAATGAATTTGGAATTTCTCTAACAGGATTGTCAGGATCGTCTTTTGACAGCACATCGGGTGAAAGGCGCCTTTGTGACCTGTTCAGCGTCAGCACTTTGGACGCCTATGGAAGCTTTAATCGTGCCGAAATTGCCGCAATGGGCGCCATCGTTAATTACCTAAATATTACTCAGAAGGGTAAGTTACCCCTTTTGCAACCGCCACAACAGGAACAATACAAAAAAACCGTTCAGCTCGACGCTGCAACTCGACGTAATTTAGAACTAACACAAGCACTGTCAGGGGGCCGCACTGGGTCACTTCTCGCCGTGATTGACACTACTGTAACCGCTGGTGGCGCACGCCTACTTGAACGCAGACTTTCCTCACCTTCACGTGTAATGGATACGGTCTCGGATAGATTAAACGCAGTTTCCCACGCACTCGAAAACCCACGAATTACAGAAGATATCCGTGAGAAACTGCGCCAAGTGCCAGATCTGGACCGAGCATTATCTCGCCTTTCTTTAGATCGTGGAGGACCACGCGATTTAACTGCCATCCGCAATGGACTGGCAGAGGCGGAATTAATAGCAAAACGTGGTATCGATGATGCACCAACATTGTTATCTGATGCCCTAAAAAAACTAACAGGGCATGACGAGCTTATTGACCTCCTTGATCAAGCTTTGATTGCAGAACCCCCACTACTGGCGCGTGATGGTGGCTTCATTGCCTATGAATATGACAAAGATCTAGATGATGTGCGTAAATTGCGCGACGAGGGGCGCAGTGTTATCGCGCAAATGCAGACTAAATTTGCAGCAGAGACTGGAATTTCGGCCCTCAAGATAAAGCATAACAATGTCTTAGGCTACTTTATTGAAACCACAGCAACCCATGCGGATAAAATGCTGTCGCCCCCACTGAATGAAACTTTCATTCATCGCCAAACAACCGCCAATCAAGTTCGATTTACCACAGTCGCCTTGTCTGAGATGGAAACAAAAATCCTTAACGCTGGTAACAGAGCGCTAGAGATCGAAAAGCGTCTCTATGAAATATTAAAGTCTGCTATTTTGGACAGCGCTGTCTCGATTATACAAACAGCCAGCGCCCTTTCAGAAATTGATTTAGCAACCAGTTTGGCTCATTTGGCTCGTATCCAAAATTGGTGCAAACCGACAGTCGACAACTCGCGTGCTTTTAACATCGTTGGAGGACGCCATCCCGTAGTTGAAAAAGCGCTGCGCGATCAATCTGGTCAACCTTTCGTCGCTAATGATTGTGATCTTTCAGCAGTTAATACCGCTAATATTTGGCTTTTGACTGGTCCAAACATGGCTGGCAAGTCGACATTCCTGCGCCAAAATGCACTGATTGCCCTTCTAGCACAAATGGGCAGCTACGTGCCTGCTACCTCCGCCCATATTGGCATGATTAGTCAATTGTTTAGCCGCGTCGGCGCATCTGATGATTTGGCCCGTGGACGTTCAACGTTTATGGTTGAAATGGTGGAAACTGCAGCGATCCTTAATCAAGCAGACGATCATGCTTTGGTAATCTTAGATGAAATTGGGCGTGGAACTGCAACATATGACGGTCTGTCAATCGCCTGGGCTACACTAGAGCACCTGCACGACGTAAACCAATCCCGCGCCCTTTTCGCCACGCATTATCATGAGATGACCGCGCTTTCTAGAAAGCTGGATGGCGTAGACAACGCTACTGTTGCAGTTAAAGAATTTGATGGTGATGTTGTCTTCCTACACGAAGTCAAAAAAGGCGCGGCTGATCGGTCTTATGGTGTTCAAGTGGCAAAATTGGCTGGCCTGCCTGATGCCGTGATCGCACGTGCACGCGTGGTATTGGAGGCCTTGGAAAAAGGTGAGCGCGAAGGTGGGGCAACAAAAAATACACTGATCGACGATCTGCCCCTTTTCGCCAATACGCCGCCCTCTGCACCGATTAAGTTTAAAGCTTCTCCAGCGTTAGACTTGCTAGGGGATATTCTCCCAGATGAGTTGTCACCAAAACAAGCTCTCGACCTGATTTACAAACTAAAAGAGGCGGCCAAAAACTGACCGCCTCCTTTGGATTTTTTAGCCCCACAAAAAAGCTTAGCCAGCTGTTGTAGAAGACACGCCAACTTGTGCAGCACGCAATAAACGATCGTGTAGCATAAAGCCCTCAGCAGCTACCTGAATGATATCACCAGCCACTGTCGCTGGAACAGGTGCTTCAAACATTGCTTGGTGGACCTGTGGGTCAAACTTATCACCAACAACTGGCGAAATTACTTCAATCCCGTGCTTTTTGAAGACGCTCAAAAGCTCGCGCATCGTAAGCTCAATACCTTCTAGTAGCGGGCCAGCAACTTCGCGTTGTTCATCTGAAATCGTATCAAGTGCACGCTTCATATTGTCATAAACCGGCAGCATGTCGCGAGCCAATTTGGAGCCGCCATAGTTCTCCGCCTCTCGACGATCTTTATCCGAACGTTTACGTGCATTTTCAGCATCAGCCAAAGCACGCATAAAACGGTTTTTATAATCATCACGTTCAGCACGAAGCTCATCTAGCTCCAATGCCTCATCGGTGATTTCTTCCATTTCATCAGCGAACTCTTCCGCTTCCATGTCCTCAATATCATCGAGAAAGTCGTTATTTGTTGGTTCAGCCATAATCCACCTCTAGCTCCGGTCTGAAAGTAATTTTCCAACCAGTTGCGCCGTGTAATCTACAATCGGCACGATACGTCCATAATTCAATCTCGTAGGACCAATGACGCCCACGGCACCAATAATCTTACGGTCAGCGTTCATATAAGGGGAAACCACCAAAGAGGAACCCGAAAGTGAAAAAAGTTTGTTTTCAGAGCCAATAAAAATGCGAACACCATCGCCACCCTCAGCTAATTCAAGGAAATCTGAAATGTCACGCTTGCGTTCAAGGTCATCAAACAGGTTCCGAATACGTTCAAGATCAGGTTCTTCAGCACTAGATTCGAGTAAGTTAGAACGACCACGTACGATCAAACGTTCACTTCGCTCCCCTTCAGCCTCCCAAACTGCTAACCCACTGTCGACCAAATTACGGGCCAGAACATCGATTTCTTGACGTCGATTAGATATCTCTTTTTGAATAACGCCACGCACTTCACTTAGAGTGCGCCCTTCAACCAGTGAATTCAAAAAGTTAGCGGCCTCGCGCATTGAGCTGGGAGTAAGGCCGGGAGGAGGTGTGAACAGTCGGTTCTCAACGTGCCCATCGGCAAAAACTAAAACAACCAACGCGCGGTCTACGGCCAGTGAAACAAACTCAATATGTTTGATTGGAGCTTCGTGTTTCGGCGTTAGAACCAAAGACGCACCTTGAGTCACACCAGACAACGCTGCACCAACTCGGTCCAGTAGTCCACTGACATCGTTTTCGTTGCGCCCCATTGTTGCATCAATCTTTTCGCGATCAATTTCATCCGGAATGCCAACTTCCATCAGACCATCGACGAACATCCGAAGCCCTGCTTGAGTCGGAATACGCCCAGCACTAACATGAGGACTGTCCAGCAACCCCATGTACTCAAGATCCTGCATAACATTGCGAATTGTGGCTGCGCTGACATTTTCACTAAAATCACGAGTAAGGGTACGTGATCCAACAGGATCACCATTTTGCAAATACCCCTCAACAACGCGCCGAAAAACCTCGCGTGATCGGCCATTCATATCATCAAGTATCTGTGGTTTATCTGTCATAATATACCTTTAACGCAGCACCAAGAGCGCCGCATCATTAAAGAGAACCGTGAACAAAGGTCAATCAGGGTTGCACAATGGGTGTACAGAGCGGTATCCAACAATCAACTTATAAAGGATATCCCATGCGACCTTCAGGACGTGCCCTCAGTCAAATGCGCGCAGTTTCAATTGAAACTGACTTTACCAAACATGCAGAAGGGTCCGCCCTTATCAAAATGGGCGACACACACGTGTTGTGCACCGCATCAATTGAACCACGCGTCCCATCCTTTATCAAAGGATCTGGTCTTGGCTGGGTTACCGCAGAATATGGCATGCTGCCACGCGCCACTAACACACGAATGCGTCGCGAAGCTGCATCTGGGAAACAAGGCGGCCGTACCGTTGAAATTCAGCGTCTAATTGGCCGTTCATTGCGCGCAGGCGTTGACCGTGTTGCATTGGGCGAACGCCAAATCACAATTGACTGTGATGTATTGCAAGCTGATGGTGGCACACGTTGTGCATCAATCACAGGCGGTTGGATTGCATTGCGTTTAGCAGTAAACAAACTGATGAAAGCCGGCGACGTGATCAGCGATCCGCTGATCGATCCAGTTGCAGCGGTAAGCTGTGGTATTTATGCAGGACAGCCTGTCTTAGACCTAGACTATCCTGAAGACTCCGAGGCAGGTGTTGATGGTAACTTCATCATGACTGGTTCCAAAAAGCTGATTGAAGTACAAATGAGCGCCGAAGGTTCCCTGTTCTCACGCATACAACTAAACGAACTGATGGACCTAGCTGAAAAAGGCGTTGGCGAATTGGTCGAGGCTGCGAAAGCTGCCACCAAATGAGCCGTAAATTCACCCAAGATCGCCTGTTAGTTGCAACACACAACGCAGGCAAATTGGAAGAAATGATCAAACTATTTCAACCACTTGGGGTCTCTGTCATTGGCGCTTCTGAAATGCATTTGGCAGAGCCAGAAGAGACAGAAGACACCTTTATTGGAAACGCACGGATCAAAGCCCATGCAGCCGTTAAAGCGACTGGGCTTCCTGCACTTTCTGACGACTCAGGCATCCAAGTTGATGGTCTTGATGGCGCCCCTGGTGTCTACACTGCGGATTGGGCAGAAACACCAAATGGCCGTGATTTCATAATGGCAATGACAAAAACGCATAACCTTTTAGAAGAGCGTAAAGCCTCACAACCATACACCGCGCGTTTCTGCTCCACCCTAGTTTTGGCATGGCCAGATGGGCACGAGGAAGTGTTCGAGGGCACCGTTGAAGGCAGTCTTGTTTGGCCGATGCGCGGCAAACAGGGTCATGGCTATGACCCAATGTTTATGCCAACTGGCCACAACGTTACCTTCGCTGAAATGGATCATGACACAAAGAACTTGATTAGCCACCGCGCCCGCGCATTTGAAAAACTGATCGCAGGCTGTTTTGGCTGAAGATTGGGAACAAGGCGGTTTTGGCCTCTATATACACTGGCCGTTTTGCGCCGCTAAATGCCCCTACTGCGATTTCAACAGCCATGTTTCGCGTAATATCAACCACCCTGCATGGCGTGAAGGCTATTTAGCCGAACTGCGCCGTGCAGCCCGCGAAACTTCAGGCCGCGTCCTGCGCAGTGTATTTTTCGGCGGCGGCACACCTAGCCTAATGGATCCAGATGTCGTGGCAGACATCATGTCAGAAATCTACCGTCTCTGGCCCACAGCAAATGACCTGGAAACCACCCTAGAGGCCAACCCTGGTTCCGTAGAAGCTGGGCGCTTCGTCTCCTTCCGTCAGGCTGGCATCAACCGCATATCAATGGGGGTCCAGGCGCTCAATGATGAAGATCTGCGACGCTTAGGTCGTATCCACACCGTTGATGAAGCGCGCAAGGCATTCGACATAGCACGCACCACTTTTGATCGAGTTAGCTTTGACCTGATCTATGGACGTCAGAAACAAACGCTAACTGAATGGAAGTCAGAGCTTAACCAAGCTCTAGATATGGCAATAGACCATCTTTCGCTTTATCAACTGACCATCGAACAAGGCACCGCCTTCGGCGACCGCTACAACGCAGGCAAACTTACTGACATGCCTAGTGACGATCTTGGTGCTGATTTGTATGAGATGACGCAAGACTTATGTGGCGAAGCCGGTATGCCATCCTACGAGGTATCCAACCACGCCCGTGATGGCGCACAGTCGCGTCACAATCTCGTCTACTGGCGCTATGGCGATTACGTCGGAATTGGTCCCGGTGCTCATGGTCGATTGACCCTCAACGGTCATCGCACAGCCACTGAGTGCTTCAGCAATCCAAAACGCTGGCTTGACACTGCGTTGGCTGGAGAAACGGAAAAACCTCGTGAGTTATTAGTGCGTGAAGATCAAGCGAATGAACTTTTACTTATGGGACTTAGGTTGAAGGAAGGTATTGACCCAAGACGTTTTTATAATCTCTCAGGTCGTAATATCAATCAAAAGGCCATAAAAGAGCTAATTGATTTAAATCTAATTCACGCCCAAAAAGACCGAATTATTGTTTCTAATCAAGGCTTTATAATTTTAAACGCGGTTTTAAGGCGTCTCTTAGAGGCCTAAGCGCCACCTAACCTACGGCAAAGTTCATCGAGATCGTCCAGAGAGCCGTAATTAATGACTAGCTGTCCCTTCTCAGACCCGGGTTTGTGGTTCAACAAAACCTTCATTTTTAGTCCAGCGGATAAATCACCTTCTAATGCTTTGGTGTCAGCATCTTTTGCTGATTTACCACCAAAGGTATTTTCTTCCCTCTTTGAGCCATCTTTCGCTGCAGATGACCTTACGAGTGCCTCAGTCGCACGAACGCTGAGACCGCCCTTAACGATAAGTTTAGCCAATTCAGACGCATTCTCTGCCGGCACCAGCGCGCGAGCATGACCAGAAGATAAATCGCCATTCCGTACAAATTCAATTACGTCAGCTGGTAGATTCAATAAACGAAGTAAGTTGGCGATGTGACTACGGCTCTTGCCCAATGCCTCTGCCATTTTTTCTTGTGTGTGACCAAAGCGATCCATCAACTGACGATAGCCAACTGCTTCTTCAACTGGGTTTAAATCGGAGCGCTGAATGTTTTCAATAATTGCAACTTCTAAAACCTCAGCATCAGAAAACTGACGCACGACAACAGGAAGTTCATGCAATCTGGCCATTTGTGACGCGCGCCAGCGGCGTTCTCCCGCAACGATTTGGTAACGGCTGTTATCTAGAATTCTTACAATCAAAGGTTGGATAACACCTTTTTCTTTAATGGATGCAGCCAAATCATCTAAATCGCCCTGAGCAAATTGTTTGCGTGGTTGATCAGGGTTAGCTTCAATTTGATCGATCGGAACAAAGCGTTGAGCAGAAGATCCACCGATTACAGGTGTTTCAACCTCGGTCACGTCAGCCATCAGAGCTGAAAGACCGCGACCAAGTCCGCGTTTGTTATTTCTACCTGAAGCCATATTGCGCCCCTATCCTAGGTTATAGATTGTTCTTTTCGATAAATTCTTGAGCCAAAGCACGATATGCAGATGCCCCCTTAGACGCTGAATCGTATTTCAAGACCGGCATAGCAAAGGATGGTGCTTCGCTTAGGCGAACATTCCTTGGAATACGTGTTTTAAATACCAAATCACCCAAATTTTCGCGTGCGTCTAGCTCAACCTGTTGTGAAAGATTGTTACGATTATCATACATCGTCAAAACAATACCTTCGATCCTAAGATCTTTATTTCCAGATTGTCGTACTTCGCGAATTGTCAGCATCAATTGAGACAATCCCTCAAGTGCAAAAAACTCACTTTGAAGTGGAACCAATACTGTTTGAGCAGCAATCATAGCATTTAAAGTCAAAAGGTTCAAAGATGGCGGACAATCAATAAAAATGAAGTCAAATCCAAATTCTTCAATTTGCTTTTGATTCAATGCGTCATTCAACAAAAAAATTCGCTTTTCATTCGAAACTAATTCCAAGTCAGCAGAACTTAAATCGACAGTTGCAGGAATAATTGACAAGTTTTCAATTGCAGACGCCTTTATAACGTCATTTAAATCGATATCTTCAAGTAAAAGCTCGTATGTCGTAAACTCACGATCACTTTGCTCAACCCCCAACCCAGTTGAAGCGTTTCCTTGCGGATCCAAGTCAACCACTAAAACACGATAACCCAGTTCCGCCAGCGCCGCTGAAAGGTTAATCGTTGTTGTAGTCTTACCAACTCCACCCTTTTGGTTCGCCACAGCAATGATTTTAGGCCCATCGAGGCGCGTCGAATTAGACACGGACAAAATCCTTAATCTTTAAAATTGCAGCGTTGTTATTAGTCTTACTTGTAATTTCTTCGTATTCAAATGACCAGTTTACTTGAGCATTTGAAATCTCTTTTTCCCAGGTCTCACCCTTTGGCAGGATTGCAACACCATTTTTGGCAGAGTGACGCTCTAAAAACTCAAAAAGTCCTTTTAAATCAGTCAATGCACGTGCCGATATTACATTTGCTCCAATTGGATCAAGTAACTCAATACGTTCAGCGTGAACCTTCACATTCAAACCAATTTCACGTGTGGCATTACGAAGGAACGCACACTTGCGTTGATCGCTTTCGACAAGGTGAAACTGCATGTCTGGCCGATGTTCTTTTGCAAAAATAGCCAAAACAATGCCTGGTAAACCACCGCCACTGCCAAAGTCCGCCCAAATTGAGCCCTCAACATTAATATCAAAAATCTGAGCCGAGTCCCAAATATGACGATACCAAACTTCGGGTACACTTGGCTTTGAAACCAAATTGATTTTTGGGTTCCACTTCTCAATCAAAGCCACATAAGCTTCCAACCGTTCAAATGTTTCACGTGAAACAGGAGTCTTTAGCCAATCCGGGATATTCATGCAGTTTTCTTTTCAAATTGCTTGATTTTCGCCAACAACAAAGCGAGCGCTGCAGGTGTCATACCGTCAATACGCCCGGCTTGTGCTAAAGTAGATGGCCGAACTAACAATAACTTTGATTTTAATTCATTAGAAAGCCCATCGATAGGAGTATAGTCAAATTCTACCGGAATTTTATGAGCTTCATCCTTCGCAATACGATCAATGTCACGCTGCTGCCGTGACAAGAAACTTGCATATGTCGCCTCTCGCTCCAACTGTTTTTGCGTTTCGACGTCCAGATCAGCGAGTGTAGGCATCAACGGAAATAGATTTTCAAACTTAACGGTTGGAAAGGCCAGTATTTGATAGGCTGTTCGACGCGATCCATCCTGACTAACGCCAATCCCTGCGGATTGCGCCTCTTTCGGCGTAAAAGTCTCACTTTGGATGACCTCATACCCTTTAGCCAATCGCTCCATCTTTGAATCAAACGACTTGATACGTTCACCGGAGGCCGCGCCTAGCTCTTTAGCCAGTGGTGTTAAACGCTGATCGGCATTATCTGCCCGAAGCGACAAACGGAATTCAGCACGAGACGTAAACATCCGGTATGGCTCTGTAACACCGCGCGTGGTTAAATCGTCAATCATCACACCAATATAGCTTTGACTGCGACTAAAGTGCACCGAGTCGCGACCAAGCGCTGAGAGCGCGGCGTTGAAGCCCGCTACCATTCCTTGGGCCGCAGCTTCCTCATATCCTGTGGTTCCGTTAATCTGACCAGCAAGATATAGTCCGCCCACAGTCGGTAACGCTAGAGTATCTTCGAGAACACGCGGGTCGATATAGTCATATTCAATAGCATAACCCGGTTGAAGAATTTTCACATCCTCCAATCCATAAATCGATTTCACATAATCATCCTGAACGGATTCGGGCAGAGATGTCGAAATTCCATTTGGATAAACCGTGTGGTCATCTAAGCCTTCTGGTTCCAAGAAAACCAAGTGGCTATCCTTTTCACCAAATCTTACAATCTTATCTTCGATGGAAGGACAATAGCGCGGACCAACACCATCAATATGACCGCCATACATAGCTGATTTTTTAAGGTTATTGCGAATTATATCGTGCGTTTTTTCATTCGTATAAGTCATTCCACACGAAATTTGACGCGCAGAAACTTTACTCGACATAAAGGAAAACAGTGCAGGGTCGTCGTCCCCTGCTTGCGACTCAAGCAAGTCCCATTTGATTGTACGCCCATCTAACCGAGGTGGCGTACCAGTTTTCAAACGGCCCAATGGCAATTCAAATGAATCGATACGCTCAGCCAGCTTGACCGAAGCCTTATCTCCCATTCGCCCACCGGAATAAGAAACATCACCAATATGGATAACACCGCGAAGAAAGGTGCCCGTCGTGAGAATAACCCTCTTGGCTTTTATCTCGGATTGATCAGCCAATTGTACACCAATGACGGTATCGCCAGACATTAAGAAGTCGGTCACCTCGCCAACAACGATTGATAGATTTTCTCTTTTTTCAGTTTCAGCAAGCATTGATTGTTGATAGATCTTACGATCTGCTTGCGTTCGCGGCCCCTGTACTGCCGGTCCCTTTTTCCGATTCAGCAATCGGAACTGAATCCCTGCTAAGTCAGATACACGGCCCATAACACCATCAAGAGCATCAATTTCGCGTACCAAGTGCCCCTTTCCCAAACCACCAATAGCAGGGTTGCAGGACATCACACCAATACCATCACGCGTCATCGTCACCAACGCTGTTTGCGCGCCAAGACGCGCAGCAGCATGTGCGGCTTCTGATCCAGCATGACCACCACCAATTACGAGTACATCAAAATGTTTCACGTGAAACACTCCATCACTTGCCCAGACAAAAGCTGGAGAAAATTTCATCTAATAAGTTCTCAACGTCAATTCTACCTACCAGCGCTTCGAGTGAGCGGATTGCGGTACGCAATTCTTCCGCGGCAATATCATAATGCTCAGAACCAAGATCGACTAGCGGTAGAACCACATCAAGAACGGTCAAAGTAGATTGCATCGCAATTCGGTGACGTTCATGTGTTGCGAGACCGGCTTGAGATGACCGTTGTTCTAGTACTTTTTGGATACCGTCCAACAGTTCAGTGACACCCCGTCCCGTCAAACCTGACACACCTGATCCGGTAATATCTGCCTTTGGGGCTACGCGAATATCATCAACATGCTGGGCAAGTGGCAACACTTCATTATCATCAGCTAAAAATACCCGAAGGTCCGCCTTCCCTGCACGCTCCAATGCTCGTTTGATCCCAATCACTTCGACTTCGTCTTTCCCATCGCGTAACCCAGCGGTGTCGAGGATCGTGACCGGCAGTCCATTGAGGTCCATGCGTACCTCGATCACATCACGCGTTGTACCAGCGATATCAGACGTAATCGCAGCATCACGGCCTGACATTGCATTAAGAAGTGTCGATTTACCTGCATTGGGAGAACCAACAATTGCGACTTCGAAACCAACCCGAATACGTTCAGCAACTTTACTACCTGCGATTTCTTTTATCAGATCAGATTTCACACCTATTAACAAATCACGAACTTCAGGTGTCACATCTACAGGTACATCCTCGTCCACGAAATCAATCGTAGCTTCAATTAACGCAGCCGCGCGGATCAAAGATGAACGCCATTGCTCTACTAAAGCGCCTAAGCGCCCTGTCACCACGCGCAAAGCTTGTTTGCGTTGCGCCTCAGTTTCAGCCTCAATTAGGTCTGCAAGGCCTTCAACTTGAGCCAGATCCATCCGACCGTTTTCCAATGCGCGCCGCGTAAATTCACCCGGCTCGGCCAAACGCGCCAGTCGACTATCACCCAAAACACGTAGCACAGATTGAACCACAGCAATACTACCGTGTAAGTGCAGCTCAACGACGTCTTCGCCTGTAAAACTACGTGGGCCGTCAAAACATAGAACAAGCGCGTGATCGAGCGGTTCACCAGTTTCATCGATAAGAATACGCAATCCAGCAACGCGGTCTTTAGGCAGATTAGAGACGCATTTTGCCACAACTTCCTTAGCATCCGGCCCAGAAAGTCGGATAACAGAAACTCCAGCGCGACCTTGAGCGCTAGCAAGGGCAAAAATTGTATTCATCAGTCTAACCCATTGTTAATGAACAATAAGTTACGTGTTCATCGAGTCAAAAAAGTCCGCATTAGATTTGGTCTGTTTCAGCTTGGAAATTAGGAACTCAACAGCATCTGTAGTACCCATTGGATTCAGAATGCGGCGCAAAACAAAGGTTTTCTGCAAATCAACTTTGTCGATCAACAAGTCTTCTTTACGTGTACCAGATTTCTGAATGTCAATTGCTGGGAAGACACGTTTGTCTGAAATCTTACGATCCAAAACAATCTCAGAGTTACCAGTCCCTTTAAATTCTTCAAAGATTACCTCGTCCATACGACTACCAGTGTCGATCAGAGCTGTCGCGATAATGGTAAGCGACCCACCTTCTTCGATGTTACGTGCTGCACCAAAGAAGCGTTTAGGACGCTGAAGCGCATTCGCATCCACACCACCAGTTAAAACCTTACCGGAAGATGGGACAACCGTGTTAAAGGCACGGCCCAAACGCGTGATGGAATCGAGCAAGATGACAACGTCTCGCTTGTGCTCGACCAGACGTTTGGCTTTTTCGATGACCATTTCGGACACAGCCACGTGGCGTGTTGCTGGCTCATCAAAGGTAGAAGACACAACCTCGCCTTTTACGGAGCGCTGCATGTCTGTAACTTCTTCTGGGCGCTCATCGATCAGCAATACGATTAGATAGCACTCAGGGTGGTTCTTTTCGATGCTGTTGGCAATATTTTGTAGCAATACAGTTTTACCAGTACGCGGTGGTGCAACAATCAAAGAACGCTGACCTTTACCGATTGGGGCAACTAAATCGATGATACGTGCAGAACGGTCTTTAACTGTTGGATCTTCAACTTCCATTTTAAGACGTTCATCAGGATAAAGAGGCGTCAAATTATCGAATGCTATCTTATGCTTAGCTTTTTCTGGAGCTTCAAAGTTAATTTTTCGTGTTTCTGTTAGAGCAAAATAACGCTCTGTCTCTTCTGGAGCCTTAATCAATCCGTGGATTGTGTCACCAGTACGCAACGAGTGTTTACGGATCATTTCGGGAGAAACATAAATATCATCTGGACCAGCCAAATAATTAGCTTCCGGTGAACGCAAAAATCCAAATCCGTCTTGCAATACTTCAAGAACACCATCACCAGAAATTTCCCAACCTTCATCTGCGCGTTCACGCAGAATTTGGAACATCATTTCACCTTTACGCATCGTAGATGCGTTTTCGATCTCTAGCTCCTCGGCCATAGACAGTAAATCTTTGGGCGTTTTGCGTTTTAGATCGGCCAGATCAAGCGTGTCATTTGCGGATTCGATAGTAGCATCAGTCATGAATATATCCAACCAAACCACATGAAACATGCGTTGGCGTTCGTTAAAAATGTTGGTTTTACACGGTCCCCGAACGGGGCGTTGAGAATTATCTATGTTTTTTGGAAGTTCGAGTCAATTAGACGAAAGCTTTTCAAAATTTAACGACCACAGAAATTACAATCGCGATCATCAATACCGTTGGTACTTCGTTCATAATCCGGTAGCCCCGTCCATCTAAGATAGCTTTGCCAAGGTAAAAATTATTTTTCTGTTTTCCCAACCATGAATGAAATGCTGACATTAAAATAACGCAAGCTGCTTTGACCCAAGGCCAAAATTCAGACCAATCAACAATCCCAGGTATGGCAACAAGCAGAAGACCAAAGATCCATGTACTTATCATTGCAGGTGTCATGATTACTTTAAATAATTTATTTTCCATCATGCAGAAGAGCTCATGAGTTTCACCATTGAGTTTTACTTTTTCTGAATGATGAACAAACAAACGTGGCAGATAGAAAATACCAGCCATCCAAGAAATGACAGAAATAATATGGATTGATAAAACCCATGGATAAACTTGGCCAAGAACATGCGTCATAATACTCTCCATCTTAGCCTTCCTTAATATATAATATATATAAAGAGAAAGATGATGATTTAGTAGAGTAGTCAATTTCTGTGGATTAACGAGTTATCCTAGTTTTTATATCTCAGGATAAAATTTACAAAGTCCTGTGGATTAACTGACCCAATAAACATGAAACGCCTTAAAATAAAGATTTTGCGTCCCATAAAAAGAAAACTTATTAATTTACCCTGTGGATATTATTTGGAATTTTATTTTATCAACAGGCTTAAAGTTATTCATGCCCCCAGTGGATCAAACGAGTAAAAACGATGCGATAAAGATGTATTTTACTCTACAGTATAGTTACTAACTATTATTCAGAAGGCTTCACAAATAAGTCCTTAACTTAAGACATAGGTTATCCACATGGTTATGCCCGTTATCCTCGCTTCTAGTTCTGAGACTCGTGCCCAAATGTTGCGTCAAGCTGGTGTTAACTTTGATATACAGATCGCCCGTATTGATGAGCAAATGATAAAAGAAACTCTCGTTGCTGATGGTGCCCTGCCCCGTGATATTGCTGATGCATTAGCGGAGTCAAAGGCGCGTAAGGTTGCGCAAAAGAACTATGATGCGTTTGTCATTGGCTGTGACCAAGTTTTAGAATTCAACGGAAATCTTTTATCAAAACCAAAAAATATTGTTGAAGCGATTGATCAAATCAGTGCAATGCGTGGAAAACGCCATTCACTGATATCGGCCGCGGTCATTTATAGTGAGAGTAAACCAATTTGGAGGCATGTGGGGCAAGTTCGCCTTAGAATGCGCGATGCTTCGGATAAATACATATCTGAATATGTCGAGCGCAATTGGAATAGCATTAAACATAGCGTTGGAGGGTACAAATTGGAAGAAGAAGGTGTACGGTTGTTTCACAGTATTGAAGGGGACTATTTTAACGTTCTTGGTATGCCACTTTTACAACTTCTGGCGTTTTTAACCCTCCGTGGAGTAATCGAACAATGAGCTTACCCAAAATTCCACTTGCTGGTGTTATCGGTTCACCTATTGCGCATTCAAAATCGCCACAACTGCATCGCCATTGGTTAAAAACCTATGGATTGCAGGGATTCTATGTTCCAATGGATGTATCACCAGGAAATTTGCGGGAAGTTTTAGCTAACCTACCTAAAATGGGGTTTGTTGGCGTTAATCTGACAATTCCCCACAAAGAGTCCGTTTTACAGATAGCTGATTTAGTTACGGATCGTGCAACACTTATTGGTGCAGCAAACACTCTTATTTTCCGTAAAGACGGTAAGATTCATGCGGACAATACAGATGGATATGGTTTTCTTGAAAATCTTAAAGCAGGTGCTCCAACTTGGAACCCAAAATCAGGTCCAGCTGTTGTGTTGGGTGCCGGAGGTGCATCAAGAGCTGTAGTCGCTTCACTAATTAATGCTGGTGTACCTGAAATTTTAATTTCAAACCGTACACGTATTCGCGCAGAAAGATTGGCTGAAGATTTTGGTAAACGTGTACAGGTTATTGACTGGGCCCAAGTAGGGAATGTTTTGGAAGAGGCAGAACTCACAGTAAACACTACATCTTTAGGAATGATTGGTCATCCTGAACTGCGTGTTCCGCTTGGTGGTTTACGAAGAGGATCAGTTGTAACCGACCTGGTCTACACACCATTGCAAACCAACCTTCTTCGCGAGGCGGAAGCACAAGGCTGCATAACTGTTGATGGATTAGGAATGTTACTTTATCAGGCGGCGCCTGGATTTGAACGTTGGTTTGGTCGTCGTCCCGAAATTGATAGCGCAACACGTGCTGCGATGATTTCCTGATGTTTAAATTGGGCCTTACCGGTTCTCGAGGAATGGGCAAGTCTACGACTGCGTCGATATTCGGTGAATTTGGAAGCGACGTTTGGGATGCGGATGCGGCAGTTCATCGGCTTTATGCTAAGGATGGTGCCGCTACTGGTCCAATATCTGAAACGTTCTTCCAGGTAATGGTAGAGGGAGAAGTTTCACGCGCTCGACTTCGTAAGCTAATATCGTCTGATCCTTCAGCGCTGAAATTTATTGAAAAAATTGTGCATCCTCTGCTAGTTCAGGATCGAGCAAACTTTATTGAAAGATCTCAAGCCGATATATTGGTTTTTGATATTCCTTTATTGTTTGAAACGGGTGGCGACGCTAATATGGACGGCGTTGCGTGCGTTTGGACGACAGACAAAATTCAGCAAGAGCGCGTTATGAAACGGGGTACGATGAGTATGGAGCAATTCGAAGTGATCCGTAACAAACAAATGCCGGCAAATGAAAAACGGGACAGATCTGATTTTGTTATTATTACAGATACAATTGAACATGCACGTGTACAGGTGCAGAATGTATTAACCCAAATTCGCCTAAGGATGACCCATGCGTGAGATCGTACTTGATACTGAAACCACAGGTTTTGACCCCTTTACAGGTGACCGCATCGTAGAAATTGGTGCACTTGAACTGGAAAGCCACCTACCGACG
>Ga0206677_10000220_pt1 | contig 52673 bp, 40 predicted proteins | sample M130m12015metaG_FD_155475 | JGI IMG/M metagenome (GOLD analysis project Ga0206677, IMG submission 155475) | Ammonia-oxidizing marine archaeal communities from Monterey Bay, California, United States - M1 30m 12015 | ecosystem: Environmental > Aquatic > Marine > Intertidal zone | place: USA... | reverse complement strand
ATGATTCTACGGGAATTTATGTTGATACATTACAGACGGCACACGGATGTGATAGTGTTGTTACAATGGATTTAGTTGTTAATTATTCCGTAGCTAGCAATGATAGTTTAGTGGCTTGCGACAGTGCTAATTGGAATGGAAATGTTTACAATACCACGGGAATTTATGTAGATACATTACAGACGACACATGGGTGTGATAGTGTTGTTACTTTGAAAATGACGGTTAACTATTCTATTGAAACGAAAGATAGTTTGGTAGCTTGTAATAGTGCGATATGGAATGGAAATGTATACAACACAAGTGGAATTTATGCAGATACATTAAGTACGGTTTATGGTTGTGATAGTGTAGTTGCATTAGATTTAACTATAAATTATACTTCTAGTAGCTTATTTACTATTATTACTTGTCATGATTACCTTTGGAATGGTAATTTGTATACAAATAGTGGATTTTATTTTGATACTCTTCAATCAATTAATGGTTGTGATAGTTTAGTAACTATGTCTTTAATAATTATGGACGCTACAGTAGATACTGTTACTGTAAATTCCTGTGATTTTTATTCTTGGAGAGGTAATATTTACAACCAATCAGGATTTTATAAAGATACCCTACAATCTGTTTTAGGATGTGATAGCATACTGCTATTAGATTTAACATTAGGCAATTCAACTTTTACTAGTGATTCGGTAACTATTTGTCAAAATTATTTGTGGAATGGTATTACTTACAACCTTTCTGGAATATATACTGATACTTTATTTTCTTTAGAAGGTTGTGATAGTATAGTTACTCTTTACTTAACAATTATAAACAGTTTTCAAGGAGATACTTTAAATGTTTCTGTATGTGACGAATTTCTTTGGCAAGGAAATCAATACATTCAAACAGGATTGTTTAGCGACACTCTAATTACCAATAGTGGTTGTGATAGTATTATTTACTTGGATCTTACTGTAAGAGCTAGTAATGAAACAAATCAATACATAAACGCTTGCTTAATTTATAATTGGAATGGAATAACCTATAATACTAGTGGGTTGTATGTTGACACTTTACAATCCTCATTGGGTTGTGACAGTATTGTTAATCTTAATTTGATTATTTCTAATAATCAAACATTTTATGATACCATTGTTTCATGTGGTAATTATATTTGGAATGGTCTTTATTTTGATAGCTCTGGTTTATATACAGATACATTACAAACTATTGGAGGTTGTGATAGTATTTTAATTTTAGACTTAACGGTTTATGAAAATGCTTTTGCTAACGATTCAGTTTCTACTTGTGAATTCTATGATTGGAATGGTGTTAGATACACTTCAAGCGGGGTATATGTTGATACCTTTCAAACATTCAATGGATGCGATAGTATTGTTTCACTTTCTCTAAATTTATTTCCTGTTTATCATGATACTATTTTTGCTTCTGCTTGTGATTCTTTTGTTTGGTATGGAAATACTTATACATCCTCAGGTATTTATACTACTTCATTTTCAACAATTAATGGGTGTGATAGTGTAGAGGTATTGAATTTCTCTATAAACAATGATAACAATATTAGTCCACTAGATTTTGAATTAGTTTTAGACGATTTTTGTTTAGAAACTCATTGGAATATTAAGAATTCAGATGGAATAATCGTCCATCATGAAGGTCCATATGACTGTAATATAAACGGATCTGGGCCTCAATCCAACCAAACGATTAACAGAACTCTTTCACTTGCAGGACAAGATTGTTATACATTCACTCTGTATGACGATTTTGGAGATGGACTAGGAGCATCTCAGTGGGGAGGAACTGATGGAAGTTGGTTGTTGAACGATTTAAATGGTAATTCTCTTTCTCAAGGACAAGGTAACTTTGGAGATAGTGTAAGTGTTAGTTTTTACATTAACGAAGATTTTTCAACTTCTATTATTGAAAGTGAAAATAACTTTTCCGAGATTATTGCCTATCCAAACCCATTTATTGTAGAAACAGAAATTAAACTTATAAATTTTGAAGGTCTTTACGATGTTTCAATAAGAGATATTCAAGGTAAAATAGTTTATAAATTAAATAATCTTTCTAATAATCACTTTACTTTTAGAAGTAGTATTATTTCAAGAGGGGTTTATTGGGTTGTTCTAGACAATCACCCTACATTAAAACCATTGAAATTAATAGTTCAGTAGAGTTTTTATTTAAGTTGGTTACAGTCTATTTATCCTTAAAATTAAGAATGATTCTTACAGATTCTTATATATTTGCCGCCTAAAAATATAATTATGCTTTCAGCCAATAATATTACTTTACAGTACGGAAAAAGAGTACTTTTTGACGAAGTCAATATAAAATTCAACGGAGATAATTGTTATGGGGTAATTGGTGCCAACGGAGCTGGTAAATCTACTTTTTTAAAAATTCTTTCTGGTGAAATTGATGCCAACAAAGGAAATATAAGTATTGAGCCTGGAAAGAGAATGGCAGTTTTAACTCAAAATCATTCTAAATACGACGATTTTAGGGTAATTGATGCAGTAATGGTAGGCCATAAAAACCTTTGGGAGGTAATGAAGGAAAAAGATGCTATATATGCTAAGGCTGATTTTTCAGAGCAAGATGGAATTAAAGCGGCAGAATTAGAAGAAGAGTTTGCAGAAATGGATGGTTGGAATGCAGAACCCGATGCAGCAGCTTTATTATCTGGTTTGGGAATAATGGTACAAGACCATGATAAACAAATGAAAGATATGAATGGCAATCAAAAAGTAAGAATACTTTTGGCACAAGCCATTTTTGGAAATCCAGATTTTTTAATTTTAGATGAACCTACCAATGATTTGGATATTCAAACGGTAACTTGGTTGGAAGACTTTTTACTAAATTTTAAAAATACAGTTATTGTGGTTTCTCATGATAGACATTTTTTAGATACTGTTTGTACCCACATTGTAGATATAGACTTTAAAAAGGTAAAGATGTATACTGGAAATTATACATTTTGGTATGAAAGTAGTCAGTTGGCTTTGCGTCAAAGAAACAATGCTAATAAAAAAACTGAAGAAAAAAAGAAAGAGTTGCAAGACTTTGTTAATCGTTTTAGTGCAAATGCTTCAAAATCCAAGCAAGCTACAAGTAGAAAAAAATTACTACAAAAAATAAACCTAGACGATATAGAGCCTTCAAGTAGAAAGTATCCAGCTATCATTCTATCATCCGAAAGAGAAGCAGGAGATCAGATTCTTCATGTTAATAATTTGAGTAAATCTTTGGATGGAGAGTTACTTTTTAAAGATCTTAATTTAAATATTTCTAAAGGAGATAAAATTGCTTTAATTAGTAAAAACGATTTAGCAACCACAGCATTTTATAATATTTTAAACGGACTTGATAAGCCAGATAGTGGAGATTTTAAATTTGGTCAAACTATTACCACTGGATATCTTCCCAATGAGAACGATGAGTTCTTTAAAGATCAAATATCTTTAATTGATTGGTTAAGACAGTTTTCTACTAATAAAGACGAAGTTTATATTAGAGGCTTTTTAGGTAAAATGCTTTTTTCAGGGGAAGAGACTTTTAAAACAGCCAATGTTCTTTCTGGTGGTGAAAAAGTAAGATGTATGCTTTCTAGAATGATGCTAAGAGGAGGTAACTTTATAATGTTGGATGAACCGACTAACCATTTAGACTTAGAATCTATACAAGCATTTAACAATGCATTAATTAGTTTTCCAGGAACCGTGATTTTTACTTGTCACGATCATCATTTCACACAAACTGTAGCCAACAGAATTGTTGAAATTACTCCTAATGGATGTTTGGATAAATTAATGACTTTTGATGAATATATTACAAGTGCTAAAGTCAAGGAACAAAAGCAGTTGCTTTTAAATTAATTAGAAATTAATCCATTCCGTATTTAATCAATTGTTTTTCCATAATTGGTTTGAAAATAAAAGGAAAGTAAGATAGAATTAGCATTGCTGGGTATCCAAAAGGCAACATAGGACTTTCATCTTTAGATTTTAATATTTGGTAGGGTTTAGATCCAGAAAAGTGATGGTCTGAGTGTCTAGTTAACTCAAATAATAGTACTCTTCCAATAACGTGGTCTGAATTCCAAGAATGTTCCACTTTTACTCTTTCATAAGTCCCATCTTCTTTTAACTTTCTTTTAAGTCCATAATGTGAAAAATAATTTTGAGCTTCTAAAATAGAAATCCCAAAAACAGCAGCTAAAAAATAAAGTACTGTTACTTCAGAACCAAAGAAATAATAAATGATTCCTAAAAATGACCAAGGAATAATTGTATGAATAATCATGGGGTTAAGCAACTGGTTTCCACCTTTAGATTTTATTTTTTCTGCCTCTAATCTCCACGATTTAAAATACCCACCAATTTGTGATTTCAATGCGAAAAAATAAAAAACATCACCTTTTTTTGCAGTAGTTAAATCATTTGGTGTTGCAACATCTCTATGGTGTCCACCATTATGGTAAGTTATGAAATGGTTCTGCATAGAGGTGGTCAGTAGAACTCTAGCTAAAAACATTTTTAATCGATGATCTATTTTATGTCCTAGTTCGTGTCCTCCATTAATTCCGTTAACTCCAAGTATTGTTCCCATTATTAAAACGTAACCTATTATATCTACTAATTCTAATAACGGATTGGAAATAGTTACTAAAAAAACATATATTACATATAAATGAAATGGTACTAGCAAATACAAAATCCAATTATAAAACCAATCTTCTTTTGCTAGGTTGTTTTCATCTTTAGAAAAGTTGTAACTATTTTTTGGAATTAAATTTTCTAAAATAGGAACTAAAATATACAAGACAATAATTCCCAAATATGCTAAAACTCCGGAAAAGTTAAAAGATATTAATGCCAGGATTGGACTAATATAAGTTCCTAAATATTTAAGTTTTGACATTCAACAAATAATATGAGTAAGACAAAAACGTTTAATAATGTTACGAATTATAAATAATAATCACAAATCTACTTTTAAGTATGCTTTTATCTCCTCCAAAGAGAAACTAAAATCTAACTCAGGTTTATACTGCTTCTCAGCATATGAGAAAAAACAATCTGAGAAAAAAGTAATTTCATTATTGTAGATACAAAACTCACCTATTTTGAATTCAGACATGCAACTCTCGTATTTAGGAATTACATATTGGTTATAGAACTCGTGTTCGCTTTCTGAACATGGATTACATTCTTTGTCTAGTTCAATAATTTTATTTATGTTTTGTTGGTATTGTTTATTTATTTCTTTTTTAAGGATATTCTCATACAGACTGGTGGTGTCTAATATTGAGTTTATTTTTAAAATGTTTCCATTGTTAAGTGAATATACCAAAGGATAAATTGTATAATCACAGTTTGCACTGCATATATATATACTGTATAAAATTGATAAAATACCATTCCTGTTGTAAGTGATTTCATGATTAATTTTAAATGAATTAAAACTATCCATCATATCTACAAACTCCGCTTTTACTGTTTTTGAAGATTGTAAAAGATTATTTACTATTCTTTGATTAATACTACTATCTATTAATAAGTTGCCACTTTTAATTAAGGGATAAGAGATGTGATAATTTGAGTTATTTATAGTAGAGTCAAGAGTAATAAAATCAACTTTAGCTGTCTGACTAAATGTTTTTGAAAGAACAGTAATTACAATTTTAAATATAATTAATAGTGCAATTTTTAAATGCATTTATTTTATCTCCTATATCTTTTAAAACCAGATTTTTTTTGATTTTTTTTCTTATTTATATTGGCAAAAAATTCTTGTTTGCGTTTTTGTTTTTGTTTTTCAAATTCTTTCTTTTCAGCATTGGTCATTGGCTGGTCTGTCTGAGGAAAAGGATTGGATGAAATAACTTTTAATTTTTGTTTGATTAGCTTTTCTATATCTCTTATGTATGCATTTTCTTCTGGTTCACAAATAGAAATAGAAATTCCTTCTTCACCAGCTCTACCACAACGGCCTATTCTATGCACATAAGTTTCCGGTTCATTGGGAATATCGTAGTTAATAACATAACGCAATTTACTGATATCTATTCCCCTTGAAGCAATATCTGTAGCAACAAGCATTCTAATTTTACCATCTTTAAAATCTTTAAGTGCTCTTTGTCTTTGGTTTTGGTTTCTATCTCCATGAATGGCTGCACAATTAATATTTTTCTTTTTTAGATTTCTAACAATTTTATCTGCACCATGCTTTGTTCTTGAAAAAAGAAGAACTTGGTCTAGTTTTGAATCTTTCAATATGTGAAGAAGCAGTTCTTTCTTATTGTTTTTATTGGTAGTGTATAGATACTGTTGAATAGTATCTGCAGCAGATGAAACAGCATTAACAGCTACTTTTTCTGGGTTTACCAAAATTTGCCTAGATAAGTCTAAAATATTTTGAGGCATAGTTGCTGAAAAGAATAGAGATTGTCTGTTTTTAGGGAGTTTAGCTATGATTTTTTTAATATCGTGAATGAATCCCATATCTAGCATTCTATCTGCTTCATCTAACACAAAATATTTTACTGCATTAACAGAAATAAATCCTTGGTTCATTAGATCTAATAGACGACCAGGAGTAGCAACCAAAATATCTATTCCATTACTTAATGCTCTTGTTTGGCCGTGTTGAGAAACTCCCCCAAAAATTACAGTAGTTTTTAATTTAGTATACTTTGAATAAGCCCTAAAATTTTCTTCAATCTGAATGGCTAATTCTCTAGTGGGTGTAACTATTAGAGAAGATATTTTTCTGTTTTTTTGATGGTTTTGTTCACCTTTTACTAAATGCTGAATAATAGGAATTGCAAAGGCAGCCGTTTTACCAGTTCCTGTTTGGGCACTTCCCAAAACATCGTCACCATTTAAAACTAAAGGAATAGACTTGGCTTGTATTTCTGTTGGCTCTTTATAGTTTTGATCCTTTAATGCTTTTAAAATAGGCTCTATTAATTTTAAATCTTCAAAATTCATTATGTAATTTGTAATTGGATGCTAAGTAATTGTAAAGGTAACTATATTATTATGTGTAGAATATTTTTCAGATAAAAGTAAAATTCAATAAAACTAGCCTCTATCTTAATTCTATTTTGTCAATAAGAAGTATAAAATCTTCATTTTTTTTATTGGCAATTAAGAAGGTTACTTCTTCAATAGTTTTATGAAAGAAATTAGGTTCGTCCAATTTTCTTCCTCTAAATGAAGGGTACATACTATTTATAGGTATTTCTATTTCTTGCCATTGTCCAGAGCTAGAAAAAGAGGTAATGTAGGAAGCATAATCAGTAGATTTATGTTTTATTCTAAACTGATAGTTTTTACCATCTCCTTTAATTTTTATTACTATTGATTTAAACTTTTCTACATTTAATTTATTAAAACCATATCTTACAGAAGAGAATCCACCATTATTATCTAAAGATATTTTTCCAGAAAAAACACCTTTTCCTTCCTTATTTAACTGGAAGTTTCCATTAGATCTTCCTCCCATTACCACATCATCTACAACTATCCAGTTGCTAATGGATGAATTTTTGTTAAAATCAAATATTATGTGACTGGACAACGAAGAAATTAAAACCATACAACAAACTAAGTATTTCATAAAGATAAAAGATTATTTTTCGAGAACTTTTTCATATGCTCTTCTCGGGCTTTGTCTTATGTAAACTATCCCACAGAAGGTATATCCAAGTTTTTCAAAAATTTTCATCATCGGAATATTGTCGTGATTGGTATCTGCTTTAAGACTGTATATGTTTTTCGAAAGTGCGTATTGTTCTATTAATTTCATCATCTTTTTGGCCATACCTTTTGCTAGTAATCCTTCAGAAATAGCTACTCTATGGTAAACTACAAAATCTTGGTCGCTAAGCCATTTTCCATCTATATTTATATAATCTGGTTCATCATTGATTATTACTGCACTGTACCCAATAATAGTATCATTTTGAGTTAATACAAAACCTATTTTCTTTTCAATATCGCTTTTTACAACCTCCATATTGGGGTAGCCATCCTGCCACTGGTTACTACCATCTTGTTTTCTCCGATTAATAGCATCTTTTAAAATTTGCCATATTTGGGAAGCTTCAGAATATTTAGCTTGTCTAAATTGATACTCCATTCTTTAAATTTATTGTTTTTGGTTGTTTATTTCAGGAATTTTCAATCATCAGAAATAGTTTTATTTCCAACCTGGAGGACTAGAATCTTTAGAAACTGTGTTTTTGGTAAGATAAAACCATTGAAAATTTTGAGTAGAATATACATAACTAAATTCTTTTTCTTTAATTATAAAAACACCAACACCTAGTTCTAGAGCATCTTTACTTAAGATATTGGACTTATGTCCTGGTGAGTTCATCCACTGAGTAACAATCTTTTTAGACAAACTTAAGTAAGTATCTTGAGAGTTAACTGGTGTTTTGGCTATGTTTTCTGCAATAAATGGATTGATTATTCCTGCAATTTTTGCTCTATCTTCAGGTTCTTTTCGTTTTTTTATTTTGGAGCTATGACTAAAAAATTTTAGTTCTGCCATCATTTTACTATGGTTAAAGGCTGCTATTTCTAGGTTCTTATTCCAAGATATTATTTTCTTTTTTCTTTTGGCTCGCTCTTTATTGGTTAGAAAAAAAATAGTGGCATGTAGTAGGGGGTAGTCAATTTTATTAAAGTTTATAGTTTGGTTAATTTCCTCTAGGTTGCTAAAATTTACATGATTATATTTTTCATAAGACTCTTTTTTCCAACAACTATTTTTAGTAGGAGTTTGTCCAATAAATAATATTGGCCAGATAAAAAATACAATCAATACTTTTTTCATATTTTATTTTAAATAATAGATTTCTATTGTAGAAAAAAAGTAATCAATTATTTAATCTAATAGAATAGGAGCACCAGCCATTTCCATTTTTTTGCCAACAGCATTTACCTTTTCTAGATAACTATCTATTTTTGGTTGTAATCGCTGAAAAAGCTCAGTTGCTATCTTAAAGCTTTTCATATGGAGTTCGGTTGGACCATAGGAGTTGGGATACCATCCACCTCTTGAACTATAAAGGCTGCTGAATAGAGAAACATTGTCTTTCTCACCAATTTCTTCCTTGGAAGGGCTTCCGCCAATTTCTCTTTCTAAGGCATTCATGGTATTAACCAATTCGTAAACATCTTTTGTTAGAGATGTTCTTTCGTTAATTATATAATTTAAGTTTTTTTGGTAAGCTTTAACACGTGTGTTTGCCTTTTCAAACTTGTTTTGGTAAACATTTACTTTCTTGGTAAGTTCTGCAATTGAATTGTAGTAGGCTTCGTGCTTACTTTCCATAGGATTGGAAAGTGTATTTTTTCTAATGCGCTCTACTTCAAATTGTTGGTTTTGCTCTAAATCTGTTAGTACACCTTCAATTCTTTTAAACATAGATACAGTGTAAATTCCTGGAGATACCATTTTCTGAATGGAACTGTAGTCTCTTTTGTCAGTTGCTTTAACTGCGGTTGTTAATTTGGTATTCAATTCCCAAGAAACTCTACTAATGCCCTTTTTATAAGGCGCTGATAATTGAGTCACAGTTTTTCCATCGCTGTTTTTTATTACCAATATAATTTCTGGTTTAGATTCATTTAGCTCATCGTCCAATGCTTCCCAACCTGGAAAGGGAATATCTTTGGTTTTTTGATCTTCTAAAATTTTAACTAGCTTTTCTAGCTTTTTCAATTCTATTTTAGTTTTTTTAGCAAGTACACCAATTTCTTCTTCAAGAATTTTATTAGTTGATTTATATCCAGCTTTGTTTAACTTTTCTAAAAGTGAACGGTCTGCTTTTTCAGACATTTCTGCTTTTTGTCTTTTTGCTCTTTTAGAAGTGTGTCCTTCCTTAAGGTAGTAAGTGAAAATAGCACCGTAAGGAGGGTTTTTAGCATTGAAAGTTGCACCTCCACTGCTTCTAGTTCCTCCATTTATACGGTTGTACTGAAGTGCTTTTTTAGGAGCAAATAAAATGGCCTCTTTTCCTATAGATTCCTCATTGATTTCCCTAAGCGGGCTGTAGTCATCAAGCACATAAAAACTTCTTCCAAAAGTGGCCAGTACCAGGTCGTTTTCTCTTTTTTGAATTGCCAAATCTCTAACTGGAATAGTAGGAAGTCCACTTGAAAATTTGTGCCACTTTTCTCCTTTGTTTAAGCTTATGTATACTCCATATTCTGTTCCCAAAAATAATAGGTTGGGGTTGATGTGGTCTTGAACAATTCGCCAAACTAGTGTTCCATCAGGAATTCCATCACTTATTGAGGTCCATTTTTTTCCACCATCAATAGTTTTGTAAAGATATGGTTGGTAGTCACCAAATTTATGATTATCCAAAGCTATGTAGGCTGTTTGCTTATCAAATAAATCTGCTTTGATATCATTTACAAATGCTGTAGATGGTACTTTTGGTAGTTGGTCTACAGTCATTTCTTCCCAGCTCTTTCCACCGTCTTTAGTTAGTTGTATAATTCCATCATCAGTACCTGCATATAAAATATTTTCGTCTGCTTTAGATTCTGCTAGAGAAGTAATAGTATTGTAGGTGGACATTGCGTAAACATCCCAAGCATTTTCAAAACTTTGTACTTTACCCATAATTGGAAGAGCCAAACGTTCTTGATTTTTAGTTAAATCTTTGGAGATTGCTTCCCAATTATCTCCTCGGTTATCAGATCTCCAGACACGCTGAGAGCCAAAGTAAATTCTTTTTGGATCGTGGTGACTTACCAAAATGGGAGAATCCCAGTTAAATCTTTCGTAAGGTTCGTCAATTCCAGCTCTTGGTCGAATATTTACTACTTCTCCGTTGGTGCGGTCTATTCTGTTAATATACCCTTCTTGAGATTGAGCATAAATTATATTTGGATTGCCTGGCTCGGTTGCTGGCTGATGTCCATCACCGCCAAGAACTACCTCCCAATCGGAATTGGAAATTCCGTTTCTTCTTACGGTTCTAGAAGGACCTCCCTGCGTATTGTTGTCTTGAGTACCACCATATATATTGTAAAAAGGTTTTGCATCGTCTACCGCTAGTTTATAGAATTGGGTAATTGGGAGATTGCCAACAAATTTCCAGGTTTTAGAGCCGTCAAAAGATTCGTAGATTCCACCATCAGAACCTGCAAGCATATAATTAGGATCTCCCTTTTTAAAAGTAAGAGCATGGTTATCAGAGTGTTTGTTTTTTTCGCTCATGGTGTAGAATTTTTTTCCTCCGTTGTCTGATATCAGAACACGTACATTCATTAAATAAATCTTATCAAAAACATGGGGAGAGGCTACTAACTCTTGGTAATAATGAGGTCCTGTTCCACTAGAAACTGCATCAGACATTTTACTCCAGCTTGCTCCAGAATTATTGGTTCTGTATACAGCGCCTTTTTTTCTCTCTAGTTCAATTGCTGCGTAGAGAACATTTGGTTGCATAGGTGAAATGGCAAGACCAATTTTCCCCATATTTTCTCCTGGAAGACCTTTGTTTATTTTTAACCAAGAATTTCCTCCATCCACACTTTTGTAGATAGAAGTTCCTGGTCCTCCACCAAGAAGTGCGGCAACATTCCTATGTCTTTGCCAAGTGGCAGCGTACAATATGTCAGGATTATCTGGATGTATTAATAGGTCTGTAACTCCTGTCCATTCGTTTACTTCAAGGGTGTTTTTCCATGTGGATCCCCCGTCATCGCTCTTGTATAATCCTCTTTCTCCACCAGAACTCCAAAGTGGACCTTGGGCAGCGACCCAAATTGTATTGGCATTTGTTGGGTGAACAATAATTTTTGAGATATGCTCAGATTTTTTAAGTCCCTTTTCTTTCCAGGTCTTACCCCCATCAGAACTATGGCAAATACCATGTCCAATTCCAACATGCCTGCCACCTACATTTTCTCCTGTTCCTAACCAAATAGATGCATTATTGTTGGGATCTATGGTAATACATCCAGTAGAGTAGAAGGGCATATTTTCTGTAAGTGGGCTCCAAGTGGTTCCTGCATTGTTAGTTTTCCAAACTCCACCAGAACCAACTGCTACATACCAGGTATTTTCATTTTTTGGATCTATGGCAATATCTGCGATTCTTCCCGACATAAAAGCGGGGCCAATACTTCTGAATTTAAAACCACCTAAGGCAGAAGAAAAAGAAGGTTTTTGATCTATTTTTTCTTGCCCATAGGAAAGTTGAAATGAGAAGATAAACAAAAATGCAAATGCTACTAGATTAAGATTTTTCATAGAATAAATACGTTAATTGAAAATAAATTTAATGTAAACTTAGTAAAAACTTGGATTACTTTTGGGCTTGTTTAAAACCAGTATTATTCAGTGAGAAAATTGATGAAAGATTTTAAATAACGTTGCGGCTAAACCAAGTTATGCAACTTAGACTTTGTTGGTAACAGTATATCTGTTTTTATATTTTAATATTTTTTTTTCATAAAATTCGTAGGATATAATTGCAACAATAAAAGTTAAAGGAATATTGTAAGGCAATTCGTGTAACCAAATTTTGGGTTCAATTGCAGGACCCGTTCTAACAAAAAAGCCTTGCCAAATATATAGCCCATAAGATATTACTCCGATATATTTAATTGGTCTCCATTCGAGAAAATTTACAACCCTGCTATTTTGATTATGATAAATCCACACCAATATCAATGAAGCTCCTAAACCATGAAAAAACCTTAACATAGGAAGTAGAAAATCAGGAAGATAAAATGGAGAAAGAAAAATAAAGAGACTGAGAAAGCCATATTTACCTTTACTAAATTTATCATGAATGTCCCATTTATTTTCAAAGTTTACTAACGCTAATAGTGCACCCACAAATATTGGAGCAACAGCAGGAATAGCCCATCTCTGAGTAAAAAAAACTTCTTCTAATACATAATCTGTTCCATTTATACTTAATGGAATTAATGGAAGTATGTAATTGAAAAGAAGGCAAAAAACAATAACAAGACCCGTAATGATATATACTTTGAAAAGTCTTACACGATTAAGAATAAATGCCCAAAATAAATAGAATTGTTCTTCAACAGATAAGGACCATGTATGGGCTGACTCTGGAGAATAAGCAAATTTTGCTCTTGGTATAAAGTTTGAAATATAGAATATGGCTGATGCAAGCCCCACATAAGCTGGTCTAATATATCCTAAAACCATAAATATGAGAATTCCAATGAAAAAAGGGATTATTGGTGGAAGGAGTCTTATGAATCTTCTAGCAAAGAATTTTCGCAAATCTATTCTCTTGTTAATTGCTTTCTCATTTAAGAGAAGAGAGGTGATTAAAAAACCACTAATGGCAAAAAAAATATTTACACCTGCTGCCCCTGAGAAAAAATAAAAGACATTATCTCTTATGTAATCATTTTCGGGTAAATGATGTTTAATTTCTGTATGTGTTATTATGACTAATATTACTGAAAAGCACCTTAGCCCGTCAAATCCTTTAATGTATTTCATAATATTGTTACCAACGGCCTTGTATATGAAAAGTAGTAGATTTATAATAACCCTTAAATGAACTACATTTTAATCACATTTATATTGATTGCGAGTATTTTTTTTTACTAAAATGCTTTTAAACTTTTTTTTCGTTTTACTTATTTCTGGACTTTTAACTTTTTGAAATCCATTTTTCTTTAAGTCATTATATTGAGAATAGTGTACTCTAGAGAAGTAGAATGAATCTATTTCTTTTTTTTCTACTTCATATTCATCAAGAATTAAATCTACTGCATCTGGAAGTAATTTAGCTCCTTGGATGGCTGTTTGAAAAGATGTTTCTATAAATGAAGAGTTTTTTGAAATTTCAGTTCTTTTCTGAATAATGACAGCACCTGTATCCAGTGTTTTATCAATAAAATGAACTGTAGTACCTATATATTCATTTAATCCGTAATACATTCCCCAAAAAGATGATGCAATTCCACGCAATTCTGGAGCAATCCCATGATGAACATTTATAGTGCCTTTTGTAGGAATTGAAAAGATATTTCTCTGAATAAATTTCTTCATTATAGCATTTTAATTAATCACTCTCAACTCTTAGACTATAAATAGTACGGAATCAAATGTAGTAAACTTTCGAAAAGCAATTATCCAAAACTTTTATTTTTATCTTTTATTCCCCAAACACTTTTCAAAATAGAATTTAATACCATTTTTTACCGTTTTTAAACGGATATAATTACTTTTACTTAGTTTTATTACAAATAGAATTAATAGTAACTATGGGACTAAAATCAGATAAACTTTGTGTAGAATGTGAAACTCCTCTCATTGGAAGAGTAGACAAGAAGTTTTGTAACGATATGTGCAGAAATTCTTACAACAATCTACTCAACAAAGATGCCAACGAATATGTGAGAAAAGTAAACGTTATTCTAAGAAAAAATAGAAGAATTCTCTCTTCTTTAATGAACGGGTCCGACAAAGGAAAAGCTACCAAAGAACAGCTTCTACTAAACGGTTTTAATTTTTACTATTATACCAATATCTACCAAACCAAACAGGGTAAGAAATACTACTTTAATTACGAATTAGGTTATCTAGAACTAGAAGAAGAACAATTTGCACTAGTAAAAAAACAGGACTACGTTAAATAATTATATTTATAGCCAACTTCAATTCTTCTATGAAAAAAATTATCATTATCAATGGCCCAAATTTAAATTTATTAGGCAAAAGAGAACCAGAAACCTATGGTGATAAATCCTTTGACAGCTATTTTAAAGAATTAGAATTAGAGTTTCCTTTTCTGGAATTAACTAGTTTTCAAAGCAATGTAGAGGGAGAAATCATTAATAAAATTCAAGAAACAGGTTTTTCCTTAGATGGAATTGTTTTAAATGCTGGAGGATACACACACACTTCGGTAGCAATTGCCGATGCAATAGCTGCAATAAAAACACCTGTAATAGAAGTTCACATAAGCAATGTATATGCGAGAGAAGAATACAGACACCAATCTTTGATGGCAAAAAATTGTAAGGGAGTAATTGCAGGATTTGGACTAGACTCTTATAAAATGGCAATTAATTTTTTTTTGAAATAATTTTTTCAATTTCTCTATACAATCTGTGTAAAGGAAGTCCCATTACATTGAAAAAATCGCCTTCCATTTTTTTTACTCCTACATATCCCATCCATTCCTGAATTCCATAAGAACCAGCTTTGTCCATAGGTTTATAATAATCGATATAAAATTTTATTTCATCTTCAATAAGATTGTAAAAAGTAACTTTTGTAGCATCAACAAAAGAGTTAATCTTCCCATTAAGAAATAAACTTACTCCAGTGTACACTGTATGGGTATTTCCAGAAAGTTCTTGTAGCATATTAAAAGCATCTTTCTCATTTTTTGGTTTTCCCAATACTTTTTGTTGGTATACTACAATAGTATCTGCAGTAATATATAGTTGATTTTCTTTGGCTTCTTTCTGGTAAGTTTTGGCTTTTAAATTTGCTAAGTACAAAGCAATTTCGCTTGCCTTTAATGACTTTGGATAACTTTCATCTATTTCTTTACTAACTATTTCAAAATCTTTAATAATATTTCTTAAAAGCTGGTGTCTTCGTGGAGATTTTGAAGCCAGTATAATATCAATATTTTTTATTTTTTCTTCTAGTAAATTCACAATAAAATATACAGCCAAATTCCAGCTGCAAGGAAATTAATTTTAAGTAGGTTGCTTAAGGCATTAAAATCAGACTTTTCAAAGGATTGGTAGGTTTTGTAAAGAAAAGTAACCAATAAAGAAAGCATAGTAAGAAAGAAAAATATGTTTTGAATATTTAGAATACTTTCCCTAACGCAAATAATTAAAAACCCAACACTTATTAAAACCAAAACACCCAATATTAATTTAGAAAATTTTTGTCCTGCAACAATAGCTAGGGTATAGCTCCCAGTTTTTAAATCGCCTTGAATATCTTCCATATCTTTTACTATTTCTCTTTTTATGGTAAGTAGAAAACAAAAAATTACAAATATTTGATTTAGATTTTCTGATAGATTAAAATTTTCTAGTTCCCAAAAATACCCAGATAACCAGTATGGAATTAAAAGAACTATACTTGATAAAAATGCTACTACTAGATTTCCTATAATTGGCCAATGTTGTAATTTTAGAGAATATAGATAAACCAAAATATGGGTAATTATTACAAGATTTAACCAACCTGCAGATAAATCCGAAATAAAAAGAACTAGTAAAGAAGTAAATAAATGAATTAAGTAACAATTTCCGTAAAAGGTTTTACTTAAATCCTCAATATTTTTATTATTTATTTTATCGCTATTTATATCGTAATAATTGTTGATTAAATAACCAGATGCTGTAGTGATAATAACAGAAATAAAAAGTAATAAATGATCAATTTCAAAAGAAAAAATCTCAGAATAGTTATGAAGCATTAGTCCCCAAAAGATTAAACCCAACAACGCTAAGTTTTTAATTCTTATGGCTTTAAAATATTTTTTTACCATGAATAGGAATCGTCATTGATCCATTTGTTTTGAACTCTCATAGTTTGTTCCAACACGTCTCTAACACAACCTTTTCCTCCATTTATATGAGAAATGTAATCGCATACTTCCCTTACTTCTACAGCAGAATCTTTAGGACAAGTAGATACTCCTACAACCTTTAGACATGGAATATCTGGTATGTCATCTCCCATATAAAGAACTTGATTTAACTCAATATTATTCTCTTTTAAATGGTTTTCTAAAATAGGAAGTTTTTGATGTGCTGCTAAATAGATGTCTTTAATCCCCAAACCATTAAGTCTTTCCATTACCATTTGTGAGTTTCCACCTGTAATAATTACAATGTGATAGCCCTTTTTAACAGCGTGTTGCAACGCATATCCATCCTTGGTATGCATGGTTCTTACCATTTCGCCAGAAGAATCTAAAATGACATTTCCGTCTGTTAGTACTCCGTCGACATCAAAAATAAAAGTATTGATTTCAGAAAGTCTTTGTTTATAACTCATGGTGGTGTTTTTTAATTATTTGATTTGTAAAAATCTCGTAAATTTCTTGTAGGTTTTTAAACTCTTTAAGTTCCTTTACCTGTTTTTCAATAAGTGTATTATCTCCTCTTCTTGCTGGACCTGTTTGCTCCACAAAAGAATCTTCATTTAAGGCTGCCTCTATAGTTTTTTCCAAAAGAGGTTTTAAATCTTTAAAATCAACTTCATTTTTAATACAATATTCCTTAACCATACTTAGTAGGTGATAGGTAAAATTATTGGAAGCAACTGCTGCAAGATGAAGTTTTTTTCTTTTAGAAGAGTTTAAAATAGAAAAATTCATGTTGTTGGAACCACAAAATATACTCAATAATTTTTCGTCTTTTTCATTAGCTGCTTCCATAAAAAACGGAACTTTTTCCCAACTAATTTTAGAATCTTTTTTTATGCTTTGTAAAGGATAGATACATCCCCATCTGTTGGAAACAATACCAAGACTTTTACTATCCAAACTTCCCGATGTGTGAATTACTAAATGGTTGTTTTTAGAAATTTTTTCTAATACTTTTTGGTAAGCATCGTCGCTCAAAGCAAATATATATAAATCACTAGTAGAAGGTATTTTTGAAATATTATTGGTGAAAAAAGTATTTTTCAAAACACTTTTTTCAATATTTTTAGAGGACTTGCCAAAAATGCAATCAATTTTGAATTGATTTTTTAAAAACAAATGTAAGAACCCATTGGCTATATTACCAGTTCCCAATATGGTTATGTTTTTTATTTCTTTCAAAATTAATTAAGCACTAAATCCCTGAATTACATTACTCATAGATTGTAATAATTCTTTTTTCTTGTCGTCCTTAGACTCGTATATTTTTTCCTGAATAATTGTAGATGCTTGAAATAGATCTTCGTCATTGAAAGGTCCTTCTAAGTTTTCTAGAACAGTTAGTGCTTCTAAAATAACCATAAATTCTCCATCACAAGAATATTCTATTAATTCTATAATATAATCTGTCATATCAATACCGGAACTCCACATTGAAAATAAAATAAGCTCTTTTACCTCCTGATTATCTTCCATTAGATGGGGAAGTAGAAAATCAACACATTCTTTATTTTTAAGTTCAGAGAAAATATTTTTAACTTCTTGTTTTAGCTTAATATCTTCTGTTGTTTTATAAAGTTCTACTAGAGGTGCAATTAATTCCTCATTTCCTTTGGCTTTTGTTTTTACTAGTGCTTTAGAAACTATGGAACTATTTTTACTTGCCAAATCGGCTTTTATCTGATTTATAACTTTTTGTTGTGTATTCATTTTATAAATTAAAACGGCAAAATTATAAGTTTAAATAGATATGAACGTAACGATTCTATTTTTTATCGAATTATCTTTTCCCAAAAATATCACTGCCTATTCGAATCATATTACTTCCTTTAGAAATCGCCTCTAAATAATCTCCACTCATTCCCATAGACAATGTCTTGAAATTTTCTCCAAAAATTGGTTTCAGCTCCTCAAAATATTCTTTTAATAAACTAAATTCTGCTTTTATTTGGTTTTTATCGTTGGTAAATGTTGCCATCCCCATAACCCCTTGAATATTTATATTTCTCCAATTCAAGTAATGTTTGGAATCTATAACATCTCTTATTTCTTCAATACTAAATCCAAATTTTGTGCTTTCACTAGCAATATGGAATTGCAACAAGCAGTTAATTGTTTTGTTATTTTTTAATCCCTGTTTATTTATTTCATCAAGAAGTTTTTTAGAATCTGCTCCATGAATTAAGTATACAAAAGGAGCTATGTATTTCACTTTGTTTCTTTGGAGATGTCCAATCATATGCCAACGAATGTTTTGTGGCAAAGACTCATGCTTATGAACCATTTCTTGAACTTTATTTTCTCCAAAGTCCAAATGACCTGAATCCATAGCCTGTTGAATCATTTCTAAAGGTTTGGTTTTAGAAACAGCAATAAGCTCAATACCTTTAGGAAGAGTTTTTTTTATGCTATCTATTTTTTCATTTACCATTAAATACTTTTTTATCGATCCAATCGTAAATGTATTGATATACTTCCTGCTTATTTATTTCGTTCAACATTTCGTGTCTTCCTTCCTGAAAAAGTTTTATTTCTGTATTTTTTAATCCTGTATGAATGAATTTCTTGTATAATTTTTGAACCCCTTTTCCATAATTGCCTACAGGGTCCATACTTCCACTAAATAGTAAATAATGTTTGTCTTTATTCATTCTAAGAATATTCTTCGTTTCATTTACTGACATTACTCCAAATGCTAGATCTACAAAAAACTGATTTTTAAAAACTTGCATGCAATACGGATCATTGATATATTTTTTAACTACTGACTCGTCTCTAGATATCCAATCTTTCCTCGTTTTTGGTTTTTTAATCTTTTTATTGAATTCTCCCATTACCAATAATTGTAAAAGTCTTGATTTGGTTTTTTCACCAAAAAGCAAGCTATTGGATTTGGCAATAAAACTCCCCAAATAACCTTTTAATCCAGGGTGGGAGGCAGTAGCTGAAAATATGTAGTGGTTGGCAGTTTCTGGAAAATCAATTATAAGAGAACGGGTAAGAAAAGAACCCATGGAATGTCCTAAAATTACGGTAGGAATATTTGGGTTTTTTGAAGAAAACTCTTCTGTAATCTCTTTCAGGTCCTTTACCACTTTATTCCATCCATTTTTTATGCTAAATAAACCAATATTTTCTGCACAACCAGCAGTCTTACCATGTCCTCTTAGATCGGGAGCATATGGATATATTCCTTTTTTATTTAGCCACTTTGCGAAATCATGGTATCTATATCCATGTTCACTCATGCCATGTACCAAATGAATTAACATCTTTGGTTTTTCCACTGGCCAGTGATGAATTACAAGATTCTTCCCGTCGTGAGAGGTGAAATTCTCAAGAAAATAATTATTCGTTTCCATAGCAATAAAGGTACAATTCTTTATTAAGTTGCTCAATTTACCATTCCTTAACAATTTTAGTTCTAAACATTAAGCATTTATGGACATATTTTTAGTTAATTTCGCCACCAAATGAGAATACTCAATCATTTATTGTCTACTAGATTCATGGCAGTTTTGCTTTTTGCAATGGCAGCTTCAATAGGAGTTGCAACTTTTATAGAAAATGAATACGATACAATTACTGCAAAAGAAATGGTCTACAATGCAAAATGGTTCGAACTTATTTTACTTCTTCTTCTTTTAAATTTTATAAATAATATTAGAACTTACCAGCTTTTAAAGTGGAAAAAATGGTCTATTCTTTTACTCCATTTTGGTTTTATTATCGCTCTTCTGGGAGCTTTTTTTTCAAGATACTTTGGATATGAGGGGGTAATGTTGGTACAAGAAAAACAAACTTCCAGTGAGATTTTTTCTACTGAACCTTATTTTCAAATAAAAGTTCACGACGATACTCTACAGTATAACGAATCTGTTCAACACTATTTTTCAAAGGTTTTTACAAAGTTACCTTCTACCAGTTTTAAATTTCCTGGAAAGGGAGAAGTTTATGTAAAAGTTGTAGAGAGGATTGAAAATGCAAAAAAAGAGTTTTTAAAAGATGTTCCGGGAGGTAAACCCCATCTCCATCTTGTCCTGCCAGGAAGAGAAAATTTATATTTACCTTCAGGAGAAGTAGTTGTTCAACAAGGAATACCATTCGCATTTAATAACAACGATAGGGAAGATGCTGTTCGGTTTTTTTACAATGATGACCAATTAGAAATATTTGCTCCTTTTGAAATGAGCAAGATAGATATGGCAAGCCTCTCTGTAGAAGATAGACAAAGCGGAAGAGAAATTCCTCAGGATACTTTAGCTCCAAACATTTTACATGCTGTGGATGTGAGGAATTTAATTTCTTTTTTGGGTCAGCAAATAATGATAAATAGCATTGAAGAGAAATCTAAATTTGAATATCTACCATCTGGTGATGAAGATTTACCAGACGCACTAAAAGTTGAAATTGCTACAAATGGAGATATTCAGACAGAAATAGTTTTGGGAAAAGCCGGTGTAAGACCTATTCCAACTGCCATAAAATGTAGCAATTTATTTTTCTCCATTGCCTATGGTTCAAAAAAAATTGATATTCCTTTTGAGGTTGGACTTACAGACTTTAGGCTGATGAAATATCCTGGTTCGGAAAGTCCAAGTAGTTATGAAAGTGATATTACTATTTTAGATGAGTCTAATGCTGTAAATGACTCTTTCAATCTATTTATGAACCATGTTGTTGATTATGGAGGATTCAGATTTTTCCAATCTAGTTACGACTGGTCGGAAGAGAAGAATAAAACTGCTGGTTTAGATCCTGATATTACAATCTTATCTGTAAATCATGATATTCTAGGAACTCTTGTAACTTATTTAGGATACTTGCTTTTAGCAATTGGGCTATTAGGAACTTTATTTAATCCTACCTCTAGATTCGTTGATATTAGAAAAAAAGCCATTAAAATAAGAAACAAAAGAAAAGCAGTGTTTACCATCTTAATTTCTTTTTTAATGCTTTCAGCCAACTCTCAAGATATTGGTTCTGATAGTTTAAAAGAAGCTTATAAATACCAACCTATACCAAAAGAACAAGCCGATTCATTGGGTATTTTATTGGTTCAAACTTATGATGGGAGAATTGAACCAACTCATACACTAGCTTACGATATTTTTCATAAGATTTCTAAGGAAAATGACTTTACAACTAGTGACAATACATCTGTAAACCCTATGCAGATTTTTATAGATATGATTCTAGACAAACCATACTGGTTAGAGGAAAAAATAATTTATATTAAAAAAGGCACTGGAGTAGCAGATTCTTTGGGGATTGAAGGTAGATATGCTTCAGTTAAGGATTTTTTTAACCCAGATGGCACCGAAAAATTAAAAGAGCTAGTTCAATTAAGCTTTGCAAAAAAAGATGTAGAAAAAAATGTTTTTGATAAGGAAGTAATAAAGGCGAACGAAAGAATGAATATCGTTCTTCAAACGATGAATGGTGCTTTTTTAAAAATATTTCCAATTGCTGGAAGTATAGATAATAAATGGGTAGATTGGATGGATCCTTATGCAGAACAGCCCATAGATACTACAGATCAACATCTTGCGAATATTTCGCTCTCCAGGTTATTTAGATCCTATATAATTGATTTAGGTGAAGCTAAAAAAACTAATAACTATGAAACTGCTCAGTCACTTTTAAACTTTATTAAAGCTTATCAGATCAAAACAGCACCCGCTAAGTTGCTATTAAATAAAAACCAGATTCAAAGAGAAATCTCTTACAATCACTCAAATTTATTTGTAACGGTTAAAAATTACTATGGCTATTTGTCAGTTTTACTACTTATATTTTCCTTTTGGAATGCATTAAGCAAGAATAAAAATCTTGTAAACAAAATCGTGAAATATATTTTATGGGGTCTGATTGTTTTACTAATGGTAGTTTTTGGGATGCATACTTATGCACTTGCATTAAGATGGTATATAACTGAGCACGCACCATGGAGTAATGGTTATGAAGCACTTACTTTTATTGCTTGGGGAGGAGTTTTAGCAGGTTTTTTATTTATAAGAAGTTCAAGAATAACCTTAGCAGGAACTGCATTATTGGCATTTTGTGTATTAATGACTGCTGGTCACAGTAGTTTTGACCCACAACTAACCGATTTGCAGCCCGTACTTAAGTCCTATTGGTTGGTTATACATGTTGCATGTATTACAATAAGTTATGGCTTCTTAGGGCTTGGATTTATCCTGGGACTAATTAATGTTGTTAACTACATATTCCTAAAACCAAAAAATAAAAACCTCAAAATGATTATTTCAGAGTTAACCTATGTAAATGAAATGACCCTTACTATTGGTTTAGCACTTGCTACTATTGGAACTTTTCTTGGAGGAATTTGGGCGAATGAATCCTGGGGAAGATATTGGGGATGGGATGCAAAAGAAACCTGGGCACTAGTAATAGTCTTGACTTATGCTATAATTTTACATTTTAGACTGATTCCTGGACTAAAAAGTAAATTCACATTTAATGTTGCATCCGTATTGGCTTTCTCTAGTGTTTTAATGACTTTTATAGGTGTAAATTATTACTTATCCAAAGGACTTCATTCTTATGCTAGGGGAGAAACACCTGTATTCCCAATGTGGGCGTGGATTACAATCGCCTCTATCTTCAGTTTAATTTTACTGGGCTGGTACAATAAGAAAAAATTAAATAAATCTACCTAATCCATTGGTATTCTGGCACTTGCACTTGTGCTTAAGTCTGCGAAATAACCTTTTTCTTCCATGAATTTCCCACTCATAGCAATCATAGCCGCATTGTCTGTACAATAACTAATTTTAGGTACAAAGGTTTTACATCCAAGAGATTTTCCTAGTTTTTCAAACTCTTTCCTAAGATGAGAATTTGCAGAAACTCCACCTGCTAAAGCAAGATCTTTGCAAGAATAATTTTTAATAGATTTTTCTAGGTTTTTTAGTAGGTAACTCACTAAGTGAGATTGATACGAAGCACAGATGTCATTTAAGTTTTCTTTGCAAAAGTACTTATTACTTTGTTCGTTTTTCCTTATGAAATTTAAAAATTGGGTCTTTAAACCACTAAAACTATAATTGAATTCTCCAGCATTAGGGTAAGTAAAGTCAAATTTTTTGCTGTCTCCGTCTTTAGAAAGTTGGTCTATAATTGGCCCTGCTGGATACCCAAGACCCATAATTTTACCTGCTTTATCAAATGCTTCTCCAACTGCATCATCTATGGTGGTTCCTATAACTTTCATTTTTAATGGTTCTTCTACCCATACAATTTGAGTGTGTCCACCAGAAACTGTTAAGCAGATAAAAGGAAAATTAGGTGCTGGATTGTCTTCTTTCTTCTCTTTTATGAAATGTGCATGAATGTGGGCTTTCATATGGTGAACTTCAATTAGGGGAATACCAAGCGATAAGGATAATGATTTAGCAAAAGATGTACCGACTAATAAAGATCCTAATAGACCAGGTCCTCTAGTAAAAGCAATACTAGTAAGATCTTCAACAGATACTTTGGCTTCTTTTAAAGCACTCGAAACTACTGGAACAATATTTTCTTGATGTGCTCTAGAAGCCAATTCTGGGACAACCCCTCCATACTTTTCATGTATGGATTGGTTAGCTGTAACGTTGGAGTGTACAACTCCATTGATAAGAATTGCAGCCGAGGTGTCGTCACAACTTGACTCTATACCGAGAATGATGCTATCTTTGTCTACATTCATTATTGTTAGTTGAAAGATTACTTCAAAAATACCAATTCCATTTTAATTAGATTGACTTTTAATCTAATAGAGTTTTCCCTCTTCTTGATAATATTATTCTTATTCCTAATTAGATTTTCATTTTTTCAAAATAAAATTTCCAAGGAGGTTACCAATTATTTAAGTAATGAGATAAATTCTGACATCCGTCTAGGGGAAGTTTCTTTAAATGGTTTTACCAATCTTCAATTAAATCAAATATTTATTCCTGATTTAAATGGAGATACTGTTTTGTTTGTCCCAAAAGTAGTTGTGGATATTCAAGATATTAATTGGTTAGACAGGAAATTTATTATTGATCAAGTGATTTTTAAAAATGCAGAAATTGTTTTAAGAAAAAATCCCGACAAGAAAAAATACGAAATAGAGTTTTTGTTAAATAGCTTTAAAAAAAATCAAAGAGAAAGTAACGATTACCAGCTTTTGATAAGTGAGTTTAAAATTGAGAATAGCCAGTTTTATCACCTTTCAAAAAATAGTATTGAAGAAAGTAAAAACATTGATATTCAGAATTTTAAAGTTTTTAACCTAAATTTATTATTGAATAATACATCTTTAGACAATAATTTGTTTTTTTCAAAAATAAGTGATCTTAAATTTCAGCATGAAAAAGGTTTTAATATATCAAGTCTAAATGCCGATTTATATTTAGATTCAACCAAACTAAACCTAGTTAATTTAAAATTAAAAACGCCAAATAGTACATTTAATTCCGATAACATAATTCTAAATTTAGATTTTGAGAACGACTTTCTACTTTTGGAAAATATAGAGACCCGACTATCAAGTTTAGACTATAATTTATTTTTCAATAGACAACTAGATACCACACTAAAGTTAAATTTTAATACCCATTTTTCAGGTTCCTCATCTTCAATTAAGTTAAAAGATCTTTCACTTAACTATCAAAGCTCTTCTTTGGAAGGGGATTTTGAAATTGAAGATTTTTCAAATGAAAATTTAGTATCTTATTTTTTCAATTTAGAATCCAATACTATTTTGGTAAATGATTTAATATCTCTTCAAGAAAATATAAATTTAAAAATTCCTCCACTTGCATTAAAACAACTTAAGAAAATCAATAATTTCGATTTCCAAATATCTGGAAATGGAAATAATGAAGAAATAAAGTCAAATTTAGAATTTGTTTCTTCAACGGGAGAAATTGTTGGGGATTTGCATTTCTTTAAAAATAATTCATCAGATATATATTACAATTTTGATATTGATGCAAAAAAAATCTCAGGAATTACGTTATTGGATAACAACAACTCTGAAAACTTCAATGCCCATTTTGAAATAGATGGAAAAGGACTTTATAAAGAAGATGTTGATTTAAAAATAAATGGATACTTGTCTGATTTTACATACAACGACTATAAATATGAAGATTTAAATATTACGGGCGCCTTTAAAAACAAATCTTTTATTGGCCAAATGGAACTCATAGATAAATACATTCATCTTGACTTTAATGGATATATAGATTTAAATAATCCTGTGACCGAATTTGATTTTTCCATGGATATAAAAAATGCATTTCTTGGTAAAATAGGCTTTTTAGCCAATCATCCAGAGGGAGTAACTTCTTTTAAAACCTATTTAAATGGATTTGGAAATAATTGGAAAGATTTTTCGGGATTTGCCAATATGGAAGATCTTGTGTTTATTGAAAATGGTGAAACCTATAATTTTGGAAATATTGATTTTGATTCTCAGTCAAATAAATACAACCATATACTAAATTTAAGTTCTGACTTTGTTTCTTTTAATATTTCTGGTGATTTTAAGTTTGATGAATTAAACAAACACTTAAATTATTTATTCGCTACTATTTTTCCAAATTTATCAGAACCTTCAGATTATCTGCCAAGCAAACAATATGTTGATTTTGATTTAGAAATTCGCGATTTTACCAAGTTATCAGCCGTCTTTTTTCCATCTTTAGACATTGCAAAACAATCCAATTTAAGATTTTCCTTCAATGGAGAAAAAGAAATATTAGATTTTAGTTTAAACTCTAATAAAATACAGTATAACGACTTTGTATTAAAGAATTTAAATTTAAATATTAAAGATTCAAAAGATATTTATTTAGACAGTAATCTAAAATTTATTTTATCAGTTGAAGAATTTGTAAACAACCAGATTATAAATTTTCAAAATATTGAATTGCAAACTAATGCTAAAAATAATACTTTAAATACTTCTTTAGTTTGGAATAATAACGATTCTATTTCTCTAGGGAAGGTAAGTTGTATTATAGATATTAAAAGTTCAAAAATGATTTTTGCAAATCTTGAAGAGTTTTATCTATTTGACACATCTGTTGGTTATTGGAATATGGCAGGAAATCCGTCTATAAAGTTTATGGATGATAAATATTCCTTAGATTCAATTTTACTTTCCAATGCCAATCAGTCAATTATTTTAAATGGGATTATAGGTCGAGAAGTTATAGACAGCCTATCACTTGAAATTCAAGACTTTCAATTAAGTTCTATTCCGTTGTTATTCGATTTTAACAAAAAAAATACTGTGATGGAAGGAGTTTTAAATGCCCAGATTAATTTTCAATCTTTGCTTTCGAATCCTCAATTATTTAATGAATTTAATGTTCAGAATTTCATATTTAATTTTTTCCCAATTGGAGATGTTAATTTCCATTCATTATGGGAGGAGAGCTCTAATAAATTTATTCTAAATGGGGGCTTAGTAAACGAAAACAACCATCAGGAAGTTCAATTAATTGATTGCCATTTTTATCCCAATAACGATAAAAAGTTAGATGGTATAATTAAATTTGACAGTACAAATATTGATTTTTTAAGTCCTTTCCTCCCAAACACCATTCTTTCCAATCTTCAGGGTCTTTTATCGGGGGATTTATCCCTTTCTGGCGATCCCTTCCACCCTAAATTTAACGGCGATTTATCTCTTAATAATGGAGAATTAAAATTAACTGAGTACGGTACTGAATTTAAAGTAAATGGTAACCTTTTGGTCAAAGACGATGCGATTGAAATTTCTAATGGCAATTTTTTAGATGAGTTAAATAATATTGGAATAATTAACGGCTATTACCACCACGATAATTTCATAGATTATTCATTAAATATTTCTCTAGAAATTGACCAGCCAATAATGGTAATGAACAATACATTTTCTGAAAATCCATATTATTATGGCAAGGTATTTATGACTGGTTCAGCAGAAATAAGTTACGATTCTATTGAGAATTCATCAATTTATGTAAATGCAATAACCGATGAAAGCACCTCCCTAAATATTCCATTATATGGTTCTTCAGAAGTTGTTCTTCACGATTTTATTGCATTTATTAATAAGGACACCAATAACGCTGTAACAATTAACAACCCTATTGTTTCCAAAGAGAAAATGAATATAGATATTGATTTAGAAATCACAGATGAAGCAGAGGTAATGCTGATATTTGACGATCTGGTAGGAGACGAAATGAAATCTAGTGGTCAAGGGAACATCCAATTAAATATTGATCAAAACTACGATTTAACCATGTATGGAAATTATGTTATTAATAAGGGAGAGTATGTTTTTACTTTAAAAGATTTTGTCAATAAAAAGTTCGATTTAATAAAGGGAGGCACCTTAACTTGGCTAGGGGACCCCTACAATGCTAAAATAGATTTGAGTGCCAGATATCCCTTAAGAACTAGTTTATACAACATAATGCCAGAAATTGATAGAGATAATTGGAAACACAAAAGTTTGGTGGATGTGGATATTGAATTAGAAAATAATTTAATGAATCCAGATATTCAATTCAGCATTGAGGTTCCTAATGGAAACGAATCGGTTAAAACTGCTCTTAAAAGAGTTTTATCCAATACAGAAGAGCTTAATAAACAAGTATTTTCTCTTTTAATTTTAAATCAATTTATTACTCCCAACCATCTCAATTTAGGAAATAATGTCAAGTCTTACGACATTTCAACTAGTGAAGTATTGTCTAACCAGTTAGGAAATATGATTTCTTCATTTACAGATGAGTTTGACATAGGGTTTAACTATACTTTAGGAAATCAGTTGTCCAATGAAGAATTATCTGTGGCAATGTCTACTCAGCAATTTAACGATCGTTTAACTGTAGAAACAAATCTAGGAATGTCTCAGTCTAATAGTATTACTCAAAATCCAAATTCATTTATTGGAGATGTGAACATTGAATACAAACTAAATAGTAAAGGCAATATTAGAGTGCATGCCTATAACCAGTCCAACGAATACGATCTTTCCAATCAAAATCAATCCAATTATACCCAAGGTTTTGGATTGTTCTATAAACAAAGTTTTGATTCTCTAGGAGAGTTGTTTTGTGAAATGAATAACTTATTTAAGTCCAAGGACAATAAATGTAATTATTGCGAGATTAGAGAACTAAGGAAAACTAAAGGAATCATAGATTAATATATAGTAAGTTGTTTTGGTCTCTTAGAATACTTTCTTCTAAAATCATTTTTTTTAAAATAGAGCTTAATCTTTCTTTTTCAATCACTTCTTCTAGCTGTTTATAGATAAAGCTTGGAGATTTGGGTTCGTAATTTAACAAGAAAAAAATTGCATTTTCGACCACTTTTTTAGTATTATTTTTAATTTTCAATCCCATATTGCAATTGTCGCAATTTTTACATTTTTCACTTTTATGTTCTCCAAAATAGTTCAATATGTTAATATTTCTGCACTCTATTTTTTGGTTTACATAGTTAATTAATTGATTGGCTTTTTCGTTTTTAACGTTTTTAAAATTCAAAAACTTTTTTGAAAGACTTAAGTGATTTATGTTTGGTCTTGGAATTGAAAAGTTGATGGTGTAGTTGGATTTTTTTGCTTCGTAAATCAGGATGTTTTGACTGTGAAGTTTATTTAATAAGAATATTGTTTCTTCTTTTTTAATATTCAATCTCTTGGAAATAACTGCTTCGCTTATTCTAACCATTTGTTCATTGATGTTGGAATAGCTTCTTATTAATACATCTATTATTTTTTCAAATTTTTTGTAAGAATTTAAAAACTGATTTAGCCTATCAATAGTCATAGTTATTTGAGCCATTGAAAATTGATAATCGTTGGTTTGTTGAATATATCCTTCGTTTATTAGGTATTTAATTGATTGAGAAGTAGTAGACCTAGAGAGCTTGTTATTGTTTGAAATGATGTCAATATCTAGTTCAAACTTTTCATCTGAATAATACCCAATAGTTATTTGATGAATATTGACAATACTTTGAAAAACTTTCCTAACATCCTTTATATCGGGAAAATTTGTTTTTATTCTTTTTTTTAAATTTTCAATATCCTGATCGTCTTTTAAAATAATAGAGAAGGAGGCTTTTCCATTTCTACCTGCTCTTCCAGATTCTTGGTAAAAAGATTCTAGGGTTTCAGGTAAGTCAAAGTGAATAACAGTCTTAACATCTGGTTTGTCAATTCCCATTCCAAATGCATTGGTGGCTATCATTGTATCAAATTCATTATTGATCCATTTGGTCTGTTTTTCAGATCTTTCTCTAAAATCTAATCCAGCGTGGTAAAAATCTGTTTTATAATTTTTACTATTAAGTAGTTTGGATAATTCTTTTGTTTTCTTTCTATTTCTAACATAAATTATTGAAGATTCATTAGTAAGTAATTTAACTAGAACCTTTTCTTTATCAATTGCATTTATTACACTATAATTGATATTATTTCGAATGAATGATTTCTTTATTTTATTGCTTTCTTTGAAAGAAAGTTGCTCTTCTATGTCTTCTACAACTTCAGGCGTAGCCGTTGCTGTAAGTGCGATAAATGACAAGTCTTTATTCAAGGTTCTAAATGAAGAAATATTTCTATATTCTGGTCTGAAATCATTTCCCCATTCGGAAATACAATGTGCTTCGTCCACTGCTACAAAACTTACATTCATTTTCTTAAATCTATCTATGAATAGTGTGGTTTTTAGTCTTTCAGGAGACAAGTAAAGAATTTTTATATTTCCATATATAACATTGTCCAATATCCTGTCAATGTCCTTGAAATGAAGTGAAGAATTGATGTAAGCTGCTTTTATTCCTCTTTTAAGAAGCTGGTTTACTTGGTCCTCCATCAATGCTATAAGGGGAGATATTACCAAACAAGTCCCTTCCATAAGAACTGCAGGTAGTTGATAGCATAATGATTTACCTCCACCGGTTGGAAGTAATGCAACAACGTCTTTTTTTTGAATTACAAAGTCTATAATTCTTTTTTGAGAATCTCTAAATTCATTAAAACCCCAGTACTTTTTCAGGACATTAATTAATGCTTCTCTATTATTGTTTTGCTCACTTACCACAAATTCATTTTTATTTTAGTACTTTTGCAAACTAATAATTTCGTTATACGCCAATGGAAGTTGATATTTTTCAAACTAATATCCAATTAACAAAAAATAGCAGATTGCCACAAGTAAACTGGGATAATTTACCTTTTGGAAAATTGTTTTCAGACCATATGTTTACTATGGATTTTGAAAACGGTAATTGGTCCAAACCTAAAATATTGCCTTATGGAGATATTAGTATATCCCCTGCTAATTCAGCAATTCACTATGGGCAAAGTTGTTTTGAAGGAATGAAAGCCCATAGAGATGTGAATGGAGATATAGTTTTGTTTAGACCCTACGAAAATGCTAGAAGATTTAATAGCTCCAACAAACGAATGTGTATCCCAGAAATTAGTGAAGAGGTTTTTGTTAATTCCATATTAGAATTAATTTCAATAGACAAAAAATGGGTTCCTAAAAATCTAGATCATTCTCTTTATATAAGACCTTTTATTTTTGCAACCGATCCTTATATAGGTATAAAGCCATCAGATTCTTATAAATTTATGATTTTCACTTGTCCTGTTGGATCCTATTATTCAGAACCTGTTTCTGTTAAAGTAGAAACTCATTATTCCAGAGCTGTTCAAGGAGGTACTGGCTTTTCAAAGGCTGCTGGAAATTATGCTGCTGCTTTATATCCAGCAATGTTGGCTTCCCAAGAAGGCTTTAGACAATTAATTTGGACAGATGCTAAAGAACATAAATATATTGAAGAAGCCGGCACTATGAACGTCTTATTTGTAATAGACAATGTTCTTGTAACACCAATTGCTGGTGATACTATCCTAAATGGTATTACTAGAAAGAGTGTAGTAGATATTGCTAAAGATTGGGGAATGGAAGTTCAAGAAAGAAAAATCGAAGTTCAAGAAGTTTTTGAAGCACTTAAAGACTGTAGTTTAACCGAAGCTTTTGGTGCTGGTACCGCAGCTACTATTGCTCCAATATCAAATATCTCTCTAAACGGAGAAAACTTTACAATTCCTGAGTCCAAAGATCACCATTTTCACACCAAGGTCTTAAAGTATCTTTCAGAATATAAAATGGGAATACATCCAGATAAATTTAACTGGTTAGTTAAAGTATAGATTATTCATCTATATTTTCTATTATCATTGCTGAAGCACCACCTCCTCCATTACAAATACCTGCTGCTCCAATTTTACTTTTCTTTTGTTTTAAGACATTTATAAGAGTTACCAAGATTCTACTTCCACTTGATCCAAGAGGATGACCAAGAGCTACCGCACCTCCATTTACATCAACTTTGTTAGCATCTATTTCCAGTAATTGAGTATTAACAATTCCTACTACTGAAAATGCTTCGTTTAATTCCCAATAATCCACGTCTTTTGTCAATATGCTTGACTTTGAAAGTGCCTTATTGATTGCTATTGCAGGAGAAGTAGTGAACCACTTTGCTTCTTGAGAAGCGTCAGCATAACTAACCACTCTTGCAAGTGGTTTAAGATTAAGTTCGTTTGCTTTTTCTTCACTCATGAGAATAAGTGCAGATGCACCGTCATTTAAAGTTGAAGCATTTGCAGCAGTTACTGTTCCATCTTTGGAAAAAACAGCTTTTAGTTGAGGTATTTTATCAAGTTTTACATTTTTAAATTCTTCATCTTCTTTAATTACTAACGGATCTCCTTTTCTTTGAGGAATAGATACTGGAATAATCTCTTTTTCAAATAACCCATTGTTGGATGCGTAAGCAGCTTTGTTATAAGATTTTATGGCAAATTCATCTTGTTGTTCTCTAGATATCTTATATTTTTCAGCACATTGATCGGCGCAATTGCCCATATGAACTTTATTATAAACATCTGTAAGACCGTCTTTAATCAATCCGTCCACAAAGTTGATATCTCCTAGTTTTTTAGATTTCCTTGCATTGTAATAATGGGGAACCATTGACATATTTTCCATTCCTCCAGCTACTACAATATTTACATCTCCAGTCATTATAGATTGTACCGCCAATGAAACTGCCTTCATTCCAGATGCGCATACCTTATTTACAGTAGTACATGGTGTATTTTCATTTATACCTGCATAAATTGCTGCTTGTTTTGCTGGAGCCTGCCCAAGATTTGCCTGAAGAACATTGCCCATAAAAACTTCTTCTATTAAATTGGGATTTAAATTTATAGACTCAAAAGCTCCTTTAATTGCTATTGCACCCAATTTTGTTGCGGACAAAGAGGAAAGAGAACCTCCAAAACTACCCATTGGAGTTCTTTTTGCTGCTACTATTACTACTTTTTTCATCTTTAAATTTAGTTTTAATTTTTCTTATTTATTCTACTTAAACTATTAAAATAGATATTTTAACTTAATATTTGAAATTGATATATTAAATATTGTTCAATTCAAAAACTATGTTAATTTTGCATACTAATTTGGAGAGGTGGCAGAGTGGTAATGCAACAGCCTGCTAAGCTGTCAACGAGCAATCGTTGCCAGGGTTCGAATCCCTGTCTCTCCGCTGAATAAAAAAAGCCTCTAAAATTAGAGGCCTTTTTTTTATCGATAAAAAATGAATTATTTAATGGAGCCTTGAACTCTTTTCATGAATTTATTCAAAGCATTCTTTTTATCTTCTCCTCCTTCAATGTCTTTAACAACTTCAATAGAACCATAAAGGTTAGATAATAGTTCTCCTATGACATCTATTTCCTGATCTTTAATATAAGAATTTTCAGTTAAATGCTCAAGTACTGATATTGTTTCTTCAATATAGTCAGCATCGTTTTGCTCAATAAATTCAACAAGATGTTTAATGATTGGCAGCCTCATCTACAAAATTTAATAGTACGTCTGCTTTATTGGTCTGTACTTCATTAACTAATTCTCCGTTTTTAAAAAAAGCAAAAGTAGGTAGGTTAGAAACGTCTGCTAATTTTCTAGAATTAGGATTTTTCTCTGCATCTACCATCAAAAAATGCATATTTTCATTTTCTGAAGACATTTTCTTAAACTTTGGTTTCATTATTCTACAGTTTCCACACCAACCAGCGGAATATTGAACAAGAACTTTATCGTTGTTCTGAATTTCTTCTTGAAGAGTATCAGTATTTAATTCGCTAACCATTAATGTTTTGCAAGGTAATCTGCTACACCGTCTCTGTTTTCTTTCATTGCATCTTTACCTTCTTCCCAGTTAGCAGGACAAACTTCACCAAATTTTTGGTTATGTGCATAAGCATCAATCAATCTTAAAAATTCATTTATGTTTCTACCTACAGGGAAAAAATTCATTCCTTGGTGGAATACCATTCCATTTTCATCTAGAATAAATGTTGCTCTATATGGAGTACTATCTCCGTCAGTTTGAACAGCATCTAATTCCTCGTCGTATCTTTCGTTAGTAGTATCCAATACTTTTAAAATATTTGCTAAATTTCTATTAGCATCTGCTAAAATTGGGTAGGTTACTCCTTCAATACCACCATTGTCCTTAGGGGTGCTCAACCATGCAAAGTGAACTTCCGGTGTATCACATGAAGCACCAATTAGAATAGTGTTTCTTTTATCAAATTCTGGTAACGCTTCTTGAAATGCATGTAATTCTGTAGGACATACATAGGTGAAGTCTTTTGGGTACCAAAATAGAACTACTTTTTTCTTGTTTTTAACTGCTTCTTCTAGAACATTAACTTTAAATGCATCACCCATTTCATTCATGGCATCAACCTCAATATTTGGAAATTTTTTTCCTACAAAATTTGACATATTTTTTTTTTAAAATTTAATACTTTTACAAATATACTTAAGACGAAAGTTATTGTAGTAAAATATTGTTAATTTTTTTAAAATTCTATGAATAATTCTGTTGAACAAAACCCTTTTCATTTGGCTATTCCAGTTCATGACTTGCAAATAGCAAAAGAATTTTATTCTTCAATATTGGGTTTTCAAGAAGGTAGATCAGCAGAAAGGTGGGTGGATTTTAATTTTTTTGGTCATCAACTAGTAATTCATGAAACCAACCAAAAAACAATTTCAAATAACAATTATGTTGATGGTCATGGAGTTCCAGTACCACATTTTGGTGTAGTTTTATCCATGTTACAATGGGTAGATTTTAAAGAAAGATTGGAATCTAAGAAAATAAAATTTGTTGTAGAACCCTACATCAGGTTTGTAAATTTTCCTGGTGAACAAGCAACTATGTTTTTCTTAGACCCTTCCAACAATGCCCTTGAATTTAAAGCATTTAAAAACTTAAATAATTTATTTAAAAAATAACATCATGAATTTAGAACCCGAAATATTTGAATTTTTAAAAAAATTAAAAAAAAATAACAATAGGCCTTGGTTTAAAGACAATAAGTCAACTTTTGACACTCATAATTCTAATGTTAAAAAATATTTCAGTAATTTTTTTGACAATAATAAAGATCAATTTAAATGGGAATCTTTTAAAGTTTTTAGAATTTATAAAGATGTTCGTTTTTCGAAAGATAAAACACCGTATAAAACCCATTTTGCAATAGCTTTTCATAGGACTAAACCTAAGTATAGAGGCGGATTTTATATTCATATACAGCCAGGAAACACTTTTATTGCAAGTGGTTTTTGGAATCCAAATAAAGATGATTTGTATAGAATTAGAAAAGAAATTGAATCTGATGGGGATTATTTTAGAGAAGTCATTGAAAATAAAAAAATTACTAAAAAGTGGGGTGCTATCCATGGAAATTCTCTTAAGGTCTGTCCAAAAGGATTCGATAAAAATCATCCAAATATTGACTTATTGAGATACAAGCAATTTATTTTTCTTAAAAACTTCCAAGATGAAATGGTTTTAGAAGATAACTTTAGAGACACTGTTAATGAGTATTTTAAATTACTTTTGCCATTTCACGATTATTTCAGTGATGTTTTAACAACAGATTTAAATGGTCAGTCAATATTGTGATTTTTTAAAAGATTAAAGACGAACTTATCTGTAGGGAAATGCAAGTCTTCTTCAGATAAATCTATTATTTTTTTCCATTCAAATACTGGGAAATCTTTTATGGGTACTTTTAATTTATTATTAATTTTCGAAGTTAATTTTGCTTTGTAATAAATAGCAATTAACTGATCTTTATAATCAAATTGACTTTGTAGATAGAAATCTGTTGTATAAAAGTGCTCAATGTCTTTAAGGTTTTGGTTCATTTCTTCCATACTTTCTCTTTGAAGGCCCTCAATTAGTCCCTCACCATATTCGAGGCCTCCTCCAGGAAACTTATAAAGGTATTTCCCCATAATAAGTTCTCTACTCACAAGAATATATTCTTGTTCAATAATTAATGCGTAAACTCTTAAATTAAAAGATTTAATTTCTTTATTCATCTAGTTTAAACTCAGATGTTTTGTGGAATGTTATTTCTGGATAATCTCCTTCTGCTTGAGCTAATAAAAAAGGGCTTGGCGCTAGAAATACTGGATTTTCGTCTTTGTCATAAGCAACATTGGTAGATTTTCTTTTAATAAAATCTTGAATAGTATCGTTCTTTGAACTAGTCATCCAACATGCTTTAAAAAAGTTTCTGGACACAAAGCTACAACTAGCTCCGTATTCTTGCTTTAGTCTGTATTGAATCACTTCAAATTGAAGTTCACCTACCGTACCAATAATTTTTCTATTTCCAGGTTGCATAACAAACAATTGGGCTACTCCTTCATCAGTTAATTGTCTAAGGCCTTTGTCCAGTTGTTTGCTTTTCATTGGGTCATCGTTTTGGATTTCCTTAAAAATTTCTGGTGAGAAACTGGGAATTCCTTTAAAATTTAATATTTCACCTTCGGATAGTGAATCTCCAATTTTAAAAGTTCCAGAATCGTATAAGCCTATTACATCACCAGGATATGCATCATCTACAACAGATTTTGAAGAAGCCATAAAACTAGTAGGATTGGGAAATTTTATTTTTTTTTGATGTCTAGTATGCAAGTAAAATTTGTTTCTTTCAAATTTACCCGAAACTATTCTTAAAAAAGCAATTCTATCTCTGTGTTTGGGATCTATATTCGCATGAATTTTAAATACAAATCCACTAAACTTTTCTTCATTTGGTTCAACAGATCTTGACTCTGTATTTCTTCCTAGGGGAGTAGGAGATACTTCAATAAAAGAATCTAAAAGTTCTTGAACTCCAAAATTATTTAAAGCAGACCCGAAAAAAACAGGCGCAACTTTTCCTTCCAAATATTTTTCTTGATTAAAATCACCATAAACACCATCTATAAGTTCAACTTCTTCTTTTAAAACCTCAGTTGCTTCTTCGCCAATAAAATCTGAAAGAGAAGGGTCTTGCATTCCATTTAGATTATAAACCTCTTTTTCAATACTTGTTTTATTTCCACTAAATAAATTCAGTTCCTTTTTATGCATATTGTAAACCCCTTTGAAAGTTGCTCCAATTCCAATTGGCCAACTCATTGGTTTTACCTTTATACCTAGCTTAGATTCAATTTCGTCCAACAAATCAAATGCATCTTTTCCTTCGCGATCCATTTTATTAATAAAAACAATCACTGGAGTATCTCTCATTCTGCAAACTTCCATTAATTTCTCTGTTTGTGCCTCTACACCGTTTGCACAATCTATTACCATAATTACACTATCTACAGCAGTAAGAGTTCTGTAGGTGTCTTCCGCAAAATCTTTATGTCCAGGAGTATCTAAAATATTTATTTGTTTGTCTTTATAATTAAAGGCCATTACCGATGTAGCAACACTTATTCCCCTTTGTTTTTCAATTTCCATAAAATCAGACGTAGCAGATTTTTTTATTTTGTTATTTTTAACTGCTCCAGCACTTTGTATAGCGCCACCAAAAAGAAGTAGTTTCTCTGTTAAAGTAGTCTTCCCAGCATCAGGGTGAGATATAATTCCAAAAGTTCTTCTTTTATTTATTTCTTTATCGTTATTCATTGTTTGCGAATATAATACTTAAGATCTCATTGTGAAAAAAACATTGCATTGTTCAAATAAAAATCTTCACAAATTTTTAAAAATTTCATATTATTGGTACATTTAAGTAATGAAAAATATACTTGCACCATTTTTTTTACTAATTAGTTTAAACTTTTTTGCTAATAACTCCTACAATATTAAGTTAATTAGTCAGGATAATAATTCTGTTCTTGTCGAGTATCAGCTCCATAGTTACTCACTTATTGATTCCAAAACAATCAACTCCATTCAGCATAAAAAACTTGTGGTTGAAGGAGGAAGTCCCATTCTTAATTTAGGAGAACCCGAATTATTAAAATTTACCTCCAATATTCAACTTCCTGAAACTGGTGTTAGTAATTTTACAGTTGTAGATTCTAAGTATTCTGTAATTGAAAGTGTTAATATAATTCCTTCCAAAGGTAATTTATACAGAAACATAGACCCTAGTTTAATTCCATTTAATAAAGGCCCATTATACGAACTAGATCAGGATTATCCATCTAGTATTTTTTCACTTAGTGAACCCTACATACAGAGAGATTTAAGAGGGCAAACTTTAAACTTTGTTCCATTTCAATATAATCCAGTTCAAAAAACACTTAAGGTTTACAGAAAAATAGTTGTTAAAATTGAATTTAACCAATCTGTCAAAGGAAATAATGAATTAGCTCGAATCAATGATGAAAATATTTTAAATGAGCTAAAAAGTTCTTACCAAAGACGTTATTTAAATTATACTCCAACCAGATATAATTCTATTGGGCAAGAAGGAAGTATGTTAATAATATCTCCTTCTGAATATTTCAATGAATTAGCTCCTTTTATAGAGTGGAAAAGACAATCGGGTAGAGAAGTGGTTATTGTTGATATTGCAGATATTGGAAATAACCAGAGCAGTATTTATAACTATGTAAGAACCTACTACCAACAAAATACAGATTTTTTATATTTATTAATTGTCGGTGACCACGATAAAGTCGCAGCATATGATGCTGGTTCAACCGGAGGATGGATGTCCGAAACAAAATGGTCTGATGCAAAGTACGGCTTGGTTTCAAATTCTAACGATTGGTACCCAGATCTATACGTTGGAAGATTCAGTCCCTCTAATTTGACAGATTTAAATAATATTGTTCAAAGAAATCTAGAATACGAGACAAATCCAGATACTTCCGACTACTATTTAAATGCTATAGGACTAGGTTCTAACGAAGGTGCTGGATACGGAGATGATGGAGAAGCAGATTGGCAACATTTAAGAAATATAAGAACAGATTTATTAAATTATGGCTACCAAAATGTTTTTGAATTTTACGATGGAACACACGGTGGAGAGGATGCCAACGGAAATCCCAACTCTACTATAATTTCCAATGCAGTAAATGGCGGTATTTCATTATTTAATTATACTGGACATGGAGATATAAATACATGTTCATCTGGAAATTATTCAAGTTCTCACATCAATTCTGCAACCAATAATGGTAAATATCCATTTGTTGTTTCCGTTGCTTGTAATAATGGAACTTTCACATCTGGGACTTGTATTTCCGAAGCATGGCAAAGAGCAAGTAGTTCTGGTTCTCCCACTGGTGCTATAGCAGCTGCTGGTTCTTCTATTTTAATGTCTTGGGCACCTCCAATGGCATCTCAAGATGAAATAGTGGATATTTTGGTAGAGTCTTATCCAAATAATAAAATGCATTCAATAGGAGCTCTTTTTTATAGCGGGCAAATGAAAATGTTGGATGATTATTCAAATCCTGGAAAGGAAGTAGTTGAAACTTGGGTTTTGTTTGGAGATCCAACAACCTTATTTAGATCTGACATTCCTAGTAATTTTGTAGTGGAGCATAGCGAAACAGAAGAGATTGGATTGACATCTACTACTATCCTATGTGATGTAGAAAATGCTGCTGTAACACTATGGAACGGAGATTCTTTAATTGGAAAAAGTAATGTCTTAAACGGCCAAGTAGATTTTAATTTTGATTCAATTAATACTATTGATACTTTAAGTATTGTTATAAACGCTTTCAATAAAACTCCATATTTTGGACAATTACGAACCACAAATCCACCTGTTAATCCTCTTGGTAATTCTGAAGATCTTCTTTTTGGCCCGAATCCTATTAATTCTAATCATCAAGTGAATTTAATTTTTGAATTACTAGAAGATCAAGAAACTTACTTTGAAATATTTAATCCTCTAGGTCAGTTGATTTACAGTAAGTCAGTTCTATTAAATGCAGGATTTTATGGTCCAAATTATACCCAACTAGTACTTGATTTAAGTGAAATTGATTTATCCTCTGGCATATATTCTCTTTCTACCAATATTAATAATAGTAAAACTGTAAAACAGCTTTTGGTACCTTAACTCAATAAAAAATCCCTATGAAATTAATAGAGTGTCCTAGAGATGCTATGCAGGGTTTTTCTAGTTTTATTCCAACTAAAAAAAAGATTGAATATCTCAACGAACTTTTAAAAGTAGGTTTTGATACACTTGATGTTGGTAGTTTTGTTTCAAAGAAAAAAGTTCCTCATTTAGCAGACACATCTGATGTAATTAAAAGTTTGAATTTAGATAATTCCCCAACCAAGTTATTGGTGATTGTTGGAAATGAAAGAGGGGCTAGAGAAGCTGTTGATTTTGATGAAATAACTTATTTAGGTTTCCCTTTTTCAATTTCTGAAACTTTTCAAAAAAGAAATATAAATTCTAGTATTAAAGAATCCTTAATAAGATTAGAAAAAATTCAGAATTTATGTGTGAAAAATAATAAAAAATTAGTGACTTATTTTTCTATGGCTTTTGGTAATCCTTATGGTGATCAGTGGAGTATATATATAGTGGCTCACTGGGTTGAAAAGTTATTAAAAGACTTTGGAATTGATATTTTATCTTTGAGCGATACTATTGGTTCTAGTACATCTGATGTAATAACTTGGCTTTTCAGCAAGCTTATAGAAGAATTTCCAAATGTTGAGTTCGGTGCTCATCTTCATTCAAGTCCAGATAATTATTTAGTAAAACTTCAATCTGCATACGATGTAGGTTGTAAAAGATTTGATGGTTCTCTCCTTGGAATTGGTGGATGTCCAATGGCAAAAGATGATTTAGTTGGAAATATGGCTACCGAAAAAATGATTGATTTTTTGAATGATAAATCAGAAAGTTTAAAACTCGACAATGTTTCTCTTCAAAAGTGTTTAGATGTTGCAAGATTGATTTTTCAATAATTTAATTTTTAAACATTTTAGATAGTTTTCCTTAATTATTTCGAAGTGTTATAGTTGATAGATAGACTTTAATTGTTGATATTTGTATAAAATATAAATGATTTGAAGTATCATATACAAACTATTTTCTTTATTTATTTAAGTTTAAGTATCTCAATTATTTATTCCCAAGAAAATCCTGATCCTTTGATTGTTCTTGCTGGTAGCGTAAATAATGAAAATAATGTAAAACTTAGTGGAGTTGAAGTAGAAGTAAAACAAGACAATCAAGTTTTTAAATCTGTTATTACTTCTTCTAAAGGCAAATATGATCCTATAGAAATTCCTTATGGTTATATTTATATAATAAGTTTTTCAAAAAATAATTTTGCTACTAAATCTATTTTAATAGACTCTAAAACTGGTTATTTCAAAGAAGATCAAAGAACTCAACCATTTGCTATTCCAATTACTCTTCAAAGTATACAGCAAGATATAGATTACTCTGTTGTTTCCGATCAGCATGTAGGTAAAATTAGAATTATTAATGGCAATTTAGCTTTAGATAATATATATAATAAACAAAGGAAAAACGAAATTGATAGATACTTTAAAGCTGTAGAAGAACAGGCACAATTAAAAGAATCCCAATTTAACAAGTTCTTTTCTGAAGGAGATAATGCACTAAACAAAGAAGATTATTCTTTAGCAATTTTGAAATACGAAGAAGCTTTAAAAATACATAAAGATGATTTGGTGGAAAATAAGATTGAAAAAGCAAAGAAAAATCTAGAGCTTATTAGTCAAGAAAAAGAACTAAACAAACAATATAATGATTTGATAGCTAAAGGTGACAATGCACTCTCTTCTGGAAACAATACCTTGGCTTTAGACAATTACAACAAAGCAAAAGGATTAAATCCTGGTAATCAAATTGCTTATGATAAAATAAAACAGGTTGAAAATGCAAATAACTTAGCAGCTCAAAAAGAAATATTAGAAAAATTCAATCTGAAAATGAACGCAGCAAAATCTGCATTCGATAATAAAAATTACCAACAAGCTATTGATTTGTATAAGCAAGCCTCTACTATCAATCCTAGTGATAGAACTCCAAAGGATAAAATAAACGATATAAATAAAATGTTGGCAAATGAAAAAGAGAGTGAAGAGGAATATAATAATTTAATTGCTAAAGCAGACGCTCAATTATTAGAGAAATCCTTCAACGAATCAGTTATTAACTATAAAAAAGCTTTAAAGATAAAACCCAATGAATCTCATCCAACAGACCAAATTAAGGTTGCTGAACAAAGTATAAAAGAACAAATTGCAAGTTCTGAAAATGACCGTAAGTATGAAAACATTTTAAAAACTGCAGACAATCAGTTAAAAAACCTAGAATATCAATTGGCTAAAGCTACCTACCAAGAAGCTCTTGATCTTAAAAGCGAAGAAAAATATCCGTCAGATAAAATAACCTTTATAGAGGATAAGCTAAAGGAAATAGCTGATTCTAAAATTAAAATGGAAGAATCTAATAAAACTTATCAAGCAGAAATACTTAAAGCAGACGGTCTATTTAACGAAGCTAAATTTGAGGAAGCTATAACCAGCTACCAGTCAGCTAAAAAGATTAAAGAAAACGAAAGTTACCCAGACCAAAAAATTAATGAAATAAAAATAAAACTTAACCATATTGCCAATCAACAAAAAGAGTCAATAAAGAAATATTCAGATTTTATTAAGAATGCAGATGCTAGTTTTAAAAGTCAAAATTGGAAACTTTCCAAACAATTTTACAACAATGCATTGTCTGTAGACGAAAGTCAAGAATATCCAAAAAAACAATTGGAGATAATTGAACAAAAAATTAATGACCAAGAAGCTTCATTGGCAGAATCAAAAGGAAAAGTAGAGAAATTTAATTCACTAATTATTCAGGGAGATAATTCTATAAAAACCGAAGACTTCGATTTATCAAAATCTAAATATTTAGAGGCAAAAGAGCTTTTTCCAAGCAACTCAACAGTAGATCAAAAGTTGAAACATTTAAACTACTTAATAGATCAAAAGTTGAAATCAAATCAATTAGATAGTTCATTTAAAGAATTAATTACCCAAGCTGATAATTTAAGAGATAATGCGAAATGGGAAGAGGCCATAAATAAATATGGAATGGCTGCTAAAATTAAAACCTTAGATACTTATCCAAAACAACAAATAGATTTAATTAATCTTAAAATTACAGAACAAGCCAATTCAAATATCCAAAGTCAGTATCAGAATTTGATTAAGTCTGCTGATGAATTATTGTTAGACTCTTCCTATGAACAAGCAATACAAAAGTACGATGAAGCAAACGAAATATCTCCAAATGAATCTTATCCAATCCAAAAAATAAGAGAGATTAAAAGATTAATTATTGAAAAAGAATCTAAAGACAATGAATACCAAACTTTAATCAATCAAGCTGACAAAGAATTTAGTTCTGAGAGTTATGAAGATGCTTTAAATCATTACATATCTGCAAAAAATATTTACAACAAAGAACATCCTAATCAAAGAATAGAAGAAATTAATTTAAAATTAAATGATTTAAAATCTTTGAGTGACCAAAAAGCATCTAAAAGAAGTGAATATGAAGAATTGATTAAAAAAGCAGATCAACTATTTACCGATAATAATTTTCTTGAATCTCAGTCCAAATACCAAGATGCTCTTAAATTATTTGGCAACGAATACTATCCACAAAATAAACTTTCTGAAATAAAATTGAAACTAGAAGAGATTCAGTCCAAAGAAGAAGTAGAAAAGAACTATCAAAATATAATTTCTAGAGCAGATGCATTAAGAGATGAAAACAAATATTTAGAAGCAAAGTTAGCTTATCAAAAAGCCAAATTAATTCTTCCTCAAAATACTTATCCAGATGAACAAATTGCAATTATTGAAAAAGCTTTAATCAAGCAGGGCGAGGACCAAATCAAAATGAAGTACGATAATGTAATTAAAATTGCAGATGAAAATTTCAATAATAAAAAGTATCCAGAAGCTAGAGATTTATACAAAAAAGCAAGAGAAATAGATTTCACTAAGGATTACCCAAACCAAAGAATGGTTGAAATAAATCAAATATTATCTGAACTCTATAATAAAGAAAATGAAGAAAAAAGAAATTTTGCTTCCAAAAAAAAATTCGATGGATTGGTTCAAAAAGCTGAGGATGCCAAAACTAATAATCAATTAAGTAGAGCAAAAGAATTTTACTTACTAGCAAGTAAAATTATAACAAATGATCCAATTCTTAATCAGAAAATATTAGAAATAGAAAAATTAATGGTAGATCAATTTAGTAATAAGTCTAAGAAAAAATACGACGATTTTTTAGCAAAAGCGGAAAAGTTTTTTAGTGACAAGAATTATGATAAATCTATAATTTATTATAGGAAAGCATGGTCTGTTTTACCTTATGAAACACTTCCAAAAGAAAAGATAAAACAAGTTTCAGAAGCTAAAATAACTTCTCTTAATAATATTGAGAAAAATAATCAATATAATTCTTTAATTAAGCAAGGTAAAAGATACCTTTCTTCTAAGAGCTACTCTTTAGCAATTGAATCCTTTCAGAATGCTTCGAAAGTGAACCCAGAAGGGAAAGAACATTTAGGAAAAGTAGCTGAAATTAACCAACTTATGGACCAAGATGCTTTCAATGGTTTATCTAGTAACCAATCTATTTTAAATAGCTACAGTTTAATGTATGGAAAAGAAGTTTCTGGAAAATATAGCGAGGAACAAATAGATCGAATGATGGGTTCTGAAAAATCAGACGATTTCGAAAAATTGGGAATAAATACTGACTTCAAAAAAAGTGTCGCAGAACAATTCTCAGTTAAAAACAAGGCTCAACAAGAATTAAAAACAAGTCTTCAAAACGATCAAATAAGTGTTTTTTATAAAAATATTCAAAAAAGTTTTGAAAATAGTAATGATTCTAGATGGGAAAATATTCCAAAAGTTGTGGATTATAAGGAAATGAATATGTCAAATATGGGTGAGATTTATTTGTTTTCTTTAGAAAATACAACAAGGAATTTTAACAAAATCGAAACACAAAATCAATTACTTGAAAATAAAGAAGTTTTTAGATCTGAAATAATTGCTAAAAACGATTTGGTTGTAGATAAATTTTACGACAATAAGTCTGTTAATGAGATGGAATGGATGAATAGGGGAATTTCAACTACCTATTCAAATTCCATAGAAAATGAATTGTTATTTACAGAGGTTGAAATTGAAAATATTGCTAGACTAAGTAATAGAGATCTTTTAATTGATAAAATAGATAGTTATAAAGAAGATCTTTCAATTACAAGCGAAGACGAAGAGGGACATTCTGAAAATTCTACTTATAACTTTTATGTTTTTACTGAAAATATGCTAGGTCTTTTTAATAACAATACATCCAACTTAGATGAGACAAGACAAACTAAAATTATTCCATCTTTTGGATATTATGAAAATGATTTTTTTAATAAAAATTCATCTATTGGTATTAAAAGCATCAATACTACATACAATAATTTTGAAAATTCTCAAACCCTTATTTCCAAACTAAATGATTTTGCTTTGTTTGCAGATGAACCTAGAAATACCAATTCTTTTAATCTAGATCATTATTTAGACAAAGAACTTTCTAAGGTCTCTATATGGGGAGATGTTAGCACTGATAAAGTTTACAATCTTCATTTTATCAATGAGATGTATCAAGACGAATTAAGTTTAGATGGGGAGAATCGTGAAGACGGTAGAGTTTCTAACACCTACAATCTAGAAATTTATTCCGATAGCTATCTAGCTTCTCAAGGACAATTCAATAAATCTGACCTCAATACAGATTATTTAAATGCCCAATATCTGGAAGAGTCTAAGGGGATTTCGGTTAAAAAAGCATCTTCTATTAATGTTCAAAAGCTAGCACAACAGTTTCCTCAAGGAGTTACTGAGAAGGTCTATGAGCGCATGGATTCTAAAGGTGATGTTTCAGAGTTAACTATCGTTAGAATTGTGGTAAGAGGAAATATAGGATCTGAGTATAAAAAAGTGAAATCTAAATATGGTGTGAGTTATTTCAAAAATGGAGGAATCATTAGCCAAAACATATGGGATACAGACACCAATTAATTTAGTTTTTAATTAGTTTTTTTGTGAATAATCTGTTGTCATTATTTTCTATTATTAGCAGATAGCTACCAACTCTAAGTTTGGTTATATCAAAGCTAAGTCTGTTAGGACCACTATTTACTAAATCGTTATAAAGCACAGTTACTAATTTTCCTTCTATACTAAAAATAGATATTTTTAAATCTAAATTTTCTTCTAAAGAAAAATCATAATTAACAAAGTCTTTACTTGGGTTTGGAAATAAGACCCCGGGATTATATGCTGGTTCAAGAAACAAATGCGGAAGTGGTTCTCTACATGTATCTGAAGTAGAAATATTACTTATCCAGCTACCATTGCTACCAATTTTTCCAAACATTCCAGAAATCCAAGTTCTGCATGGATCATCGTATTTTCTTTGAATTCCACTATAGTCACCCCATCTATCTATATTTCCATTAAGTCTGTCTATGGCTCTATTTCCTCTATGAAGCTTGGTAAAGTTGCTGTATATTTCATTATTGTTCATATAGATACACGATATACCATTTGTATCGTTAATAGAAGTGTAATTAAAGCCGATTACACATTCTTTTTCGTTAGGATTTATTGCTGTAGAGGCAATATTTGGATATCCAAAATCTATAATTGAATCTGAAATGATTCTTGATTCTACATAAGGGTTAGTATCGTAATTGTAAATAATTCCATGATAAATCCCAGCTGTTCCATAATTTGTATCCATAGAGTGTTGCACAAATTGAATCCAATCTTTGTCAATAATTCCTCCTAAAACTCTAGAATCATTAGTAGCCAATTCCTTTCCGTTGTATTGTTTTCCATTGGGACTTAAAAAGTAATGGTTATCCAAATTAATTCTTTGAATCGATAATTCAGAGTTCAAAGATTTTTGGCTATTCTCAATTTTTATTAAATACAAACTATCACTCTGCAAAGAAAAATTCTTATTACTTAATAAATATTGGTTTTTATCTTGTAGTTCTCTTGCACCTCTTACTGGATGAATATTTCTTATGTTTATTGAGTCATCTTTTATATCTGACCAAAGGTTAAAAGAAAGAGAATCAGCACCTGAATAACCATTTTCCTTGTCAATTTGCCAAATAATAGATTGATTAAAACCAAGTTGCCAGCTAACTCCATCTAACAATAAATTTCCTGTTATAAATAAATCATCTTCAGTAACAGAAATAGCTGGATAATCTGTCCAATGACCAGTGGATAAAGCATCGCCTTCTAACATATAAACATTCCAATCGTCCATTGGGTTATTTGAAGAGGAGAAAGCTACGCAAACATGACTGTTAAGTGGTTTGTTTCCAACAAGAAATACGACAATAAATCTGTCTTCATTGTGGTCATAAATAAACTTTGGATCATATTTTTTAACAAATCTTAAATTCATAAAATCTAAGGTCATTGAATTCAAGGTACTACTTAAAAGCAAAGAGTCATTATTTGTATCATAAATTATATACGAAGAGTTAATCCCAGCGAGAATAATACCTTCGTTAGAAATGGCTAAAGTATTGTCATTGGGAACTTTGTTATTGTATAAATTTCCCTCAAATCCATTTTCAATATTAAAAGATGGAATGTTTGGAGATTTATTTAAAGATTTTAATGATTTTTTTCTAGGATATTTTTGGGTTTGAATTTGTTTTTGGATTATTAAAAAATCGTTGTACGAATTACCTCCAGGATTTGTCATTTGCATGGATTGAACACTTGCTTTCCAATGGTCTATATTTTCTTTTAAATTAACCGTACGTTTTACATAAGTGGAAGATGTAGTTAATTTTTGAGCAAATATGCTAGAGAATGAAATTACTGTGAGTAAAAGACAGTTAAATAAATATTTCATGTAAACAGATAATTTTTAAAAAGGTACAAAATTGAAAATAGGATTAAATATAAAACTCCAATTATAGATAAATAGTTCAACCATTTAGGAGGAACAAATTTATTATCTAAATACCTATTGACTACTAAATAATTAAAAATTGCAATTATAGGGGCAATAAGAAAAGAAATAGAGGTTGCAAAATTTACTAGAATTCCAAAATCACCAGATTTATCAAATTCATAGGTTATTAAGAAAGTACCAATAATTAAAATTAGAATACATATACTATATTTATTTTTTAGTTTGGAGCGCTTTGGGAAAAGAAGTTCTGTTGTTTTATCAATTACTCTTCCGTATCCGTCAAATACGGCAATACAGGTTCCAAACATGATTGAAAAAGTACTAGATGCAATAATTAAATAACTCCAACTTCCAAATATCTTTGTGTAAAGATTTACTATTTGATGGGCAAACAAGTGACTAGACTTTTCTATTATTTCAGGGGTTCCATATATTAAAAATGCCCCAAGAGTAACAAAACAAATTGAAAGAATTCCAGAAAATATATATCCAAAATTAAATTCAAAAAGTGTTTCTTTTAATGCAGGTTGGTAGTTAGAACTTTTTATTTTTTCCACGGTCCATAAGCTATTCCATGAACTTAAATCAACTGCTGTTGGCATCCAACCCATCAAAGGAATAAGAAAAAACCATGCCTCTTTACTTATGGATGGTTCACTAATTAAATCTATACTTTTATTAATAGGTCCATGAAAAAGACAAAGCACAAAGGCAGTAATGGTAGATAATAGAAGAACTATCCCAATTAATTTAATCAGTTTATCTAGGATTTTAAATTTTCCAATAATCAAAATGCCTCCGCAAATAACAAAAACTAAAATACTAGAAGCGCTACTACTAAGTCCTATTTTATCTAGATGAAATAAATTCTCCATAAATCCTGATGTTACTTTTCCAACTGCAGCACATACAAAAAACATGGAAGAAATAGTAATTATGAAATAGGTCCATAATGCCCATTTGCTAAGTTTTTGGTATCCTTCAATTATACTTGTGCCAGTTGCATTTGCATATCGTGAACCAAACTCAAAGAAAGGATATTTTAATATGTTAGCTGCTATTACAGCCCACAATAGCCCAAATCCAAAGATTGCTCCAGCTTTGGTGCTTTGAACCAAATGAGACACTCCAATTGCAGTACTGGCAAATAAAATTCCTGGACCTAATGTTTTTTTCAAAGATTGAATACGTTTCATATTCTTATAATATTTTCTAATTTAATATTTTCATTCATATTTTTTTTAGCTTCGGGATAAAGAAATTTGTAATGTATTCTTAAATTTCTTCTAAATTTCATTTGATGGTAGAGATTCCTCTTTTCAATTCATTTTATAAGAATCCAATTTTACTGGATCTTTTTAAAAAAGACTCTAATTTGAGTTCTTTCCATAATGGAACAGAATTAAGTCACATAGATCGTGATTTTTTAGAGAAAAGAGATCTTAGTATTGAAAATAGAGAAGTATTATATCAAGTTATAAGTTCTCAATATTCCAAGACAGGTTTAAAAATACCTGAAAATTTAAAAGCTATTAAAAATAAAGGAGTTTTTACCATTACTACTGGTCATCAACTTTGTGTTTTTGGAGGGCCACAGTACTTTATTCACAAGATTATTTCGGTACTTAAAATAGTAGAAAATTTAAAATTACAGTTTAAAGATTTTGATTTTATTCCGCTTTTTTGGATGGCTTCTGAAGACCATGATTTTCAAGAAATAAGCTCTTTAAATATATTTAATAAAAATCTTTCTGTTGTGAAAGAAGATGGTATGGGTGTTGGTAAATTAAATCCTAAAATATTTAAACCAATATTGGAATCTTTAAAAGATTTATTTAAAAACGATTTTAGATTTAAAAACTTAGAATCTATTTTCTCAGCTTCTTTGAATCAACAAAACTGGGCTAATGCTACTAGATACTGGATTTCTAAGGTTTTTGAAAAAGAAAATTTAATTGTTATAGATGCAGATGATGTAAAGTTGAAAAAGTTATTTCTTCCCGTTTTTAAAAATGAATTGGAAAAACAGTTTATATATAATTCGGTAGAAAACACCAATAATAAGCTTCGTTCTTTAGGCTATGAACCTAAAATCAATCCAAGAGTCCTTAATTTGTTTTTCTTAGAGGATAAAAAAAGACATCGAATAATTTTTGAAAATAATGTTTTCAAAATAGGGGATAGTAATCTAAAATTGGAGGAGATTTTGAGTTTATTAAATAGCTCTCCAGAAAAATTTAGCCCTAATGTTTTAATGCGTCCTATTTACCAAGAGCTATTACTTCCCAATTTAGTTTATGTTGGGGGTCCATCAGAACTGGTTTATTGGTCTCAGTTAAAAAAATCATTTGATCAAGTAGATATTAATTTTCCCATCCTTATTTTAAGAGATCATTTTAATTGGATGTCAGAAAAGAGTTATAAGCAATGGAAAAATTTGGGTTTTTCCGATAATGATTTGGCAATTAACCCAGATACTTTAATAAAAAATTATGTTCTTAACTCAAATAACGAAACTCTTGATTTCAAAATTGAAAATGAATTGCTCGATAAATTATTTCAAAATTTATTGGACAAAGCAAGGGGTGTAGAAACAACTCTTGAACCATCTGTTAATGGCACAATAAAAGGGATGAAGAGCGATTTAGAGAAAATTAAAAACAAGTTTCTAAAAGCTTTAAAAAATAAGGAAGAGCTTAAGAAAAATCAACTAAATAAGATATCTAGTCAGTTGCATGTGAATAACAAGTTAACAGAGAGAGTAGATAGTTTTATTTCTGTGTATGTAAGAAACGAAAAGGAATATATAAAAACTTTAAAATCTTGTTCTCAACCAGAAAATAAAACTATAAAAATTATTATTTATTAATGAAATAGTTTGTGAACATACAGCATGTATTTAGATTGATTTAGAAGTTCTAAAAGACTTTCAAACTCATTGAAATTGAAGATTAAATTTACTTTGTCTAGAGGAGTACTAAGAATAACATAATTCACACCCATTATATCGTAAATGTAATCCTCTAAGTTTTGGTCTATATTTTCAACGATTTTAAAAAGCTCATTGTACTCTTGTTCATTACAGACATAGTTCAAATTATTGATTATAATAGATATCTTTTCACAAGAAAGGCATTGAACTATTGTTCCTAATTTATTTTCGTGTAAAATCCTTTCGTTCTCGTTTTGATGATCAAACATTTTTAATTTCTAGAGAATTAAGAATTGTAGTTGTTTTTTTCATTAAAACATTTTCTTCTATTTCGGCATGAATTTTCAAGTCTTGTTGGAAAATGCTCATTTGGTTTAAAAAAATTTCAAAATAGGATAGCTTTTTACTATTTGGGGAATATTTTAATAACACTTTTTGAAGATCATCAATTTCATCTTTATTTTGCTTGTGGTGTTCCATAAGCGCAAATGCCTTTTTTTGATTTTCGAGTATAAAAATTAAATCTTCTTGTGAATTATATTGGAGATAGTTATATAAAACTTTACAAAATGGAAATAGTATTTCATCTTCGGTTTTAAAATGAGAAATTATGTCTTTTTTGTACTCTTTAAAAAAATTAATTAGTATATAATTAAATGAAAAACTTTCTTGATGGGTTAATTTTAAAAGACTTTGTTCTAGCTCTGGAATTCTTTTTTCAAGATAATATTTATGTGATTTCTCGAGATAATCTACCAAAACAGGAATTCTATAATTCTCAAATTTTGTTTTTTTTAAAAAATCTAAATCATTGTAACAGTTAATAAGATCGGTCAATAAATCAACATTTATTTCTTCTTTTGCACAAATTTCATTTAAATTTTTATTCGACTCTGGGGCAATTTTATAACGATTAAATAAATGGTTAATATTTCTATTGTACTTAGTTATAAATTTTGGAGAATGCGTTGAGATAATCATTTAAAATATTTTATACAAAATAATTGATTTCCTTACGTTTTATCAATACCTATAAAATGGTATTATAGGACTAAAATTGGTGAGATATTATTAGCCCTAGTACGTTTAATGAACTTGGGTTTTCTACATTAATATCGTTTATTTTCAGGTATTTAATTTCTAAATCTGTTTTTTTGTTTAATTCGTATTGAATTCCAGTTCCAAATCTAGTTTTATCATAGAAATATCTTTCAGAAGGACTCAATAAGAAGTACAATTCTTGATAGGCATAAAAAGCAATTTTTTTATTTATTTTATATTTTAATTTAAGTCTAGTCCTTTCGTAAAATTCATTACTACTATTGAGATTAAAGTTTATTTGTGTTCTTAGTCTGAAATAGAAAGATAAATCAGAAATTTTATGTTTAAAGGTTAAATCGTTGTGAAACCTGTTTGCTAAAAGGTAAGAATACTCTTTATTTAACAATCTTAATCTCCATGCAAAACTGGTAGATAATTTTTTATTCAATTTTTTATTGAGTGAAAATTGTGTGTAAAACTGTGATATCTGTGACGAATTATCTAATGTTCTAAGTTCAGTCTTGTTGGTGAATGATGTTTTCTTATTGATTTTAAAATCAGAGTTAATTTTGGTCCAAGTTCCAAAATCTTGACTC
>Ga0206677_10000214_pt1 | contig 53172 bp, 58 predicted proteins | sample M130m12015metaG_FD_155475 | JGI IMG/M metagenome (GOLD analysis project Ga0206677, IMG submission 155475) | Ammonia-oxidizing marine archaeal communities from Monterey Bay, California, United States - M1 30m 12015 | ecosystem: Environmental > Aquatic > Marine > Intertidal zone | place: USA... | reverse complement strand
GCTGCACCATCGGAAACAGTGAGCTGGTTGGTCGTTCCTGAATTAACCGCACCCGTGTATCCTTGAGCGATAACGAAATCATAAATCTGGTCACCAGTTGCAAGGGCTGCGCTGCCGTCGGCTACAGTTGCTGTCTTTGCTCGAACTGCACCAGAACCATCGGACGCTGACAGCTCGATAGTAGTATTATCAACGGCTACTTCAACCTCGTCAGCAGAGACAGTAATACCATCACCGCCAATTACATCGAGTGTTGGGTTAACACTGTTAGTGCCAGTCTGAGTCATACCCGAACCTGCGGCGACAGATGTTACAGTACCGTCATTTGATGTCAGTCCACTGACAGCATTGGCAATAGCATCAAAAACAGCATCCTCCGAAGGAGACGTAGCTGTATTGTCTTGCGTTACTGTTTGCGTGATGTCTGTTTCTAACAGAACTCTTTTCCAATCTGCCATGAGAATATGGGGTTGTAATTTTTTGCTAAGATAAGATGTTTTGTGTTACTCGGAAGTAACTCCGAAGTAAAGGTTGTCGTTCTCATCAGCATACATGCCTCCAAGAAAAGCTTCTGGCTCTGAGCCGCTTGAGAACCTCTTGAACTCTACAACGCCATCTAAGTTAACATGACCAGTCCCGTTAGGAGTAAAGGTTATGTCTCTGTTACTACTAGATACTATAGAGCGAGCAAGAACATCTAGGTTTCCACCAAGCTCAGGCGAAGTGTCCTCAACAACATTGTCAATCCCACCACCTGCCCCCACCTCTTTCCAGTTGGAGGTGTCTGTCCAATCCGAATTACCTACCGACTGGAACTTATCGTCGAGACCCGCTGTGGATTCCCTAGGTCCATCATACACATACAGCTTGTCGTCATTGCACATGTAGGCCAAATAGGGTGATGACCTATTGGCGGAAGACAACAAGTTTCTTTCAGCTACAGTATCGAATAAACCAATACCCCTAGTTTGATGAAGGGCAAGTTCAAGGAGCTTCGCAGAGTCAGATGAATGTGATAATGGTCCGTTAAACTCTGGCATCTTAAGATTCCGTATTTCTTATTAGGTAATAGCTCCCTCTCAAACCAACGTTAGCCAATGGTTCATAGAGCCTCAGGACATGAAATGGAATTTTATTGTTGGCTGCACCAAATTGAATTTGCAAATTTAACGCTTCTTTCAGGAGCCAGAAATCACCCGTTGTTTGTGGGGGGTTCTCTATTCTTTGCGTGTAGTTGTTGCCTCCAAAGTCCTCAAAGAAATCTTGATTGACATTACCCCCTCCTGTTAAATCCTGATAACCCCCACTACCATTTGAAAAATAGTATGAAGGAACAAAGACGTAAACGTAATCTCCTGTCTGCTGAGAAGTATTTACAAGCATACTGACACTCAACTGAGACGTGTTAGCGTCAAGTAAGTCACCAGTAGAAGTTATGTTTTCAGGGTAGCACGAAACACCGTTGTTGGAAGTGTCTCCATCGTACATGTCCTGAAAATTTGAGTCAGTACTTGAGGTGGTTAGAGCAGTAGAGCTTAGAACCAGTTTAACAGGAACCCTATTTACTGAGTAGGAGGCAGATTCAAAGTCACACTCAGTAGAACTCAAGCTAGAGTAAGGTCTTACACTATCCCAAATCTTTACCTTGTATGTATTAGAATCGCCAATAGCGACATCGCCATCATCTATAGCAATACTAAACGTGCTGGTTCTTCCATTAGAGTCAAGACTTTCACCAGATATGTCTACTATACTTCCAACGAGAGCATTGTTAGAATCTAAAACCGCGTAGCTATCCAGAGCTACGCCGCTCGTTTCAACCTCAACCTTAAACTTGAGATTACTTTCACCGTTGTATAGCTGACGATTGGAGTCGGTCTCGTCTGATGAAACCGTAGCTAATGCATTGGAATTTCTCTGAAGCTCAATACCGTTTGTGTTGTTGGTCTTTATTAATCTTGGTGAGATATACACGGGGTCGTAGTCTACCTCCGAGCTAAACACCTCACCCTGACCGTTATCAGGTTCCTCTGCACTTACTTTCCAAGTGATGTGCTCATTAGTTGGGTTCTCTGTAGCGAAGGCAAAGCTATAGGTCTCACTGTGGGTGTAACTCGCTGATGCTCCAGTAACACCAGTTTGAGTGTGAATCAAACTAAACGCACCACTACCAATCTTTTTATAAAACTTGAAAGTAATCGTAGAGCCCTGAGAGCTATTAGGGTTTGTTACAGAAGCTTGTATCTGCGCTGTAGCATTACTAATAGGCGTGTCGTTAAAGCCCACACTATTAGGTGTGACATTTATCGTAGGAGCTTGGATTTGCCCTAACTGAACAAGAGCCTCTCTAATTATGTCGATGGCAGTTTTATTACCATCACCTACTACTATCTGGTCAGTGTGAGAAAACTTTCCAAAGTTACCGCCGTCTGGTAAGAATACAGTAATTGCAGAGTCTAGAGTTTCAGTTGTTGCATCACTACCGTCGGCACCATCCGCTCCATCTGCACCATCTGCACCATCGGCTCCAGCGGGACCAGCGGGACCAGCGGGACCTTGAGAACCAGCAGGCCCTTGTGCTCCAGCAGGCCCTTGTGCTCCAGCGGGACCTTGCGCTCCAGCAGGACCAGCAGGACCAGTTTCTCCAGTTGGTCCTTGTAATCCTCTACTTCCGTCAGCCCCAGCAGGACCAGCACCAATTGCTCCAGCAATAGTGATAGAGTTGTTGGCCGCCTGATTAAGAGTGACTACTTGAATATCCGAGCCACCCTTAACAATAGACACCTTAATGATGTCACCGTGTTGGCTAGATACTTTTACATTTTTAGGCTGGGTTACACTTACAGGCATGGTGCTTCATTACGCGGTTATTGAAACATCTTCGTTCACCTTCAATGTGCCAAAAATCAAAGTAGATACAACTGCACCTGACTTCTGTTCAACATCATATACATAGAGTCCAGACGGCATGGTTTTCATTACGCCCGCAGATACCGAAAGGTCAATGTATTTAAGTGACGTGTTGGTTACACCTTCACCATCATCTATCCCACCTTGGTGGGTGTCATCCGCAACTACAGTTGCTGTGAAGGTATCAGACCCGTTAGTAACTAAATCACCCGTATCGGAGTCTCTTACTTGAAACAAGAATATATCGTCAGCAGCAAACCCCACTGTAATTCCATCAGCGGCAGTGACGGTTAATCGAAGAGAGAAGGTATCCCCCTTTCTGCAAGTTACATCTACTCTCGATGAGGTGTCTAGGTTAATCTTAGTAGCGTTACTCATTTCCAAATAGTTCGTTGATTACGTCTTGATTTCCTTGGACAGATGAATCCTCTAGCTCACCCCTTGAACCCTGTCTTTGAGAAATAAGCTTTGATTGCTCTACAGCTTGCTTCACTACACGGCTATCCTTTCTATCTTCTTTTAGTGTCTCAATCTTTTCTTTAAACTCTTTGTCCTCTGTCTTGAATCCTAAGCTGGCTTGTGCTCTAATCATCTCAAGCTCTTTTCTCATTTGATGTAAAGCAGCAGCTACCTGAACTTCTACTTGTCCCTTCATCTGAATTTTTTGAGCTTCTATCTGAGCCTCCATCTGAATCTTCTGCATATCTGCCTGAGCAGCTACCTGAGAAGCTTGTGCATTAGCCTGTGCCTGTGCCTGTATGTTAGCTTGCTGTTGCTTCTGAATCATTTCAATACGCTTCTTCCGCTTAACAGCCAAGAGCCTTTGAGCTTGGTCAATATCCTTTACCTGTCTAATTGCCATCGCGTCCTCAAGGTCAATCTCTTTCTGAGCTAGAGTAGCCTGAACGTTTTGCTCAAGAAATATTCTATCATCATCAGACATTTCCTGAACGACACGAATACCAAAATTGTACATAGGCAAGTCATTGAAGCTACTTAAGATATCCATGCTTCTCTCTCCAATAGCTTTCTGATATACACGATACAGAACACAGTCCGTTGGTATTACCTGCAAGCACTTAACTACATCCTCGCAAACCTTCTTGTACAAGACAAGACTTGCGTTTGTAATATCATATAACGCATTATTACCTGCTGCTAAAGCCTGTTGCCTGACACCAACTAAAGCTTCTCCCTTTGGGGTGCTAGCATCCATCACCTCATTGATTCCTGTTGAATCTCGAATCATGCGTAGGTAATGATTGTATAGGTTTATATACTCGTTTATGTTTCTTATGCTGTTTTCAATAGAGCGAATGGGAGGATTCTGAAAACCACCCTCAGCATTCTTACTTCTATAGTAAAACACACCTGTCTGTTCATATATGTCTTGAATCTGGAGAGGCTCTAAATCTCCTCCGCGACCTAGCTGTACATTCTCTAGTCCTTCGATATCAACAAGAATACCGTCAGGCTTAGCCTTAGCAATTGACTGTTGAATCTTTAGGTGGGTTAGCTGTAGTTGGTCAGCGAATCCAATAACACCACCAACGATAGACTTAGGTCGCATTCTCCTTAGGTTAGTGCATGCAACACTATAAGAAAGTCTAGCCTTAGTTAGGTCGTGTACGTTCTTCGGAATGTTTTTCTTTGGACCGTAGTTGTAAAGAACCTTAGTGTTCATAACGAAGCAACCTCCGTAAACCATCTGGTTCTCCATCTTATGAGGCTGTCTATCATACACAGAACTTGTTGGCTCTTTGTATTCCCCACCTTTAAAATAAAATCCAGAGTTTCCAAATTGAGACTCCTTACTCTCATAATAAACACAGTCAACGGAAAGAAATTCAAAGTCCATTACTTCGATGAGGTACTCGTCGTATCCAAACGTGCTAGTGCCTGAAGCTCTATCAATTCCTCTCTGACCAAAAATCTCTTTGTTGTTGTATGACTTACTTTTTACAGAACCAGCAATCTCTTCATACTCCTTCTCTGATATCTGATTACCAGCCTGTCTCTTGAGTTCTTGAATGCTTATTCTTTTTACATGAGCACCGTAAACCAAGTCGGACATATTAGGGTCCTCTGTTTGGCTATGTAAGAATGAAGCAGGGTCTACATACCTAGTTGTTATTCCGTAGTTAGGGTCGTTCTCTCTTTTGATTACACCCATTCCACATACAACCAAATCCTCTACAGCTCTCCTGTAAATCGTTTGGTCAAAGTCATTCCAATCTAAAGTCAATGCCGTCCCTAACTGAGCAGCTATCTCAGCATTGGTCTTCATGTTTTGCTCCATGAAAATCTCCGCTTCTTCTGTTGTGTCCGGAAGAATATCAGGGTCAATCCTTGGTTGAAGACCTAATGACTTAGCCTCCATTAATAAATCCTTGTCTTTAATCGAAGCCTCTACCTCAGCTTTTGCTTCGTCCTTCTCCCCTTTACTGATTGGGTCGATGGCATCTACAGATGGGTATGGCTTTCTGGAAAGAATCCTATTGACAACTACCTTTACAAACTTAGGTATGATTGGAACGGGGCTCCAGTCTAAGTTAAGTAGAGTCCCGTCACCATTGTTTGGGTCAAGAGCATTTAGAATCTGTTTGTAAACAGACGTGTCTTGTGTTCCGTTAGCGTAGTCTCTGTTCTTTTCAAAGTCCTGCATTCTTTGACTAAGTAGAGAGGTAGACGAATCTCCATTTCCCCACTGACTCTGAATTGCTTTAGCGTACTTTAAACCGTAAGACTTCCCTAGCTTTTGTTCTGGTGACGCAAAGGGGTCTGGAAAGTTTCCGTATTTGGTATTTTTGCTCCCTTGGGTCATGAAATATTTTGTTGGCCTCAAGTGCAAATATAACAATATGCGGCGACCCCTAACTCAGCTTGTACCTTCTAAAGAAAACCTTCTCGTCAAACTTGGTTTCTTTTTTCTCTGCCTTGACTTTTTGAGCAGCTAGTAAAGCTAAACCAGCACTTATAGAAAGGTCATACTTTGTACGCTTGTCTATCTTGAATCCAACCCAGTCTTCCAACGTCCTATTAAAGTACATCGCTCCCGGTTCACCGTCTTCATTTAGACCTACATGATTGTGGATGTAGTCTTCTATTGCGGAGGCGTGAGCCTGTATAACGTCCTGTGAATTTGAAGGAATACCCTTCGTCTTTACATTCACCGAAGAGCTAGGAGATTTTAAGTGGGCTGGCCTATCCATTACGTATCCGTCATAACCCCTTGATTCAAAGTACCTTACGATACCATACTTGTTGTTCTCTATCAGTAGCGGGTACCCATAAAACACAGCGGCCATCAGTACATCCTCATAGAATATCTTAGCCATCGGCGGCCTACTCGCGTACTCAGCTACAAACATATTACTAGCCCCGTCCAAGTTAAACTTGTTGTATATATGACAAGCGCCCTTCGAACCTCTTCCATCAACAGTAGCATCTAAGTCGTAAGAGTCAACTCCCCCACATCCCCTGTTTGGGTTTGAAGGAATCATCTTCCCCTTGTTTCTTGTCAGCACACTTCGCTCAGAATTTTCAGGCATCCATGATACATACCACCTTCCGGCTGGGTCAGGATTAAAAACAACTTGAGTGTCCTTGACACCTCCCCTCCATTGAAAATTACCCTTGACTACTGGGTTAGGGTATAGAGAATCGTTATGCTCTATCTGTTCGTATATCTTACCAATATTAAATAGGCTCCCCTCTACACTATCCCTGAATGCCTCATCCGGTGTGAATGGAAATTGACGGATAAGCTCATTTAATTCTTTAGCATCACTCTTAAGAGAATCCCTTTCGTTTCTTAGGAATGTCTTGGAACCAAAGGTCATCATGTCCCCCTCTAATGTTTTAATCTCAGTCTTTGGGTCAGTGATGATTGGATTTCCATAAAGGTCAAAGAAACCTTCTAACGATTCGTAAGCAGGAATAAACAATCTATATAGACCTGATACTGTCCTTCCGTTAGCGTTACGTTTAAGCGGGTCTGAATCTTTCCATATCTGCTTGTATTCAGAGCCACCCTTACCCATAGGATTTACGGTACTCCCCACCAATGCCTTGCCTACTATACGTCGGCCCACAATCAAACAGGTCTTCTCTATTCTCCAAGCTTCACGTATATCAGATGGCTTCTCCCATTTACCCGCCTCGTCCATATACAACATATGAAGCTTCTCTCCATCATATGCATTGTTCGTAGTGTTCTTCCAATTGAGAACTGTATTCAATGCATCGCCAGCAAAAGAAGTCTTGTTGTTTTTTGTAATCCTTTTCGAGGGCTCGCGGAAGGCTAGCTCCATTCTTGGATTTGTAGTACCGTCCTGAATAGGTTTGAAGAAAAACGGATAGTGCCTAAACATAGACACCACCTTCTTCATGAAGATATTTTCCTGCGCGTCTTTACCCGTCTTGCTCTGTATTCCGAGAAGCTTGTCTTTAACTTGAGTAGCTTCATCAAGAAGAACAGAGCTACAGATATTAGTGTAGCCAGAACGCCTACACTTAGTATAAAGCTGACCGATGCAACGCGGGTCAGATTCACACGCAGCCATGTGGAGAAAGATGTCACGTTGGAACGCAAGATACGATGGGTATCCAATGTCAATCTTCGTCCACTGTAAGAGCATGTAGTGCCTCCCCGTGATATACGTAGGTTCACCCTTATTGTAAAACCAAAGACCCTCCCTACGCCTTCTAAATTCTTCCTCGATATATGGATGAAACTTCTCTCGAAACTCCTTCGGGGCCTCTGCCCACTCGTCCATACTTCTAAGACGGGACAGTTCTTTTGGCATAGGTACTCTTTCCCACATTTGCAAACTTGCCTCCAGACCCTCTCCTTTGATTCCGTCCTTCGGTATCGAGGGAAGGCAAATGAGAAGCCCGCCAAGTTCGACGATACTTCCGACTGTACCGTTGGGACATATCTTAACAGCAGGCTCTTTATATTCATCTAGATTTAATAAGGTGTCCATTACATTACTTGCCCCCAGCGGTTAGCTTTAAAACTAGGCATACCTGACTTGGGTTCTTTTAAATCCATATAACCACCACACTTATCACACTTTATGTCGTGCCTCGCCTTGCCATCCAACATCTTAATGGATGTGTTGCGGCCTTCTTGCTCGTGGCTGCAATCTTTGCATATAAACTTTGCCATATCTACTTGCTGAATTTTTCCGCGAATCCTCCTGAGTAATCCTTCTGTTGTTCAATGCTTCCGTTAGACTTCATGTCTTTCACCATCTGTTCAAGCCGCTGCCGTTCCACCAAAAGTTCCTTGCAGTCCACCGCCGTCTGTTTAATACTTTGCAGTTCAGCTTTCCTAGCACTTCCTCCAGCCTCAGGGTCAACAGGTTTTTTAACTTCATCAATCATGTTATCTATTGCAATCTCCATAGACTTCATGAGTCTTTCGGCTGCTTTTATGGTAGTGAACTTACTTGACCGCATAAGGTATGTCGTCTGATTTCATGCGATAAACTATCGAGTCATCGTCAAGCTTCATCTTGTAATCTCTGTCCTTTAAGAAACCAACAACATCACCTTTAACTACACCTTCTGCAACCATGTCTCTACTAGGCGTAACAACCCTAGCCTCATCCTTGGTTTCTTTAGTGACTGATAAAATTATACCGCTGTCTGTCACCTCCTCCGATGTGTCTTCTTCTAGTGGCTCTAAGAACACCCAGTCAGCCAACATGTGAATGTCTCCTTCCGAATCCCTATAGGCTATAGCGTGACTACCTCTCTTGTTTTGATTGTCATATATAGCCATATAGATTCCCTCTGATTCGTCAATCACATTAGAAGCACTTGAAGTTACGTGATGATGAAAGAACAAAGTGTCTCCCGGTTTAGCTCCGGTATCTTGCTTACAGGGGGACGATAGTATTTCCCCATGACATACTCTGTGTTCAAATTCATTGAACCTAGTATCTAAGAAAATTTCTTTATCGCCAAGCTTTAGGGTTCCCGTTGATTTATTAGGAACCTTAACGAAGAAGTGATTTAATGTCTTCATTCAAAATTACAATCGTATTCAATTAAAAGTGGTTGGTTCTCAACCGTCTTCCAAATATACGTTGAATCTTCGTCCTCTAGGTAAACATGATACCTTCTTACATTATACTTATATAGTGAAGCCTCGTCTTCTTTAATGGCGATTACCTTAGCACCACCAGCTCTCATGCCTACATAGTAAGCCATAGCGTCCTTGGGGTTTGGCCCAATGACAATCTTTCTAATTACATTCATATCTCTTTAGTTTAAAAAGAGACCCGGTAAATCAATTTCGTCTTCTTCACGTCCACGATGAAACGCTTCAACTTGAAGTGTAACAAACTCGTCAAACTCATCCGTGTCTCTACAATTGTGACCATAGGCCAAACTCCATTTATTAGAATCCTCACCCTCTTCTTCTAGGTATCCAAACGCTGTACTATACACCAGTTCACCAGAGTGCTTATACTTCTCTGCTATCTCTTCAACCTGAGCAAGCACATCGGCAACCTCCTCAAACATAGCTTTCTTTAAAATATCATCCATGATAATAAGGTACGAATTATGGGGCAGGCATAACATTAACAGCACCAACAGTAGTGTTAGATGTTGTAAGATTAGCCGTCACTAACCAGTAATTAGAATCTATAGCGACAACCTCTATAACGTCGCCTTCGCGACCACCGCTATCATTGCCATCAGGGTCTAGATTTATTTCGTTGCGAGAGTTGTTCTGGGCCACGGTTCCTACTCTAGATTGACCAGTAGCTGAGTTAGAAGTTACAACAGCCTTACCATAAACATAATCACCTGTTGCTGTGGCAATACTTATGGCTCCAGTATTCGCTCCAATAATGATGAATTTAAAAACAACTCCGGGAGCAGCCGAAGGAAGCGTGACAGTGAACCCAGAAGTAGAGTTCAAGTAATAAGTGTTTCCAGAATCAGAGGCAGTGAGAGTCGTAGATACGCTAAGTGTATTTATTGACTCGTCACCCCTTCCAATAGTAATTGTGTTGCCACTACGAGAGTAGCCCAAACCATCAGTTGCAGTTAATGTAATTGTAGTGCTTGATGCGTCAGCAGCTTCGATAGTGATGGTTGGAGCTGCACTTCCACCTAAGGTTGTGCTAACCGTAGAGTTAGACGGGAAGGTTCTATGCTCGATTGCTTTTGTGCTGTCATTCCAAACTAGAACCTTTGAACTTGAACTATTCCCTGTAATAGTATTAACCTGCAAAGCAGCTGCCTTGACGGTGGATGTAGATAAAGACAGAGCTGAATCATTTCCAGAGCCGTCTTGAATAACCTTTAATGATGACGTGAAGTTACTCGCATCACTGGTTTTCAATAGACCGGTGTATGTATCTTTCAGTCTAGTTCCGCTAAGAGTAGCCATATTCTTAATTTTGAAACAAATATACTACTAATGAGTAGACATCATCCGGGAAGGAAGAGAAGGGAATTCAGCAAACTGAATAAGAGATACGTAAAAAAGAATGAGCTAAAGAAGCTATCTATGGTTATGAGAGACATCAAACTTAACTATGATATAGGTACAGCTGAAATAGAGGCTATGCTCTTTTGTTATGACTACGAGTTCTTTACCGTTGACCACCTAGCCAAGGCAATGAAGAAGAGTAGGAGTAAGCTGTATGAAAGAACGGTAATGCCTCTACAGCAAAAAGGATACCTAGAAGTAATTCATCCCGGAAAGGGAATAGACTCATTCGTTAACGCTATGTTTCACGAAGCGGGTCATCACAAGAATAGGCTTGGTTTATCTCAGTCCGGAAGAATTCTAGTTCAAAGAATATACAGAAAGCTAGAGGGGGGGGAGCCTATAAAGCTATCCTAGCTATTGCCCCTTAGTCTGTAACTTCCATACTCGTCTTCAAACTTTTCGTTATATCCGAGTATCTTAGATATGTAATCTCTAGTCTCAAGAGGCAGTTCTTCAATCCAATCAAGAGATTCATATATGTCCTTGCCTTGTTCTTTAGCTTTATTAAGAACGCGCACTGTAGCTGTAGGTCCATAGTTATATGCTGCCAATGCTTTAGCAATCTTAATTTCCTCAGAACCTTTATTCCAGCTCCTGTTCATTAAGTTATTCATATAAACCTGTTGCGCTTCTTTCGAGTGCTCAGGGTTGAATGGGTCGAAATCTTCTCGAATCATTCCCTTCTCCTTTAGGTACTGTTCTGTTCCGGGCATTATCTGAGCTAATCCTCTCGCACCAGTTGAAGACTCAGCCAAGGGGTTTCCCGTGGATTCCTTATATATCTGTCTGTCCAGAATAGAATCAAAAGACTTCGCTCCGCTTGGAGGCCAGTCTACTAAACCACCCTCTCTCATGCTTACTCTGGAGACCCTTTGAAATTTTTTTACGCGTTTTACAAGCATGGGCACAATATACGGAATCTTAATCCGTTGTATAAGGGAACCCCATAACACAATTCATTATGAAGAATTTATTTTTACTTGCCTTAATTGTATTGCCGTTTGCTTCCCAAGCACAGCGTATCGTCTTTTTTGATGACAATACATTCAGTGCCGTATCATCAAAACTCCCGTCAGATTACGGGGGCAGTTCTTTCGTCCTTGACACCTACATCATGCAAGACGGAGAGGTGGTCCCCTTCAAGCCTAAAGGAATGAATGAAGACGAGTTCTTTATTGGACGCTGTGCTGGATTCAGCCACAAGGGATTTACTGGAGAAACTTTTGTAATTAAAGTTCGTCCATACGATGTGGCATTCGATGGTGTAGAATTTACGATTAAAGACTCAGAGGTTATAGAGGTCATTGAGGTGACCATCCCTGAATTTTAATACTCAGGGCTTCTTGTTCCAAACCCTGCTGGACCTTCGTCTCCTCTTATCGTGCGGCCATCCGGACCAATACCTGCAAACTGAATCATCCGGTTCCGTTCTTCCCCTTCCTCTTCGACATACCCTCTAGGTGGAGCAAGCTGAACGATAGCAGGTCGCGTTGCTCTTTGTGAACCCTTGACCCCACCTGTTTCAATTCTGCCCCGACCAAAACTTTTTCCGCCGGGCTCTTCTCCGTTTTTAATCTGCCTCATCATTGAAGCCATTGCTAATCTTGCTTTTGGAGACATTAGATTCTCCATAGATTGAGGTGTAATATATCCGCCACCTTTACCGCTAGTGCGAAGAAGACCTGCTGACTCAAGTTCAATAGCATACTCTTTCTCCTGTTCAGTTAAGTATCGGTACTTATCACTGTAGTCTATCTCTATACCAGCTTCCATAGCGACTTTGTCATTATACGGAGTGTCTGCGTCACGACCTCTTTTTCTTCCTACAAAGTTAGATGGCATTTTACGTCCCTCATCGGCGTACTCCATTTTACCTCCGAAAGCCATTCTTAATCTATCGACGTTGCCGCCCATTCCGTATTTTCTGCTGTATTCCATATCGCAAATATAACTGTTGTTTATCTTCTCAAATCTGTGTCGTGTTTCTTAGAGCCACGAATGTAACTGTTGACTCTACCCATAGCCCATGCAGCCATGGATGCTCCTCGACGAGAGCCAGACGAAAGCCAAGCACCTTGACCCCTTCTGTAAACTTTCTTTAAGGTTCCGAAAGAAATTCCGGAACTCTTGGCTTTCTTTTGTAGTGTTGCTATTGTAGAGCTACTCAAGGGTTTGGCTTTTACTTTAGCCCCCTTCTTAGCCTCTACCCTCTTCTTGAATAGGGATAGCTTAATGCGCTTGCCAGACTTGTAGTCCTCCGACATCTTCTTCTTGTTGTCGGCATCCTCCTCTACAGTGGCCTTGATTTCTTTACCCTGTCCGGGGTCGGTGTATCTAGTCGGGAGTCCGAGTCTATACGGTTGTTTCCTCTTACTTGCCATGAGTAGCTACTTTAAACGATGCCTTCTCTACAGCTCCGGGATGCGGTTTATAATCCCCCTCCATTAGATAGTATCTACCTTGCTCCTCCATCCAGTGATATCCAGATGGGGATGGTACATCTATTTTCTTTGAAGAAACCTTTAGCTTACCTCTCTCTGATTTCTTAGCCGCCTTCATGATTTCATCTTAGGTGCGGGTAATCCCTTTGACTGACGCTTCTTCTCTTGAGCGATAACAGCTTTCAGTGCGTCATCTTTGCGACCACTAAGTAACCATGTCATAGCATAGCCCTTCATTACTTTATCAGGTATAGCTGTATCAGGGAAGGCTTTTCCCATGTGCACCGCCATGTCCTTTAAGTTAGATTCTTTGGTGATTGGGTCACCATTTACCTTAGCTCCTTTCTGTGCCCGTTTGTATTGCATGACACAAATATAATTATTTACTCAGTCCCCAATTATGGTTTGAGTGGGAGATATATTTCTTGAAATCAATACCCTTTATATAAAGACGCATGTTATTGCGCTGGGTCTTTATTTTTGCTGGGGTTTTAAAGGCAAGCTTTATTAGTCTGTTGCGATGTATGTCCGATTGCCATATTAAACTCTTATCGTTTCCGGCTAGAACAACGTCACTTAACTTATACTCGCGCTTGGATTTGCCGTCAAACAATACGACATCACAAAGATGGATAGGGTCTTTCATAGACCTATAACGTAATTAGCTGTGGGGTTATTGTAGTTGGTTCTTAGCCAACAAAACTTTTAGCTCTTGGACCTCTTTGAGCAATTGCTTCACGTCGTCCTTCATCTCCCCATTATCATTCTCAAGTGCAATCACTCTCCCCTTTAGATGCGCGTAATCAGAATTGTGTTTAATCCACGTACCGACTATCGAACCTGCAATGATAATCATCTCAAATTGCGTCAATGTGTCCATGCTACAAAAGTAATAAAGAAAAGGACCAGCAAATGCCAATCCCTCTCCCTATCTAACCAAATGAATTATAAGCGATTAGCCACTACAGCTCTCGCAGTCCTCTGGGGAATCTATGTTACAAGTAATCTCTCCGCTCTCTAGTTTGTCCTCTGACTCCTTAAGCTTCTTAGGGTCAAGGAATGATATGTCGAACTCTTCTTCTTTCATGGTATCTGGGGTTAGGGCATAGGCATCCTCTTCTCACGTACTTAGTCAATACGATTATGATAGCCGAGTTTATAAAAATGTTGGAAGCTATCTAAAGAACTCTTGAATGCGGCTACAGCAAGCATTCGAAGATGTTCGTTCGTTCGTCAAGCTGATGCGAAGTTACACGAAAAAATTTACAAAGTCAAGTCCTTTTCCTGTTTAGGATAAACTCAATTGTCCACTTGGATGCGAAGAAAGTGTAGGCTCCAAATATGCTATATGCTAAAAAAATCATCACGCAAAAATACAAATTTCTTTTGATTGATGATGCAGCTATATATGGTTTTTTTGGGAGTAATGTTTGCTAATGGGATTATACATACATAGGGACGGTTGGCTGAGCAAACCGAAACGCATTGCACAGACCCACCCCCGCAAACTTTCTCAGGGTTGCGCTAAATGTTTTGGCTTTTTGGTCTAGCCTATCCGGTGAGCACATCACATCCATATCAACCTAAGGGATACACCAACCCGTGACAGATGACATCGATTCACTATCGAGCACCGAAGACCTCAGGTACAATCATCCCCCTTGCGTTGGTCAATCATATAGTACTACCCATATGTGGGATGTTAACATCTGTTGGCAAGTACTGGATACTAGAACAAGATTGATATCCGTTATAGAACCTGTAACGCGATAGCTAAATAGATATAACACAACCCCTAACACACTGATAATGAGTAAGTTAAACATCACATTCAAGAGAGGCATCAACACGATGGACCTGAGAGCCGAGGGATACGGAGTCATCCAGCAGAAGGTCACCGACGTATTCGTCGATGGTGAATTCAGGATGTTCATTGCAAAGGACGAAGTGCTCAAGGAGTACACTGCGTACGAGGACAATGACAGCGAGATGTTCGCTGGAGGCCAGACCTTGAGAGAGTGCAAGGAGAACGTTGAACGAGTCCTATTGAAGGATGCCCGTGAAGACAATCAGGATGCCTTCGAAGATGCCATGATGGAGCGCAGATACATGCGCAACCTCAAGGATGCTTGCACTACTCCAATTGAGCGGTTCGAGGCTCAGGAAGCCATTGACATAGCGCAAGCCAAGATGGATGCGTTACAGGCTGAATACGTTGCGATACTGGAACGATTGAAGCCATTGATGCCGAGCCACGCAAGGAGCATGGCGCAAGTTAGACTAGGCTCTGCACAATAAATTAAATGTTGAATCCGTTATAGCTGTATAACTAAACACCCATATAAGATGATAGACAACACGAACGAAGGATTGCAGGCAGCGATGGAGATGGTTGAGATTGCCCTGAAGAACGCACGAGGGATGGCTAAGATTGCGTTGAGTTTAGCAGAGTCTAACCTTGAGTCTTTGGATAGGGAGTTGAAACTGGCGAAAGACCTGTGCCTATCCGACCAAACCATCAGCAACATCCAAGAGCGTTTGACCATCGCTGAGGATGAGCTTTTACCAGCTCAGCGCGTGATGTTCGAAATCAAGAAAGCGCACATCAATCTCAAGACCAACCTTGTTATTTCGGAATTTTCCACTCCTGCACAATAAACAGAAACCGAGATACGTTAACACTATAGAAACAGGGGAGGCAATCCAGTCTCCCCACAAATTGAAAGAGCATGGCTAAAGTAGATATTTACAAGAAAGTGACTGACCGAATCGTAGAAGGTTTGGAGTCAAAAGGTCTCCAGTGGTTTCGTCCTTGGAGCGGAGGTGACGGCATGATGTCTCCAATCAATAACTCGACTGGCAAGGCATACAAGGGAGTCAACACCCTGTTCCTATGCGTAGAGCAGATGGAGCATGAGTATCCGCACAACGAGTGGTTGACATACAAGCAAGCTGTTGCCAAGGGTGGGCAGGTTCGCAAGGGAGAGTCAGGCACATGGATTGTCTTCTGGAACATCGTGTTCCGTGGAGAGGACGGCAAGTTCTACCGAAAGTATCAGGATATCCCAGTCGGCATGAAGTTCGACAAGATTTTCACTCCTCGTTCTTGGAACGTGTTCAACATCGCCCAGTGTGATGACATTGAGCCGAGACGCAAGCCTGTTGCTCCAGTCGAAGGTGTGGGCGAATTCACACCGATTGACAAGGCTGAGAGAGTTTACAAAGAGCAGTACCCGAAGGACAATCGTCCAAGCCTGTCTCATGGAGGAGAGCGTGCATTCTACGTTCCGTCACGTCACCATGTGCAGATGCCGAATCCAGAGACGTTCGTCACCAACGACGATTACTACAAGACCTTGTTCCATGAGCTGGTTCACAGCACTGGACACGAAACAATCTTGAAGCGACTAGACAAGGTTGCAGCATTCGGAAGTGATGCGTACTCCAAGGAAGAGTTGGTTGCTGAGATTGGGAGTCAGTTCCTTGTAGGTCTCACTGGAATCAGCCCAAAGGATGATGAGCAGAATAGTCAGGCATATATCAATGGATGGGTCAAAGAGCTAAAGGATAAGCCAAAGATGGCTCTGTCAGCCGCGACCAAAGCGATGAAAGCTGTAGACTTCATACTGGACGAAAGCGAGGAGTCATGAGCATCGAGGAGCTACAGGAGCTATACGGATTGGAGTGGATTGACTATGTCGATTTCCTCTAGGAGAGCGTTAACATTCGTTCACATACTAAGCACAATAACAAGGAGAGTCCTGCGTTATTACTATAGAAGTTCAATTAAACACATTAAGATATGATGAAAGCAACAGGAAGACAGCAACACTTTAGCCTTATAGGATTCGTTCCCTCCCCTATGGAGATGAAGGTTCGAGATAGCATTCGGCTACTCTACACCAACATGCCCGGAGTCAACGTCGATGGTGTCAGCGCAAGGATGGAGTTTGAATGCAAGAAAGATGGATTCCGAACCAAGGTCAACGTGCACCTTACCATAATGACTGGCAAATCACCGAATATGGTCCTTAGCTGCGATGTACCAACAGCTATGGCTCTTATGGATATGTATGGTCTGCGTCATCCGTTTGACATGCTGGGACTGGAGTGCACTTTGTTGAGCAGAGACTACAAGAAATCGTATGAGATTCTACGGACTCGTACACAATCCATAGCATCATGAACAAGCCGTTTGACAATTCCCCGAATCCCTTTCTACAGCTAAACCTTTCAATAGAGGAGATTGTAGAGGCATACATATTTTTCAGTAACGAAGACCCAGAAGCTCAAATGCTTGTGATTGAAGCACTTGACAAGTCATACAACGTAAGAGACTTAATTAACTTTCGTTAACAACACAAGCACAATAACAGACAAACGTCCGCGTTATTACTAAAGAAGCAGTTTAATCTTTTAATTCAATTGACATGAGTAAATCTAAATTCACACCACAGGAAGCGTTAGCGCAAATCGAGAGCAAGCTCTTAGGAGATAACGAGTCACGACAATCTATCGTGCTATCAGTATTGAAGCAAGAGGTGGAGAAGACCAAAGACCGATTCGGAGTCCCGAAACTATGGAAAGATTTCCGAGAGTACAGAGTAGCTGTAAAGCTATCGTTGATTGCAGAGTTTCCCAATATTGTGGAGCTAATGGATTCTCTGCCTCTACTTAATGATAGTGACTGGAGTACAGACGCGCCTCTCAAGCTAGCTGTCAGGGAATACAGGGAAGCAAACCCCAGCCGTGTATGGTACAAGTCAGCGTTCTTGGCGGAACTGAGTCGTATTGACTACGTATTGAACCATGAGCTGAAGCACACCAGTAAGTACCTAGCCAACGTTGACCGCTCACTTCGAGAGATAGAGGAGGACATGCAGGACGAGGCAAAGTCTAACTTCAAGCGTAGCGAATACCTGAAGCGAATCAGTGCTGGAAACTACGAGGTGAAGGAAAGCTTCATGGATACGCTTGACAGCGTAGTCATAAACGGAGTAATCGTCAACCTTAAGAAGGATGATGACAACGTGTGGGCTTTAAGTATAGATGGTACAGTTCTCACATGGTACGACACGCTTCGTGATGCTGTAATGTCCTTGGAGGAGCGGTTAGCTATCAACGAGAAGCGATGTATCGAAGAGGCTTTCAGTGCCATCAAGCAAGGTAAGAGCGAAGGAGAGGCAGTCACTAGTCGTGGTTTCTCAAGAGGGGAGTTTGAGATTCTCCTTGAGGTAAAAGGTTTATCAAAGCCCGATGTATCCAAGTTTCATGTCATCAAGGGAGGATGGAAGGTGTACGATGTTGTTGAGGCTGGCGAAGCTCAATCTCATGCCAGTGATGTAGAGATGGAAAAAGTCACCTCTGGTGATGGTCTATCATACAGCGATGCAGAAGCGTTGTGCAATCACCTCAGGAACGCTAAGAGTAATGCATCAGCCATAAGCTTTCAGCAGAATCGGGTTTCTGAATTAGTAGCTTCCCTTGACGAGGCTGAAGCAAAGCTCAAGGATTTGATGCACGCGAAGGCAATTATATCTCATTGCGGAGAGGAATGGGACGTGGTCTTAAACGCTAACCAACAGGTTAACATCCGTTAACAAACGACGTACAATATCTCAGGACTCGGTGCGTTCTAACTATAGAAACACCACAAAACAATTCACCATGGTTAAAATAATTATGACAACAGAAGACGGATGGGACTGCGCTCCCGCCATCATGGAGGTATCCGAGCTACTCCCACAGGCTCGTGAGATGTACCACGAGATTCAGTGTTGCACGCGAAGCATGAGCGCAAAGGACATGCTCAGTGACCTGAACGATTTCGTCACCGACCTCAAGCAAAGGATAGACGATGCCGCTGAAGAATTAGAAGGAGTCGAATTTCAAACCACTGAAGATTAAGAGTCATGAATATCAACTGCAATTCCAAAGCGTTAATCCCAGACACAGCTCAGCTAACTGGAATGATTATGAATTACGAGGGAGGTCTAGCTAGTGCTGAAAAGGTGCTGGAGTTGTTCTCTGTGCTAATCCAAACCGGATTAGTGTGGAGTCTACAAAGCAGCTATGGTCGCACTGCTAGGCACCTCATCGACGTAGGAAGTTTATCCGAGGATGGCACAATAACTCACGAGTTCCTGCCGTTCTAAATGTAGAACCATTAATAATAGAATCATGAATTCATCAATCACACTATCCAATCACACGTTCGAAAACAACGGGTTGATTGCAGACTTTATGGAGAAGCCCCGACATCAAACGTACAAGACATTCTTCAGGGTGGATAACGAGGACGGCTCTGTAGGTATGGTACACGCTGAAGACTTCAAGTATCACACCTCGTGGGATTGGCTGATGCCTGTGGTGCAAAAGATAAGCGACATGAGAGAGGTGGAGGTTGAGTTCACTATCGGGGATAGGTTTGTTTGGGTGACTCCTGAATGTGGAGACAGCGTATTCTTTAGTGGTAATAACCCTGAAGACAAGAAAGAACAAATGATATCGAAGGTGTATCGTGGGGTTGTGAGTTACATAGAACATATAAATTCAAAGTCATGAGCTACGAATCATTCAGAAACAAAGAGACTTGGTTGCTAAATGTATGGGGATACATTGATGAGATTGCCAATGTATGGCAAGAGACAGAAGGCACAAATGACGCAAGGATAATTGACATCACGCCTCAGTACTGCCAAGATGTGTTTGACATGCTAATAGAAAGCACTTACGAAATCATTCCCAACGGAGTCCTCAAGGATTTCATTGACCACAGCTTACAATCAATAGATTGGAACGAAGTGTTAACCCATGTTAAAGACACAATAACAGAAAGTTAATCACGTTAATAGAGTATAACCCCTTTAATTTAATTCACATGGACACAGAAACAGATAGAAACTTTAGCCTCACACACGGACCACATTCAGGAGTCCTCAAGATTATTGTAGGTAAGCTCACGTTATCAGTTACAACCATCAACAACAGACATGAAGCTGTAGTTTTTAGTGAGAGCGGTGACACGGTCAGCCAGAAGAATGGAATCACAGACTTCATGGAGGTCGTTCATATCATGTGGAATCTTGAACGCTTGTCAAATTTGAACCGATGAGTAATAAACCAGAAGAGTTAGCTGTATCAATAGGGTACACAGGAATATTTTTAATCTTAATCTATTTAACCTTAGTTCAATGAACATAACAGAAGAACAACCATTAAAAGAGCATGACCGAATGTTCAAACTGCACGACAGCGAGTCCGTTTGCAAGCTTTTTTTAGACGCTTGCAGGCGATATGATTCAGGTCAGCTTACAGAATCGGAGTTCACTCAGAAGTGCATGGTGATTAACGATGACGCTGAAAGACTTGGCTTAATTGGCACCCTTAAATCATTGAACCCATGAACAAAGCTCTCTCCATGTGGAAAAAAATGTGTGCAAACATGTTGATAATGTCGAGGAAAACCTCGAACTTTGTAGAACAGGCACACACAGAGAGGAAAGCATACAACAATCTGATTCGACAACAGAGCGTACTGCTTGATGAATACGAGGACTTAATAAAAGCCTATGATGAGAACAATAAAGATGTTGATAGCATCTCCGATAGTAATCCTCTGCATACTGCTCCAACCAGTAGTGATGCTTCAAATGAGGTTGATTAAAGAAGTTGAATCCCTAATTAAATAATATGAGCAATCATAAATTCAAGACCACAAACATTCGTGGCAAGCAGTACGTAGAAGTAAACGAACGTATCAAATTCTTCCGAGCCGAAGAGCAGTACAAGTTTTGGACTATCTCAACCGAGGTAACCATACTAGATAACAATGAAGAGTGTATCTGTAGAGCCGTAGTTGCAGACCTAGAGCAACGTGTTGTAGCGACAGGACATGCACATGAGGTAAAGGGCAGTAGCAACATCAACAAGACTAGCTATGTGGAGAACTGCGAGACTTCAGCCATCGGCAGAGCATTAGGAGTACTGGGTATTGGAATTGAAACATCCATAGCTTCAGCGAATGAGGTAAAGGATGCAATCGCTAAGCAATCAGCAACGGAAAAACCTAAGAAGGAGTCGTCCGTAGATGATGACTACCAGAAAGCTGTTGACTATCTCAAGAAATCAGATGACAAGATGGACTCTTGGTCTAAGATTGAGAAGCAGTCGAAGACTAAGTTCAATGACGAGCAATACAATCGTCTCGCTGAATACGCTAAGTCGTAATGTTAGCCATCAAGTTAGCCGAGGCAGTAGGTAAGGGTCACTTATCATACAGCTCAATCAAGTACGCCTTGCAAGACATGCGTCTGTGGGAGATGTACATGAGGGGACAGCTAAGAAAAGAGTCTCCAGCGTTGGCGTTTGGCAGCATGTATGACTGCATGTTGTTTACTCCTGAAGATTTTGATAAGCAATTCTCCATACTCAATGACAAGGAGAAGTGTGATGAGATAGGAGGCAGAGCTCCCAAGATGACTAACAAGTACAAGGCTTGGGTCAAAGACTATGAGGAGGACGCAGAACAACGTGGAGTCAGGTTGGTGAGCGAGGAGGATTACAAGAAATCTCTTGAGATGATTGAAAGGTTGAAGGTCACTGGGGTGTATGACAAATACCTAGTTGGTGATTATCAATATGAATTCAACGAAGAGATTGATGGATGTCCGGTTAGAGGATTCCTCGATTGCCTTGGAAGTGATTATGTATCAGACAGCAAGAGCACAATGTCGCTCGATAAGTTTAGATACAATGTGTTCAGCTTTGGATATGACATTCAAGCTTACATATACATGGAGGTTCTCAAGAAGGAGAAGTTCTATTGGGTGGCACAAGAGAAGGCTTATCCGTTCGCTATTGGTGTGTATCAAGCAAGCGACGAGACGTTAAAATCGGGTGCTGAGAAATTTAATAAGGCAGTAGATAGAATCAATTACTACCTAGACAACAAAAAAGAAACGGATACGTTTTTTAAATCAGGAATAATCTAATGACCGCACAAGAACTCATATTAAAATCTAACCTTCACTTCGGTATTGACGTGAGTGTACCCACAGCTTTTGGCAAGGGTGCCTTCAAGGAACGTTGCATGACAGCATACTACGCTATCAATGAGCTTCACATGCCATACAAGGAGTTGGGTTTAGCTATGGGTTCTGACAATCTAGAGTTGCGTATGATGTGGTTATATGCAGAGGGAAACATGGGAGTTGTACAATCCCGTAACCGGTACAAAGAATATATTTTAAACCTTTAATACTTCACCAATTATGGCTGAAAAAAAAGAAAACGTGTACGTGGGCTACGTGAATGCCCCGCGAGTAGAGACTAGAATCTCTTTTACTTTAGAAGAGCTTGAAACGATGAAGCAATACGCTACATCCAAAGGGCGAGTGTATGTTGATGTTCTTGGAATTCCAGACAAGGAAGATAGCAAACGCATGAAAGCCTTCTGCTCAGTATATGACCCGAACAGTGCAAGCGAACAGCAGCGAAAGCTCGACAAGCAAAGCACTAATGAAGTGCCATTCTAAATGAAAGGTACGGGAGAGTTACGATTAAAACCCTCATCCGTTAGCGTGATTGTTTGAAGACACGCACGCCAGAAGGGTCTCTCCTACCTGCCTTCGTAGCTCAGCTGGATAGAGCAACTGCCTTCTAAGCAGTAGGTCATAGGTTCGATTCCTATCGAGGGTACAATTTAAAGCCGCGCACCTAATTGAATCTTTACCTTGTCAGGTGAGGTGGGGTGTCCAGTCTTTTACTTTGAATTTGACTGTAGAAGTAAGAGGTTAAGTCAGGAGGTGCGTGGTATTAACCATGACCCTGTTATGGTCATCAAAGACTGACAGTTCGGAAAGACGAGCCTTAATTGAACTTAATAAAACATATATAAATGGACATTTTCAGAGAAGTTTGGAACGAGTATTGCAACGAGTTGAGTTGGGAGCCAAAGCTGGGCTCTAGGATGAGGCCGGAGGTTGAGATGAGGGCAGCATTTGCCAATGCATCTGCACCTTTTTTTCATGCCAGCGTATGCGCTAGATTATTCAACAAAGACAGGACAACAGTCTCTCATTACATTGGTAATCATGAGTACTACTATATAAATAGCCCTGACTATCGCTCTGCTTTTGATGTGGCATCAAGGATAATTACAGATAAGATTGATAACATGCCTAAAGAAAATCTTACCTTAGAGGCACAAAATTTTTTAAGACCCCATGAGCAAGTTGATACAATCGAAGGACTCATTGAAACACTCAAAACCTTCAAAGAAAAAATCCAATACCGATTACGATACGGTAAATCCAAATCATTACAAGAAAGGAGGGCAGCAGGTATGGCATATGATGCTAAAAATCTGGGGAAGGGAAGCTTACATGGCTTTCTGCGAGATGAACAGCTTCAAGTACAGGATGAGAGCGGGCTCGAAACCAACGTCAAGCATAGAAGAGGACCTAAAGAAAGCGCAGTGGTATGAAAACCAAATAGAGCAACTGCGTAATGAAAAACAAGAGAGTAACGATATATCCGACAATCTATCGCACACAGGACGCAGTGATTACGTCCCTAAATACAGTGCTAACGAGGATTAAAGATGGGAAGAGCCGACCAAAGGTTGAGTTAATAAGGAACGGAGACAAAAGTCACAAGCAAGAGCTGCCTGCGGTTTGTTTTAGTGGTGTGTTTGAGGATGGTAAGCGCAGTGATGATACACTAAAGTATCATAGTGGCCTTATTATTCTTGACTTTGACCACGTTGACGCGAACAGAGCTAAATCAGCGTTAGCCGGAGACAAATACATTATGTCTTGTTGGTCCTCACCAAGCGGTGACGGAGTCAAGGCTCTTGTAGAGATTACAAATACCGAGAGGCATAGGGACCACTATCGTTCTTTAATTACATACTTCGATAAGCAGTATGGTTTAGAGCTAGATAGCACAGGAGAGAATGAAAGCAGATTGTGCTTTGAATCGTATGACCCAGACATCGTAATCAAGAATGAGTACGAGAGATATGGAGGCATGCTGTCAGAGCGTTCTCAACATCAAGAAGTAAAAGGAACGGGAGGCAAGACCGATTTTAATAAGGTCAATATAGCTGCCGCCATGATTGCTAAAGCTCCGGACGGAGAGAAGCATAGTGTTCTTGTGAAGGCTGCCAGTCTTATGGGTGGTTACATAGCTAGTGGTATTGTCGAAGAGGATGTAGCGAGATGGGTGCTTGAGAGAGAGATATCAAAGAGAGATATAGACAACATCGAAGCTGCTATCAATACTATTAATGATGGTATTGCAAACGGTAAGAACCTTCCAATTGGGGAGGTGATAAGCAACGAAGAGAAGGTTCGTAGAGAGATGAAGCTCAACGATGGCGATATGTCATTCGTAAGTAGTGATGATGTTGACTATGACTGGATTGAAAACTATGTAGATGGCAACATCCCTCTTGGATTATCTACAGGGAACAGTCGGGTTGATGAGCATTTTGTTTTCAAGAAAGAGTTTGTTATGATTAACGGGCATAGCAACATAGGTAAAACAACATTTGCTCTTTGGATGATGGTCGCCAGTGCCATGAACCATGATTGGAGGTGGGTTATCTACAGCTCTGAAAATAGAACGGCAGCAGTCAAGATGAAACTTGTTCAGTTTGCTCTTAACAAAAAGATAAGCAGCACTACATATCAGGAGAGGGCGCATGCACGAGAGTGGGTTGAGAATCATTTTATTGTGATTGACAACAGTAAAACTTACAGCTACTCAGATATCATCATATTCTGTGAGAAGGTTCACAGGCAGCAACCTATCGACGGTCTCTTCGTTGACCCTTACAATAGCCTCAAGATAGAGATGAGTGCGGGTAGAGGTGTAGGTCCTCATGAATATCACTACGAGGCAGCATCAGAATTCCTGACCTTTAGTAACAATATGGATGTAGCTGTATGGGTCAACGCTCATAGCATTACAGAGAGTCAAAGAAGAAAGGGAGACGATGGATTACAGGTAGCTCCTTATGCTGAAGACACAGAGCACGGTGGTAAATGGGTTAATCGTAGCGATTGTTTCATCACGCTCCACAGAAAGATACAGCATCCAGATGTGTTAATGCGTAGATGCGTGGAGATGCACGTTAGAAAAGTGAGAGAGGTAGATACCGGAGGAAAGCCAACTTCATATCATGAACCACTGATGTTTGAATTCAACAGTACACAGAGTGGCTTTGCATTAAGAGGTCCAGAGCCATTGTTATTCACATCGCTTGGTGAAAAAGTTGTTGGTAAACAAAGCAGCATCTAGCCTTACCTTTTAGGTTATGGCTAAAATTCGAAGGAACAAAACAAAGCCTAGCAAGAAAAGGAATTTAAATCGTGGTGGGGTAAAGCTAAAGTCAACGCTAGAGACTTATTGCTACGATAAATTAAGAGAGGCTAAGCTTAAGTTTAATTACGAAGGAGAGACGTTTCAATTGATGGACTCTTTCAGGTATCCCGGTATATACTATAAGTCAACAAGGGGTAAAGATGTTCTCGTTGATGCAACAAATAAAGTTGCTCTCGGAATAAAGTACACGCCTGACTTTGTTAGCCACGAACACAAGTTCATCATAGAGACAAAGGGATTCGTCCCGTCTCAACATACCTTCCCTTTGAGGTGGAAGCTTTTCCTGAAGTACATGGTTGAAAATGACATGGATGATTACATGTTATTCATACCTAAAAATAAAAAACAGATAGAGCACGCTGTCTCTGTCATAAAAAAACAGTTAGATGACAAAGGCTAAATTAAGTCAGTTATACAGTTACTGTACCATTGAGATACAGAGGCTTACCACGGAACTTTATGAGCAACTACACGAGCCTGAAGGAATCCCAGACGGGAACTACGAGCAGACTCTGGAGAACGTAAGAAAATATAAACGTCTAATTGTTCTTGAACTTGAGGCAATAAAGCATGCTGTTCGAGAGTTTAATAGTCATGATGATGGGAAGCAGCTTCAGAAGTGATAAGGAATGGGGTGACTACATAGAACTCGTATGGGCTAATTGGTTGCATTCGCACACGGGAGGTGATACATTCGAACACTCTAACGGTAGGGTGCCGGGTTGGGACTTAAGAAACGAAAGGACTCAAAGAAAGCACGAGGTTAAGTGGGACGCTGCTGGAAGGTCACCTTGGAAAATGCATGGACGTGAGCGTCAACCAACAGGGAACATCTTCATAGAATACAAGAACCCTACCACCAATATTGATACAGGGATTATGGCATCTGAATCAAACATATGGGCACACATTGTTAAGGTGTCTGACAGCTTTGTAGAGGATTCTTCTTTAGATTATAGTGCTTGGGCATATGTCTTTTCATTGCCTAAGCTTAGGGATTTTTGCAAAGAAGTTGGACTTCGTTCTCGCGAAACATCGAGAGATGTAGGGAAGAAGGGTAAGTCTAATTCTAAAGGATGGTTACTTCCAATTGATATGATTCTGTCAAACAAGAAGGAGTGTGGTTTGATATTGAGAGCTGAGATTACTCCTTATCTTTACTCCTCACAAAAATTTTAATATGGTTCACCTTAAAGAATTTAACTCACTGCGCGATGCGGTGAATGAAGTCATGGACGCAAGTGTAGAAGCTGCTGACCGGAAGCGAAGAAACGTTGAGGCTAGAATGGTCTTCTCTAAAATCTTGGTTGACAAGGGCCATAGTAAATCAATGGTAGGTAGGTACCTTAATAAGTCTCACTGTATAGTTGTTCACTACTGTAATCAGTTCAAGGACTTAGTTCTTTATGACAAAGGACTTAAGGTAAAGTACGAAGCTGTCGTTGAAATTTATCATGAAAACTATGACCCTGTTTACAACATGACTAGGTCTGATATGAAGGAGATGATATTCAAACAACGAAGAGAGCTAAAGGATTTTGAGAATGAGGTGTCCGAACAAGATAAGGTCATCAAAGAACTGAGTCGTGATGAGGATGTCGGATACGACAGGCTAGAGAAACTACACAACCTCATCAGGGAAAAGGTTCCTGTAGGAAAAGAAGACATCCTTTACAACAGAATAAATATTTTTCTCAATGGCCTATACAGTTAATGACATTCAAAAAATACTGGAGTTTAAAAGCTGGACGCACGAAAAGAAGCTGTCTGAACTCCTTAGGATTGATGCCGCGTTGTACTGCTCACTTGGCACCGATTCAACTAAGGCTGATAGAGATTCAGTAAAGTCTAAATCAAGGACAATATACAGGGCTATTAAAACGTTTGACCAACCAACTGGAGAGATGTTTCTCCGCGCAATGGATATGAAACAATGACTGAAGAATTTATGACTGGAATGCTGAAGCATAGACATGAACAAATCATGGAACAGCTGAACGAATCAGAAGCACTTCTTGCTGATGGGTTTGAACAAGCAATCATCGGGCATACACAGGGTGCTAACATCGTAGCTGTATATGATTACGACTTGTGTGTTCACATACTAATGGAAAGAGATGAGATGAGTTGCCAAGACGCAATTGATTTCATGGAGTACAATGTTGTCGGCTCATATGTTGGTGAGAAAACTCCCCTATTCATATCTGTAATTTAAGTATATTACAGCTGTTACACCGGTATAGTGCTGGAGTTTCGCTACCACCTGAGCCCCTCGCCCTTTAAGGCGGGGGTTTCTTCTTCCCTGTAGAACGGGTCTAGTTCGGCACCAAAGCATATTGTACCATAGTTAGCCAGCATTAGTTGAAAGTCCATGATGGTTGTGTATCCATCCTGATTAAGGTCACCTTCCTCCCATTCAATATCTCCCCAGTTAGATAGAAACATTAAGAAGTCTGTTTGACCTACAACTAAATCTCCATTGATGTCGCCTTGACAGAACGTCGGCTGGCCTGTTAATCCGGGGCGTAGTATGGGTAGAGCGGCATGTATTCTTTCTATCTGTCCCTCAGTGAAGTTGGTTCTACATGAATCAGGATAGTAGTCCATGTGATTGTTAGTCTCATATCCGTACAACGCTGGAGGGCATATAGGGTTTTCACAGCTAAAGTTTAACTTGGTTGGAGGAGTGTCACACACAAAATCTCCTGTCTCTAGACAGTCACCTAGGTTTTGACCGCAGTTATCTATGTTACGAAAAACATGATGTAGACTAACGAAATGGCCTACCTCGTGTATTAGTGTTTTGTTTTGGTCTCTGTCATCGTAATAAAGCTGAGGCCCATAGTTGCCAAACACGTCAGACCTAACCCACACACCATCTAATTCTGTTTGAGTTGTGTATGCTGTCCAAGCAAAACCTAGTATCCCGTTACAGAACTTAGGAAATATATGTACGTTCATGTACTGCTCTCTGTCCCAAACTAAGTCTTCTACATAACCGTCCATCCATTGAAACCCGCTCGAACTATATGGTACGCATACAGAGTTTTGTTCCAAGATTGTAGGGGCACCCCAGAATAAATCGAAGTCGTGATACATGATACTGACAAGGTTGAAAGTAAGCATGGCTTCATCAAACTCCTCATTCAGATGCTCGTGGGCATCCATAATAATATCCTCGGGTATGTAGCTGTCAGGGAAACTGTCGGTGTAGTATATGTGATATACGTAGTTTATGGTCTCCCACTGTACAGGTTCCGGGATATACCCCATCATCCTAGGCTGTATGTTTTCGACACCAAATACAGCACAAGAATCCTGTCCTACAATCGCTTTACACGAGAGCAGGCAGAGTATAAGGGCTAGATGTTTCATCGTTTAGTTTTCTCGATAGTTCGGCCTGCAAAGTACGCACCAAATACCGTAAGCATTAACACCTGAAGAAGGTCTATGTAGTTCTCTCTTGGCGAGAACTCAGTGTCAACTCCATCCCAAATCGTAATCACCATAAAAAAAACCAGCATAGTGATAAGCACGCTAGGTCTAATGAGCTTAGCTAGCTTTATATCGCTTGACATGTCTGATTCCCATCGCTTCGTGACGTTGTCCTGAGCATTCATTTCTTGTCGCGCAGCAATCTCACTGAACTCCATTCGCTGTTCGGGCGTTAAGTCTGGCTCACTATCTACCAGTCTCTTTACAACACCCAGTACACCTTTGTCCGGAAGAGAGTTCCCTACCACATCCAGTACATGAGGTACACTTCTTGCCAGCCATTTCCCCACAGCTGTATCCTTTAGTTTCTTCTTGTCTTCCATCTAAATCTATATATGTGATACTACAGCCTCCGACTTCAATTGCATCTGCAATAGCCGGATATATGGATTTATAGGCTGTGGTTGACGAACCTACATATCCTGTAGAGTTTTTGTTTTCTGTTTGTGTAGCCCCAACAAGAAGACATCCGCTGGTGTCATCATTATCATTACCACAATGTATCAGTATGTGAGTGAAGTTAGGCACATCCATAACCTCAATCATACCTTTATGAATTTCAGAAAATCTTTTTGAATACTTGTCGTGAAACCCACCCCATGTTTTTAATCGCAAGTCGTATGTACCCGCAGGGATTCTAGTCTCATGTATGACCTTGGCTTCTCTGTACTCATCCTCCAGAGTGTAGCACATAAACTTGCGTCCTTCCGTTACATCAAACAGCAACCCAAGGGTATCATCCTTTTGACTGCTAAATCTCATTACCTCTAGTCTCATTCTTCTATCGATTCAATGTATCGTTCCTGTACATAAAAGCTAGGCTTTACTAGACTAAGATAAGTATCAAGAAATAATTTAAATGCCTCGAAATCCTTTGGCTTCATGTTGTCTTTCTTGCCCCTGAGATACGCATAGTAATCTCTAGCATTCTTCAATTGTTTAGGTAGCTTTCTGGCATCCCTCATATGTACCTTATACTGTTCGGGATAAGAGGTTCTCATGTGCTGTTCAGCTATGACTGGCTTTACAGATGACTTGAATGAGTTCGCAACTCTAATCTTATCGAATGGATTGTCTACCTGATTGATGAGTTTGATTAACCTTTCATCTCCTTCTCCTGAAATTAAATCACGACCATATCTTTCTGCGATAGTTTCGTATGCAGCTAGCTGTTCTTCATTTGACAACCTTCTGTCTCTTGGTAAGTCATCCAATGATGATATTAATTTTCTAACCTCGCTACTGGATAGCCCTACCATTTGAGTAGCTGCTAACGTAGTCTTAAGGGCAAAGTGAAGCATCATTGAGTTCTTGTCCTCAGGTCTAACATAATACTCTGCTCCTGTAGCGGTAACAACTTTGTTGTTAGGTAGCTGTAGGTTGTGTACTGTGGTTACGATGTCATCAATATAATCTCCGTAAGGTCCAGCCCAGCTGCCACCATCTTCAAATATCGGTACGCCTTTATTTAATCTCACCCATCGTTCATACCCATCATCGTCACCAAGATTATAATCACCCTCTCTTGCCTTATCCAATTGATACCAAACGCTTCTATTCAAAAAGGATTTGGCCTTGTTGTCTACCAAGGATAGCGGGGGTAAAGGAGAGAGGTCGATAACCGTTTGAGTGGCAATATCTCTGAGTGTATTTGATTTTTTCGGAGCTTCTTCATCATCTTCCCCGAATAGCAGTGCGCCTACATAAGCTGTAAGCCCTGCCAATACAATCTTGTTGGTGGCATGGAACATAGCGGTCTCTACACTATGACCAAGCATAGCAACAGCACCTTCAGACTTAACTTTTAAATCCTGTCTGTTCTTAGGTATTAGTCCACTCATCCCATCAGCTCCAACCATTCGCCACCAATCAGAAGACACACTTCTCTTTTTGTTTATGCTAAACCTTGCAAATGGAATGAGAAGATTTTTAGCTATGTGCATTCCCAAGTTGTTAAGACCTTTTTCTTGAGCATATATTTCAGCTGCTTCTCTAGTGGTAGAAGCTGACTGGTCTTTAGCAACCATCATATCAGAGTAACTCAGAGCTGTACTGTTGGGGGTCGCGGCCTCCGCCTCCCAGTCAATCTCTTCAAAGCTATCTACCACACCTTCGCTTATTAGAGCGTCACCATAGAACATAAACCATGAAGCAACAGCTGCAATCTTGTCTGTACCCTTGAGGTTTTTTAAACTTATGTTTGTTAGCTTTCTCTGTAGCTTTGAGAATCCACCTTCATCAAGGTTTAGCTTGCCTGTGAATGGGTCAATGTTTCCTGCTTCGTAATCCCTTTGAAACACAGGTGAATTTTGCAGTAGCTTGTATCTACCACCGTCCATTGCTAGCTTGGAATCCTTTTTCGTTAGGGTCTCAATGTTAAACATCATGAACTCTGACATTATCTGAATCAGATAAGGGATAGACTTCATTGGGTTTTTGGTTTGGAAGGCAACACTCCACAGTACCTGTGATTGCTTCAGTGTTTGAAAGACAAAACCACCAAAGAGACTAACAACAACTGCATTTCTTAGTACGCTGATGGGGTTAACAAACTTAACTCCTCTTACCGTCTGTGTTGGTTGGAACGCTAGCGGAACTGTAGCTGAATCCTGCTGAACATACAGCATAATCTTTTTCTCTAGGTCGAGTCTGGATTTTCTGTTGGGAATCAATGATGCGGCAGCGTCACTATTAATTACATGATTAGCAACAACGACATCTCCTATAGTGTTTGATAGTATAACGTTCTCCCGAATCGTTCTTTCATTTATAGCAACAAAATCTAATCCAATTTTGCTCTTCCCTTTTAGTGACCTTGGATTTCTTTCAAAGCTGCTACCTGCAACTTTCTTAGAATGAGATAGAGACGTGCTGGCTAATGATTGCTGAAGGGAAAGTCTTAAGCTGAGTATGTCATCCACGTCCTTGACCCCTGTCTCAGGTATAACCTTAAAGGCAGTGTAGTTCTCCTCTATCTCTAGCTCCTTGCCTAAATATCTCTCTACATAATTTTTAAATTGAGGCATCAAGGTAGAATGAATGTCCGCTACAAACTGAACGAACCCAGTAACGTCAGACCTGTCTCCCTCAACCCTTGCAATCATCTCAGATAGCGTTTCGTTCCCATTGAACATGTAAGAGTACGCATCCTCGAATTCATTTATCTCTTCAACAGGGTATGTCTTTTGTTCAATGTAGTCATCAATCGTTCTTCTCATTGAATCTCTAAGCTCTATATACCAAGCTGCTTCAGCTCCACCACGCTCACCCTCGAAGCTCGGCAGCTGTCTTGCCATCGAATATATCTGAGCGATTGCCCTGTCATATCTAGTACCAACACTACCACCCTCTTCCGATATCCTGTCAATCTCCTCGCTAATCATTTCAGTTAGCTGTGAGTGAATGAAGTCGGCCTTGGCAAAGCTTCCAACAAGCTGCGCAATACCAAAGCTAACCCTAAGTTTAGCCGAAGTAATTCTGTCCGTTGGAATTAGGTTCTGAAGGAACGAGTTTATTGTTCCGAACGGAGCCAAGAAAACATTGGGCCTAGACTTTAATCCCTTTGACCGGGTGAGTTTAGATAATGAAGATGGTAGGTCAATGTTACCCCTAACCAAGGAGTGCATATAACCAATACCATACACAGAATCATTTACAATGTAGTCGTCAAGCCTGTAGTCAAGGTTAATTACGTGATGTCTCTTTAGCAGGTTTAATCTATCTCTTAATACATCTAGGTCTAAGTCTTCAACACTATGAATTCCCAATATCTCAGCAATGTGATTGTCCTCTAGTAGCTTCTCAATGTTGGCTGCTATCCTAGGTATTAATACATCGTTGATTATTGCGTCTTTCTTTAGCTCTTCTTTTGTAGAAGCTTGCTCTGCTAGAATCCCTGTTACAATATCAATGTGAGCTGGGTTGCTTTCGTTTAGAGCTATCGTCTCCCCGGTATCAGGGTTTACAGCTGTAGGGTTTTCGTCAATGAAGTTAAGTATCGCTCTTCTACTTGAAGACAATCTACTTCTCTCATAGTTCTTTAGTAGCTTTTCGTACTCCTGTTGAACGCTTGTACCGTTTTTAATTGCTCTTGACTGCGCTCTAGCCATGAACAATGACTGCCGACCAAGCTCCTCCATTGCACTGTAATTGCTGAGTCTATTATACAGAGCTTCAGCGGTGCTTTTAGTGTACTCCACACCAACGTAAGCCTCCAGTTCTTTATCGAACACAGCCTCAGACTTCGACATGGATGTGATAGTCTCCATGATAGTAGCAACGAATCCCTCAAGTTCTTTTTGAGGTAGGAGTGCTGGGTTAATAGCAGCTAATCCTCTGGCTATCTTGGCGTATGTAGTTACATTCTTGGGTGAAGAGCCTCGCCCTTTCACCTTAGCCATTTTCTTTAGCCTCTTCTGTAGAGACTGAGCATACTTAATACCCTTAAGGTATTTCTCCATTTCAGCCTTGGCATCTCGGCTATCGAATATCACAGATATCTTATCAATGAATGATTGCATAGAGTCAAGACCTTCGCTCTGTGCTTTCTTTGCGCTAGTCTTGTGAGCTTGACGGATGAACTTAACAATACTCTTTACCTGACCCCTAGTAAACGGTGTCTTAGAATTCTCTTTCATCCTAGCGTCAATGAGCTCGATGGCCTTTGCTAAGAATTCATTGAATGTGCTTGACTTGTCTCTTATCTCCTCCAGTGACTTCTTTAGGTTACGGGCCTTGGTTGACAGCTTCTTTGCGTCGGCTGCATTCTTTGAGGCAACACGCATGCCCTCCTTCTTACCTTGAGTCCTTCCTTGCTTGTAAGCTACCGCTTGCTTAAACATCATCTCGGAACCCTCTTTGGAGAAGCCCATGTCAACTAAGGTTTTAATTACCTCCGCCTTGGTGTGCGCGAAAGCATCTAGCTGTGAGGTTTCATCAAGCCCTGTGACAGGATTCTTTCTTCTCTTATCACGATTTACAATTGGCGATGGGTACTTCTGGTCTATTAATTGAGACACTTGTTTTAAGAAGCTGCCTTGAGCTTTTGACTCTTGAGCTACGATAGCTTGAGCCTTGGGCTTAACCTTGCCTGTCCCGAACGCTTGGTTTCTCATACCTAAGAGAGCGTACCATGCTGACTCTGCTGCCTTCAGCGGGTCTTTCGGTGAGCCGTCTTGCCTGAACCTCCCTTCATATTTGTTAGAGAACTTGTCTATGAAAGGTTGCTTTTCAAAACCTCTTTCAGTAGTAAGGATATCCTCTGCTGGCTCTTTGTCTTTAAATAAGTGAAGAGTTGGATTTTTCTTATTACCCTGTTCGTCTACCTGAAACAGCGCAGCAGGGAATATAGGTGATGACTCTGGCTCCATAGCAAAAGACAGGTCGGAGTCAATCTCTACGGCGGCGTAAATCATTCCTTGAGGAACACCCTGAAGGAATCTCTCCGTAAGCATCTTAGAAACAACGCCCTTGGGGATACTTCCGCCTTGATTCTTACCTATGACTTCGCTGGCCAGTAGTTTCTGGATAGCCAATCTAGCCTCTTCATTTTCTTTTAGAGCGTCTCGCATATTAACAAACAACCTGTCCGTGTAATACTTTCTCTTACCGAATGTAGATTCATTTACATCCCCCATGTAAGCAAGTATTCTTTCTGATACATCTGAGAATGAACCGTCAATTCGGATTGGCTTTTTCTTTGGGAACGTTTGCTTAAACGATTTAATCAGAAGCTTGTTAAACACAGACTCAGGCATAACACCCTGCTCAACAAGCTTTCTAAGTATGATTTCAGAAGCTTTAAGAGCCCCTGTATTACTGAACAGCTTCTCCTGTGTTCCGCTAATCAAAGTGAAGAAGACTTTACCGTCAGGAGACTTCTTGCGCATGGCATTAATCTTATCGACCATTTCCTTGGCCTCCTTTGGCTTGGCAACAGCCCACACATTACCAGTTCTTACAGGATAGAATACACCACCACCGCCCGTGAATATTAATTCGTTCTCAAAGTAGACATCACCAACCATAAGGTTGTCTGGAGACGATGTAACCACAGTCCTCCCGGCCAGTAATTCATACACATCAGCATCATGCTTGACCGACTTGCTCATTAACTTCTTAAACTCCTTGTCGTCTTTACTGTACCTGTTGGAGAAGCTACCAAACTTCTGGGCTTTGTTAGAAAAAGTTTGAGATGTGGGTAATCCGGCTTGACCGGGAAGCACCTTCTGAAACTTTACAGCTGAACCGTCCTTATTGATTACGTTAAATCTCTCATCAGACACAGCTACCTTCTCGGCGTTCTTAGCCAAAACTAAAGCTCCTATTTGAATTACTTCAGAAGCAGATACAATAGGCTTTCCATCTCTCTTGTCATAGAACCAGCTGTGACGGAAGGGATTCATACCAACTTGAATCCAACCCTCAAGCTTTCCTTCACCGAGTTCTGACTTGTTGTACTCCTCACTAGCCATGATGTCTTCAGCCCTGTCTCTCAATCCCTGCGGGTCATGATTATTCCAGTCACCAAACATCCTAGCTATTGTTGTTTTCCCCTTTTCAAGAGCTATGTTTAACGCTCCCTTGGCTATGGACTGAAACTCTACATTGGTAGCTAGTGCTGTTTGAGCATACCCAATTGACTTACCACCTAAGTTTGGGGTCCTCTCTTCACCTCTAGCACCTTGGTGTACTGACACAACCCATACATCATAGTTGTCATATGCAGGAATGTCCAGTCTAAGGCCAACGTAATAGTTCTCAGGTATTTCTTTGTTAACCCCTATGATACCAGACTCAACCTTATTACTTGTAAGTGCAGCCCCAATGTCCATAGTCGTAGGTACTGCCGGAACAGAAACAAATGGTGTTATTGGTGACTCTTCCCTTACAACCTGTATGTATTGGTCTTGATTAATTTCTTGAGAAACATAATTCTTTAAAGCATCTACAACCTTGGGACTACGCTTTTGTCTTTGACTTTCATCTAGCTTTAATTCTTCTCTTCGCTTCTCTAGCTGCTCTTCGGTAACCCCCTCAGTAGATAAAAAGGATTCTCTACCCGGTTTATCTTCTAGTGATTTTATGACTAGGGCCTGAGCCTTTCCGTTAGCCTTTCCTTCGGCATAGTTATAAGCTTCCATGTAGTCGCTCATTCTAATACCATCACCAATATTACCATCACCCTTGACAAAGAACACAACGTCAGGCTGGTCTTTAAGGGGAGAAGACTCACTATCCCATCCGTCTGGTGCAAACTCAGGATTGAAGTCAAGCCTAGCAACTGGCCTCCACCCGTTGTTTACGTACTGACGTTCAAGGTCTGTTGCAAATGCATCATAAAACTTACCACCCTCTCTACCTCTAATGATTTGGAGTGGGTAGCTGACAGCTTTTAATTGAGAGTCTGGGTTTTTAAACAACCCCCCCATGTATCCGTCCTTGTTAACGTAAGCTCCAGCTAGTCCATCTTTAGTCATAAACAGTTTACCACCACCATCTAGAATTTCCTGAGCCTCTTCTTCCGAAAGGGGTGTCACTTGTAGTGCCATGAGTTTACCCATGTCTCGCATCCTACGAATAGCATCACTCATAGCTGTAGAGAACTGGGCAGCGTCGTTCACCTCCTCAACATCCCTCATTCTAGCGTTAATGCCTTGGGCCTTGGAGCTCATGTCGTCGAGCTCAACCATCATAGCGTTATAACCAGCTCTTGTTGCTGCTTCCCGAACGTCTTGAGTTCCTGTTACAGCCTCACCAGAGGCTAGCTGACCAGTCATCTTTTGAATAGCTGTGACTAGGTCTTGTTGTTTTGGGTCAACGTCTGTGAAGTCAACGTTTACATTAGGTATCTTATTTAAGGACGTATTGATAAAGCTCTTGAGAGAGTTTACCAGTCCTCTTTTTACCGTGGCCTCTAAGCCTCCTGTAGTAATATCAGCAAGCAATTCAACCAAGAACTCCTCTGCTACAGCGGGGTTGTTTAAAATGGCTTTACGAATGTTTCCCGCCGCTCCATACTTCTTTAGGAACTCAACATATTTTGGGCGTAGCTCACCAGAAAGATTTGCGAAAAGCTTTTCCGCTAGTCCTGTAACAGCTTCAACGCCTATTGACTCAAGGACCAAGTCGTGAAACGCCTCGTGAAATCCTGTATTTTCTAGCACCGCAGGAGCATAGATATGAATCTTTCCTTTACCAGTCCACATACCCCTAGCTACTTCTCCAGCCGCATCCTGAAAGGAGCTCTCGGTCTTGTGAATAACAACCCCATCAAGCTTGCCCGTTTTTGATAGAGCTTTTACAACCGTCATGACGTTAGCCATTGCTCGCCTCATCTGAGCACCACTCTTAAATGTCTTGTCTTCTATCTGACGGACACCATCTAAGGTTGTGCCATTGATAGCGTCAAGCACGGCATCTACATTTTCTCCAGTCACGGTAACTGAATCACCCTCTCCTTGGAATATCTCACCGTATCCATTGTACCTCTCGTCTATCTTAGACACACCCCTAAGTATTCTTCCAACTTCACTGCTTGAGTTTAGGTCATATTCTAAACCAAGCTCAGCCTCTTTCTTAGTTCGTTCATCAATCAAAGCTGTGAGCTGCCCTTTTAAAGTGCCCCTCTCGCTTTCGCTTTCACTTCTGCTATGGTCAATGCCTAGCTTTGCAATCTTCTTTTGTATCTCCTCAAGACTGTTGAATGCCTCTGGGTTTGACTCTTGAAGTTGTTCGTAGAACTTAGAGCGTCCAAGCTTTTTGTCCCACGCTTTCATCACAGCTGCATTTAACTTCTCGCCAATCTCTTTTCTGAGGGCTTGACTCTCCGCCACATCATACTCACGAGCTAGCTTTTTAATCTCAATGCTATCCCTTAGTCCGGGTATAGATGTAGCACTCATTGCTGCTGCACGGATACCAGCAGGAAGGTTGGCAGCTCCAGCTACCCCAGCACCTAGAAAAGCACCAGCATAAATCCCCTCTTTAGTTGCTTCCCAAAGTCCAGCTTGACTGAACTCTACGTTAGGGTTAGCAATTGAGTTGATGTAGTACTGTCCAGCTGCTGTGACTCCCTCTGTAATAGCCTCTTCAGTAGCACCTGCAAAAACAGATTTAATCAATCCTTTCGCAAAAGACTCAACAGACCTTTTACCAGCAGTTCTTAGTACGTTTGTTGCAATGGCTGCGCCGACAAATGCTGGTGCTCCTTCAAGGAATCCCATCGCGCTTGTGTATCCAGCTTTCTCAAAACCATCCATCTCTTGAAACCAACTCTCGTCTCTTACCGAGTTGTATGTAGATGCCATACCCATTGCGGTAGTAGCTGTTAAGGCCCCCCTGTTCTGAGCTTTCCCAGCCTGCTTAGCAATCCTAGCAGACGTAGTTGTCTTTTGTGATTTCCCTAATAGGTTTGTAGAGCGTACAGCATTTAAGTCTTTGTTTGCCTCTATAATTTTTCGACCAGCAGCAACTTTGTCCGCGCCCTTAAGCTTACTGAACTTCCTACCAATCCCCATACCTCTAGTTGAACGACCACGAGTGACAACACCTGCCGCTAAAGCCGCCCCCATCATTGGTACTGACTCACCGAACATCCGTAAGTTTTCATTCACCCAAGAACCCATGTTCGCTGTGGTGGTCTCGTCCTCATCTACACCACTACCGATACCCGTAAACTCTGTGAATGTCTTGCCAAATAATTGTTCGGTTCTTGTGGCGTAACTCTGAAGAGAGAAGGGTAATCTTTTCTCAGCCTCTTCTGCTAGATTCCTGTCATCCTGACCAGACCGAACCGCCCATCTGCTAAACATATTGTCCTCACCGAAAACAGAAGCGACGGCATCGCCTAACAAAAAATTAGCACCAGCCATTGCTTCGTGCCACGCCCTTGCTACCGAAGTCCCCGTGCCTGAAAAAGCACCGCCCTTCAGGACATCATAACCACCAATATATGTATCCTCATTAAGGTCTACAGCTATGTTGTATTCATCAAATAAGTACCTTTCGTAGTCGCTTATTTTCTGAGGGTCGTCTTGAATTTCTTGTGGGAGTAACTCCCTTACGGCTTGTGCGTTTTCCCTAGCGGCAGCACTACCAATATCCTTTATAGCGTCTGCCATTGGGACCGACAGTGACTCTCTTTCTAGGACACCCTCACCCTCAAACTCTGCACGGCCAGTCATATGCCTAAAGACCCTCTCATCAGAGGAACCCACTACATATCTACTAACCTCATAGTCAGAATCCTCCTCAATCATGTAGTAGTCAACAATATCTGACTTAGCCTCTAGCCTTTCAGCCTCAGAATCAGCTGTGTCAAACGCCGTGATTAGCTCTCGTTGAGCATCATTGGCTGAACCCTCGTAATCTAGTATCTGCTTGTACTTATCTACGTCAAATCGGTCATATAAAACCGAAGTGTATGAGTTAGAAAAGTTAGACGCTAATAAGTCAAGAGCGTCAGCCTCATATTGAGGGACTCTCTTGTTACCAATCAGTGGTCTTTGAAGTACATCCGAAAGTGTAGGCTCTTCGCCTCCCCCCAAAGTTGAACTCTGCTTTGAACCCAACGAATCCTCCTCCGAAGTGGACGGAAAAGTCGCAATAAGAGGTCGGGCAATCTGTTCGGACGGTTCTTTTTTTTTTAACCCGTAGTATTCATCCATAATACTACGAATCTCTTTCATAGAGGCTCCTCGCGAACGAGCTTCATCCAAAAGTTCCTTCAGTTCTGGGTTCATGTATAGTCTTTTTATTCTTCAAATAGAACCCTTCCAGACTTAATGGAGGGCATATTGCCTTTTGACACCTCATCAAAGATACGCTTTTCCATCTCTATCTTTTCTCTCAAGTCTAAACCTTCAACTGTATCAGCAATTTCTACCATTACGTCTGACCCCAAAGACCTAGTTACTGATTGCATAGCTCGAAGGTAATTGTTGTGTCTATCTATGGAGTCCTGTGAAAGGGGTTCTATGTCAAGACTTAATTTTGTGTTGTTTTCTGCGTCACTAAGAAATTGAGCACCGCTTCTCTTGTTCTTTGAACCTGCTTGAAATTGCTCCATACTAGTCCTGATTTCCTCAAATGCGGGTTGGCCTTTTTGAACGTATATTGATTTAAGGGGCGTACCCTCTATAGATAGAATAGCATTTTCAAGAACTCCCGGACCAGTTACAATATCAAACCCCTCTAGGTCTCCGGTCTTGGGGTTAAACGCTAGGTTCTCTACCTCTATCTTTATATCTCCATCCAACTCTCCGGTTACGTCTTTTACTTCCTTTCCCTGTTCGTCTAACGTAGACTTTACTACATCACCGCTAATAGTAAACGCATATTTTCTAGTACCAAGAGAAGCTTTTACTTTTGGCATATCACCAGTTACTTCATACTTTACTCCATCCTCGGTGTATTTGTAAGTGCCCTTACCCATGAACGGTTTAATAGGAGTGAATGGTGAAGGAATGTTTTTTAAAGCTTCCTCATCGGCAATACGCTCCTCTTCTAGTAACCTATTAGCCTCTCTGTTTGCGAGAATTCTGTCCTGCTCATCTTGAACTACTATTTGTTGGAACGCTCTGTTAGCTGTCTGCTCGGCGTACTCCTTGAAAGCTAATCTTTTGTCAATTGCTTCACGGAACCCTACCTCTTTTAACTCGTCGTCTGTTACATCAAATACATACTCTCCATCAGTATTGATTCCACCAGCAGTCAGGGTTGAACCTGCTTTATCTCCGACAGGATATTGAGTGTCTAATAGCTCAGACTGGGTGTAGTATTTTTGTGCGTCTGCAAAGTCCGACTCAGTCAATTGAGTTTTACCGGGAGTACGTAATGTCTTCTGACCCACAGCTTGTATGGCTTCCATTAACTCAGGCCCCCTTAAGCTTACCCTAGCCTTAAACTCTTTGTTAAATAAATCTATCGCTGCATTCATATCAACCCTACCTGTAGCAAACCCTGTTTCAGGGTCTCTACCTTGAAGGCTTTCTAACTTTGGCTGCAAAAGATTAGAGTATATATCATCTCCAACTTTCTCTGGCATATACTCAGTACCAGTCCAAAGCATCTTAGGAACATATACATCGTTAAGGTCACCGATATTACTTGATTGCCAAGGGACAAACTGATTGCCAACACCCACCATCAAGCTAGATGTTTCTTCATTCCAAATGTAAGAAGCTTGATTGCTGTCCCTATACAAAGCTAGATTATCCTCAACACTTCCAGACATTCCGGGTATTTGCTGGTTCACTATGTTAACCATAGTCTGGCTATCCATTGCGCTTTTAGCAGATGCGACATTTTTAAACTCAGTAAACTCTCTCTTCAACTTAACGTAGTCATCCACGTCAGAAGACTTGCCTGTCCTTTGAGCTGTGATAGCTGCTTCTTGATACTTCTCTAAAAGAATCTGAGCACCTGCTTGGTATTTCTCAGTTAGTCCTGTTGGAGATGATTCAGAAAGGGCTTTAGAAAAACCCATGTTTGCGTTTAACTGAGCCTTCCTTCTGCTATCTGCATCCGCTAAGTCTTGCAGGTTATCAGCTATACGTTCACCAAAGGCGCGACCCATATCTGAGTAGCTAACCTGAGAAGGCAAAAACCCTGTCTTAAATCTAATTCCTTCGGCCATTACTTATCTGCTTTTTCAAATCTTTTAACCAAGCTACCAACGAATTTGTGTAGCTCACCTTTACCATTCCCAACTAATTGTTTTAATTTCTGTGCGTCCTTAGGGGCAATAACATATTCGCCACCAGTAAGAGCTATGCCTACATCCCTTCCGTCTTCATCAACCACGTACATTTCATTAGTGTCGTGATTAAATTCACCCGGAGTCTTTTGAACTTTTATGCCCTTTTCAGCATAACTTCCCCCGTAATTAAAGTCTTGGTTTGTGCGATACTGGATTGGAGGAAGATAATCACCTTCTTGGCCCGCGCCAGTCTTCGGGGGTTTTCCATTAGGCTTAGATTTGCCATCAAACATTCCAGCAGCAGCCATACCCAAACCAGCTGTAGCCAGCCCACCAACAGCACTAGCAATTCCGCCTGACATCTGCTGTCTTGCTTGGGCTAGCTGAGCTTCAGACAAAGCCTTTGCGTCATACCCATACTCCAAGTCTCTGTTTGAACGTGTTTCACGAAGGCCAATTTCTCTTTCTCTTGCGTTAGCAAGGTTAGTTAAGGCTTGAGTTTGAAGCTGTTGTTGATTCATCGCCTCTTGTCTTAGCTGACCCTGAGCTTGCTGCTGAGCCTGCATGACGGCACCAAGTCCCCTTGAGCCATACTGTTGTGCAGCTTGCGTAGTGGTGGCAAGAGAACGATTGATGTCTTCATTCCTCATCGATAGCAACCTCTGGTCATAAGCATTCTTAACAGCGTCGTAATACTCTGTAGGTGTAGATAAGGAGGGTTGGGAAGCTTTAAGGTTTTCAAGATTCTCATTGGCCTTGTCAAGAGCTTCTTGACCTCTCTTCTTTCCTGCCGCCCCAGCAAATATGTCTATCACCCCACCGACAGTTCCGCCGACAACTTGTGCCCCAACTCCAGCTAGTGATGATGCTCCTTGTAAATCTAAGTCTTCTAATCCAGCCATATTGCAAATTTAGTTTGTTTCTGAGTTATCTAGTGCTGACGGTGTATATATTGCATTGACAGCATATAGTTCTTTCTCAGCTGTGTTGTCGTTTGTCAGTTTGAATTTTGCGTAGTAGTCTCTCATCTGCTCACCGTTAATCACGTCTGATGATACAGCAACAAGAGTATTGCCAATCTGTCCAATGGCAGCCCCCGAAAACTTTAATTTATTTCTACCTAAAACAGCAGTAATTGTCAATCCTAGATTTTGCTCACCGCTTCCCGATATAACTTTTACCGAATCACCAATTCCAAAAGGTAGGTTACTTACCCTCCCCGTAAACGTCACCTCTAAAAAGTTTTCGGAAAGAGATGCCACCTCACCCAATACCACCCTCTCTGTTCCTACGGAATCATTAGAATCCGCTGCAACATCTTTTGGGATATTAGTGTAATAGATGCCCTCCTTCTCTTCATACATAGCCTCTGGTATTGAGGTAGTCTGATTGTTATTCGTTACAACACCAGCCCAAGTATCGTTACCCTCAAGGCTTATTGCGTTGTAAACTTTTACAGATGAAGGGTTCTTCTTAGAGACAACCTCAACCTCTGAGTTTCCTTGAACACCGTAAAAATTGTTTCTAGTTTCATTGACATTATGTCTGTAAATCTGACCGCCTTCAAACGAAAAGAATCTATTATGAAGTGATGAGTACAGCTCGGGGTTAAAAGAGTAGAAGCTCAGCCAAAAGTTCTTATCCGTACCGTAAGCTAGTGTCTTTCCATCATCGTCAACGCCATCTGTGATACTAATAGTTTTAGAAGTATCAGACGAATTTCCTTTTTCTACTATAGTGGTGGAAAATATTATACTCCCATCAGCCATATTCATTTTAGCAACACCTCGATACTTACCGTCTGATGTAATTACATCTGCTTTAAAGTCTGAAGTGCTTGCACTCTTGTCTGGACTCACAAAAGATGAACCCCTTTCAGTTAGCTTGTCGATAACCACTAGGGCATTTCCTACAGAATCCCATTCAGGAAGAAATGAATCTGGAGTTATGTTTGTGTCATCCCACTTAATTGGGTCTGTTGACCAAGACAGCATATTAGAACCACCGACAACAGGTTTTATCTTACCTGAAGCACCAGAAACCTTAGCATTAGTTGGAGGCTTAGGAATGCTTCCAACATTTAAAGTGTCAATAACAATTTCATTTACGTCTTGACCTTCAACCGTGACTATGAACTCATCGTTTTCTGGGTCAATTCCACAAGGAATCCTTGGAACAGAATCTCTTAGCAATAGGTTGGCAAATAATTTTTCAAAGAACGATGACATCTTGACATCGCTTATGGGTTGAATACCTTTGGATGACAGGGAAAAAACCTTACCGGCATCCATATCACAAAAGTATGTTACCCCAAATCTATCTACCACAGACTCAGGATTTAACCCCGGTCCAAAACTTCCCGCAAAGTAAGTCTCAACTCCTAATACGTTAGTGCTAGTTACTAGCATTCCATCCTCACCTGCCGATTGAATAAGCGTCCTATCTACTGGTGTGCTGCTAATCTTTTTATCCTGCATAACAAGAAGCGATTCACCCTTATCAATTATCGAACATATAGAACCGTTAATAGAGTTGTAATCTTTATAGGAAAACAATAGAGGGTTGAACGTGGAAAGATTTAATACGTTAGAATCAGAAACAAAGGGTGCGCTATATGTGATAGCTGTTGACCTGCGGATTTCTTCTTGGTCTGGTGTTTCTATAAATGGCCTTCCAATCGATATAGCTTTTGAATCAAAGTAATCGCTAACAGCCTCATCCTCTACAACAAATTTTCTGTAAATCTGATTGTCAGGTATAGTCGGGTCGTATTTAAAAACAATGTCTTGACCATCTGGCGAGTAGTCAGTATTAGAATTCCCTAATTGTTCTCTTACTCTTAAGTAGACATCACCCTTGGTGAGCGTAACCACACCCTTATGAATACTATTCGCGCTTCCAACAGTATCATCTATAACGCAGGGGAATATAGCTCCGTCTGAAACATTTGAATCGGTGAACGGTTGTGCCGAATTTACGCTATACCTGTACGCCCCATTAGAGATTGGAACTATACCTTCTATGAAAACATGCTCCCCAGAACCTGAACCTATTATAAGCTTATCCCCTAAATACAACCTTGTAGTGGATGTGAAAACAGTAGGGCTTAATACCTGAATAGTAACCGCAGGGCTTACTGAATTCGAGCGGTCACCCGCATGAGTTCTTACACCGCCAACCTCTAAAATATCATACTGCTTCTCAATCTCGTAGTAAACCCTAGACTCTTCCTCAACACCCCTCTTAGGTCTACATATCTCTACCAAACAGTTTTGAGAAAAGAAGTCTTTTCCTATCAATATATCACCCCTCTTAAAGTTAGAGATGTTATTATCCCTGATAGTCAAATACCAACCAGTCCTCCTATAGTTAGTCTCGTCTTCATCCGGGGAGTTTTGAGAAAGTTTTATAGGGTTCTCATCATTGTCAGTATAGAACTTGTATGAGGTTATTTTAAACTCGTGAAGAGGTCTCTGTATATTACCCTCTAAATCTTCGTACTGAAGAATTCTTAGTATGTCGCCTTCTTTATACTCGTAAGATTTGTTTGCCCCCTTAAAGTCTTTATAGGAATTAGACTTTCCTTCTAACCCACGAAGGGAAATGAATATTTGCCCGTTGATGCCGCCCTCCAAGCCAGCCAATACAGGTCTGGTTTTTTCACCGTCATTAGAACGGATGTCCTTAAATGTTGTTTGCTTGCCGGTTGCAGCTTCATTAACTAAGACCTGAAGAACCTCATCATAAGATGTGTTTTTAGAATATACGGGAGCCCATTTAGTTGCCCAACTTGGAGGCTCGTGTAATAACCTGAAGTCTATTTCTGTTCTACCATCATTACCTCCTAGTCTTTGGCCGAAATGCTTTATGTTTTTTTCTTCTAAAGGTTGAACGCCAGAAGGTCTGTTTCTGTGGTCGTAATAAACGACACCAAAATCATGTGTAGCCCCAGCTTTAAAAGAAGTAACTGCCTCTCCATCTTGAGTGAAAATAGATATATCGCCAGAGAGGAAATTGTATTCCTCCCAATGACTTCTCAGTGCTCCTGAGCCTACGCTGTAATCACCAATAACATATCCTGCTCCATTCTCCTGATTGTTTATATTTAGTGAAATGTCACTTGAATTAAATAAGGTCATTTGATGCAGGCCCCCAAATATTGTTCCAGCAGGATTTGCTCCTACACCGTAATACACATTAAGGCCGCTCGTCGAGGGCGCGAAATCATTTTCTATAACCGTTCCCGAAGGGTTTGTAAATGTTGGTGCTAAAGCGTAGTCAGTGTTAAGATTTAAGCCAGTACAATTAACCTTGCACGTTATTTTTTGAGACGACTCGTTATATGTAGCTGAGTAAACACGAAATGTACCGACTCCAGACATCCAAGCTAAAATACAGTCAGCCTCATCTTGAGTTACATTACCTGTACCGTCTAAGCTTTGACCAATTGTTCCAGCGAAAAATGCAGTCGAACCATTAAAGGTTTGATTCGGACCTTCGATTGAAGGAGAAAGCCCTACAGTTGAAGGCTCTAAGTCATTAACGATAGCGGATGTAATAAAATCTGCAAAAGCATTAACGTCTTGAAAATCTTGACCCTGTGATATTAGGTTAAATTGCAAGGGATTCTGAAACTTAAGATTCCCTATTCCTGACTGAATACTATCGGGGTCCAGTATGGTTAAATTTTGCGTATGAATCTCATCACCGGACGTGTCGTATGTGGTTGCGGACACGGTAAACCTTGTGCTTGACGCGGTGCTATCTAAATCAGGATTGATTCCAAACCTGTCACAAGACAGGTTAAAGTTCATGTTCACTTGTGAAGCAGAAGCGTCAAATCCCTGTGTAGGAAAATCAGACAAATCAATTTCAAAGCTTATTCCGTTGGTTGTGCTGTCTGCATATCGAGCGAAAGTCAGTGAACCGCTGCCAACATTTAAAAACTCATTTCCACCATAAAAGCTATTGGCCTGTGACCCACCAAATATAGCTCTTTGAGCACCTAAAAACTGGTCTGTTCCCCAGTCATCATTATCGAGTGTTTCGTTAATGACACCGTCTGTCCCACCAACGATATCAATATTTAAAGAGCTAGATGTTTCTACGTCAGGGTGATATACAGGATATGAATATACATCTGGCTGAGGAATGTTATCAAACCCCTCTAGATAGTTTCCGTAAAACAGCCTACCATTCGAAATGGCTTGTGCAGAAGCTGTCCTAGGAACAGCATCGTGAGTTCTGTTAACCTCTTCGGATGAGACATAGCTGTATATCTTGTCGTTTCTAAATGTAAATGATTGCTCCGTTTGCTCTGGGTCATTGCTCAGTTCTTTAACCTTGAAGAATGCCCCATCATTATTACGCCTAGCGAACACTCTAATCTTATCTACGGGACCATCAGAATTTGAAACCGTCACCTCTAACTCATTGTTAAATGAACTGGCAAATTCAATAGCAGCTGAATTAAATGCTAAATTCGTCGGGCTAACGGCTAAAGGTGAGTAGGCGGAGATTGCGCTTACTTCACCGTCATCATATACGTACTGATAAGCAAACTGAAAGCAATTGTCTCTTAGGTTGTTCTGACTTACAGATTCGTTAGTTCCAAACCTAAAGGTAGGTACCGACTGAGGGGGTAGCTTACAAACAGTAAAGAACTTTTCCTTTTGTGCAGGTGTCCCTGAGGTAAGGTTAGATTGGTAACCGTTATATAAAAGTCTAGTTGCGTTTATTTTTCTCGGTTCGTTTCTGTTGTCCGTGAAGTATAGTAGATGTTCTTCAAATTGGTTTATGATAACATCAGCCTTAATGAAACCGTCTCGACTAAAATTAAGAACGGGGTCTTGATAAAGTTTAATATACTTATCATCTATGAAGTCATACTTATATATGCCATGATTTAGCTCTGAGTTGTAGACAAAGAAATAAATACACTTTCCTGATTCGCACGCTACAGCACCTACTGTTCTATTGGTTCCTGTGGGTATAGTATCATCGCTGGTAACCGGATTCACAATAGTATTACCCTTTATGTTTCTTACTATTCCTTGGTCACCCCCATCGTCAGGAGAGATTCGAATATTAAGGGCATCGGTCATCTCAAAAGGTTTCACCAACCTCTCGTCCTCATCCTTGTTCAGATACTGGGGTACAAGCTTGTCAATAGCCATTAATACTTAGGTGCTTGTTTGAAGTTTTTTCTAATTGTCTTGAGCGCCTCCTCACCACTAAACGCCTTAAGCCTTGCATTAGCCTTGCGTCTCTCGTTGTAGTATTCCTGACGGGCCCTACCCTTCTCTCCGAGTGGGACGCTTCCCTTTCTTTCTACAAGCTTGTAGTAGATGTAAGAACGTAATGCTTCTTCTGCTTCAATATGTACAGTAGGGTTGACCGAGCGAGCTTCGTCAGCGATGTATTCAATTACAACCTCAGAGAAAGTACCACCAGAAACCTCAATCCTGTTCTGGTCTTCATTAAGTCGATACTGCCCACTATAAAAACCTCCGCCTAATCCATACAGCTGACCAACTCCACCCTGAAAAATGTAATTACTAAACGTCATAAAGTCGTCCTCGCTAAACAAGCTTCCAGTGGAACCCGACTTTGAATCAACCCTATCAGCAATCCCGTCACCATCAGTGTCGATGATATTGCCAGACGAATCAGTAGAATACTTCTGAGAGTAGTTGATGTTTTTGTTCTCACCGAACACACTAACCAATCCATCATTACCCACGATACCTATCTTAATCAGAGAGACAAAGTCATCGGGCAACGTAACTGTATCATTGGAGTTCTTTGTGAGTTTGATTGACCTTACTCTTTTAAGCATGTCAAAGCCCATCTCCCGGATTCCCCTGAGTGCAACGTTTTTAATAACAACGTCAGAAACATTGTTTACGTAATCATCTGAATCGAGCGTCAGTACAAAGTCATTGACTACCTGCTCTACTGTAACTAAGTTCCTTGCCATCTATCAACGCTTTTGTTTCTGTCCTTCTGCGTAGTTGTAGATGCTGGCATCACGCAGGTTAACACCAATGAGTCTAGCCATCTCCTCAACAAGCTCTGGTATGTAGTGCTCAGGTAACTCAAAATCAACACTAGTGGAAGCTGTGTACACCTCCTTGTTGTTAGTTACAGTGAAACCAAACTTAGGCATTGAAGCTGTCCTCGCCCCCGTTGTGGCTAACAGTCCTTCTGGCTGCTTATAATACCTTACGCTAATCTTCTTAATGCTGTCAGGGAACACCATGACCTCATCATTTAAGAAGGCTACAGGTGAGTCTTCAGTTGGTTTGCTGAGGTTACTGTTAAGTACATACTCAAGCTTTTCTTCATCATACTCTACTGGAATTGTTACAGAGCTGCTTACATCCATTAGGATGCTTCCAAACGTTTTAACTGTAATAATCCTAGATAGGTCATCTGGTTTTGCAAAGTGAGAACCCACGGTTCTTGTGATTGCTCCTGATGTTTTTGAAAATAATGAAAGGTCTTCCTTGACTTGCTTGCCAAGTGACTTATCTCTGCCGGGGTCGATACCCCTACGTCTCATTACTTCTGCATTGCCTAGCTTGTTGAATATGTTATTAAACACATTCGTTTGAGCTATAGGTGCAAACGCATTGAATTGACTAGGTGTAACAAACCCTCGCTGGTCTTTGTTTGCGATATCTTTCAGTGCATTGTAAACTTCTCTAACGCTTGCCATAGTTGAGGGGAATCTCCAGCAAATATACAGAAAAAGAAAGGGGGCTAATGCCCCCCTTCGTCTGATGAGAATACCGATGATTAAGCAAGTGCCTCAAGCTGGCGTTCCAGCTCCGACAGGACAGAAGCTCCCTTATCAGTCATTACAAATCTAGTCATTACCTCGATAATATCCTGACCTAATGGTACAGAAACAATCATCTTTCCTGTGTCAAACCAAACACAAGCTCCGTTTCTTTCCTCAATTATTTGAAAATCAATGGATTGAGCTACGGTTGAGCGAGCGTTAACCATCGGACTATCAATCGTAGACATAAAATCGTCTGGCTTATTCTTTGCGTATTTAATCAAGGCATGCTTTATCGATAAGTCCTTTTGATTGGTGTTGATGTTAAGTGCCATAGCCACTGGTAACAACTCATCAATCGGTCTGTTCTTGATAATAGAAATAGCATCGCTGACCTTGAACTCCTCCTCTACGTCAACCTCTACATTCTCATCTTTCTGAACCAGCTTGAATATATTACCGCCATTCTTTACGTTTCCCGGATGTGTGTCCATAAACGCCCTGAGGTTAGGTTGGGTGGGTGGTACTGTCAAATACTTTTTATCAAAAAACAAGGGTTCTATTAAAGCCCCTTCTGACTGTTCGTCGATGTAGATAGACTTCTCCATAGGCGCATATCTAATACCCCTTACTGAATTAGACGGCTCATCATACACCTGAATGTTTTTAGTGGGTAGCCTTCTCATAAAGTTGCTTCCGTCAATACATTCATAGAGCCTAGCTTGTTTATCTAAGTCTGGAATTTGTCTCTTGATAGTAGGAGATTTTTTCCGAGCTGTTGCAGGTTCTTGTTTAGGCGGTCTGCCCCCGCGCTTCTTAGTCTGTTCCATTTGATAAAATTTAAATTAGGAGATAATGAAGGGGAGAGCGATTCCCTCCCCCGCATTACCAATTAGATTACTTAATCAATACGTGCTGGTTTGCAGCTCGTGTAACCAAGCAGCATTCAGAACGGTAGTGAAACTTAGCGATGTCAGTGGTGTCGTTAGTGAAACCAAGAACACCACCACCAGTTACCCAGTGGTCCATTTCTCTGTTGTATCCATTAGCAGCCTTATAGTTAAGCTCTAGAGCAGGTGCTTTATTACCTGTCTTCGGGTCAACAACATTAGCCAAAGGAATCAAACATCCTTTTGCTACCGCCGCACCGTTAGCATTACCCATCAAGTTAGGGCTGTTCAAAAGACCCATCTTCTTCATGTGGAAAGTGTAACCACCTCTAGCGAAGCTTTGGAAACCGAGGTTAACAGCTGCGGTAGAGTCATTGTTGAATGTGCCATAAGCAGCATTGTCAGCCTCTCCAGCAACGAATCCGTTGAAGGTAGCAAACAGGCTACTGTTTAACATAGCTGCATACTCAACAGGGGCTCCTTGCTTATCCAAGAGAGCGATAGTAGTATCCAACTCTGTAATGTTATCCAAGTCTCCTGCGGCTCCAGTAATACCTCTATTTCTTACAGCGGCGAAGTAACCTTCCGTTCCCTCGATACCGGTTGGGACGCTTGTCTTTTCACCCAAAAGCATAGTCAACTCTCTAGCGTCTAGGAAACGCTGACGAGCATCCATCTCACCTTTGATGTACCATCTGTAGTCTCCTCCACCAACGTCGATATAACCGATGTTAGTTGCGGCAGAACCACTTACTTGGTAGCTTTCCTTGACGATAGCGAAGGGGTTAGTTCTCTTCACGATGTTAGACTCAATGAAACGGCTTGGTTGGTCTGTTCCCTGAGCGTACATATTACCTACAATTGGGAAAGTGCCGGTAGCAGCTGCTCCCACAGCGGCGAGGTCCCCCCCGTCTAGAGACTTAATGGTGAAAGCACCATCGCCGACAGTGGTAGATGTAACGATTGCAACTTTTCCTGCTGAGTCGAGAACGAGGTCTCCTTTACGAAGATTCAACTGGTCTACAGAACTCGCCCCGGCTGGGTCAGCAACGCCAGCGGCAAAATCTTGTGAAGCACCCGCTGCGATTGCGTCACCAGCGGTAAACGCTTGGCTAGGGTGAAGACGAGTTTCTTCGAAGTATGTTACCTCGTCAGCCGTTCCGACTGCTTTGGTAGCACCCATCAACTCAAGGAGACCAGAGATACCCTGATTTCCAAAAGTCTTTACTAAGTCTTTTCGCACATCTGGTGCGAGGTTGTTTGCAAGGTCACCTAGAGAAGCGTACTTCCCTACTGGTGCCCCTAAGTTAAATGCGTTATCCGTTGCGTCTTTTGGTGCGTTGATAGCATTTGAGCCTTGTTGTTGTTGGGCCATTTGTTCTAAGTTTTTTAGATGTTAAAAGTCATTGTTGACCCCCCACCTAAAGCATTGCGAAGCTGTTCTGCGATACCATCTGACTGCTGAGATGTGTCTCTTTGGGCTGACTCGTTGCTCACATTAGCCGCTGTCTGTACAACTTTCTTTTGACCGTCACTCATACCCTGTTGGTAAACAGATTGTACGATGCTGTCAATATTGTCAACCAGTGCCCTGTGTGCATTAAGCTTCTCAAAGTTCCAATCACCTTGGTCGCTCACATAGTCATCGAAGTATTGCTCCAGCTGAGTATTCTTTGCTACCAGTTCCTTTCGATAATCGTCTTTGATTCCGTAGGTGAATTTCTCACCAGATGGAAGTTCAAAAATCAAACCATCGAAATCTTGGACCTCGGCAGACATAGTCTTCAGCCAATCTTCTGTAATGGGGGATTGCGCTTCGGTTTCTCCCTGTTCATTTACGGGTAGTTGATACCCGTCTCTCAGTTCAGAGATAGACTTCCGTGCGGTTTCCGCGTCCATCTTAAGCTGTAGTTTAGCCATCGAGACTTCGTTCTCGTCGTATCGGTCAGCATCCATTTTGTACTTATTCCCCACGAGCATGTTAATCTCATCGAGAGATAGGTTGTCGTGTTGAATAACCATCTGGTTACGTACAGCTGTCATGTCATCCATTTCAGATGGGTTCAACTGCTGATACTTATACCAGTCTTCTGGACTGCGTCCCGTCTTCTTAACGAAGTCATTGATTGCTGCTACGCGCTCGTCAATTTCCACGGGTTTATTTGAAATCATCTCAGTCAAAGCATCGTATCCGGAGAACTCAGTCCCAAGCTTTTCGCTTAAGTATCTAAGAACTTCAGAATCGACATCAATGTCTGGGATTGATTCAGATTCATTTGTTATCGCTTCCTGAACAGGAACTGAAGGTTCAACCTCAGGCTCCGCGACAGGTGCGTTATTTTCAACAGGAGTTTGTTCAACCACTGCTTGCTCTTGTACAGGCTGTTCTGTAACATTCTCTGTTGGTTCTTGTGTAGGGGGAGTATCACTGATTGCAAAACCAGCAGACTCCATCGCCTCTTCTAATTCTTTACTCATATCTATTTATTTAAATTTCTTTTTCTGTCCTTTGGGTGGGGTCTTTGAATGACCTCCTGCTTTCCAAAGGAATCTATTTGCCCAGTATGCAGCACTACCCTTTCGTGCAATATTCTTAGCATGTCTGCTTTTAAACGCAGCCCTTGCTTTAGCATTGTAATTATTCCCCATGCTCTGGTCTCCAAAGCGAATGAGAACACCAGCTTCTTGACCGGGACCAAGAGTGCTAACTACAGCTGCTTTTTTTGTTGCATGGCCTTTAGTCAACTTGGGTTTGTTGACCCCTTTAAAACCTAGCTTCTTAGCTTTATCTGAGGCACTGGACATTTAGCAAAGATAATAAAAAGAGGATAAGGCTTTTTAAGGCATCAAAGACGTTATAGTTGCTTTGTCTTCTTCCGTCAGCCTTCCATCTTGGTCGTATGATAATTGCATAGCAACGAAAACAGCATCACAATACTCTGTCCCTAATACGTGCAAAATGAAGCACATTTCATCTGTCGCGTCGATAGCTGCGATTATTTGGTTCTTGGTGTATTCCATCACCCGAAGTTTTGTTGAGA
>Ga0206677_10000213_pt1 | contig 53174 bp, 48 predicted proteins | sample M130m12015metaG_FD_155475 | JGI IMG/M metagenome (GOLD analysis project Ga0206677, IMG submission 155475) | Ammonia-oxidizing marine archaeal communities from Monterey Bay, California, United States - M1 30m 12015 | ecosystem: Environmental > Aquatic > Marine > Intertidal zone | place: USA... | reverse complement strand
ATGTTCTGCAATTGATACAGACGGAGACTTGCTCGATTATGACGGTCAAGAAATCATAGTGAGCCAAACAGCAATTAATAGGTCGCGGAAAATTATAGTCGTTGCTGATTATCTCAAATTTGAACGAAAAGCGCCGCTGACTAATTGTTCACTCTCAGATGCAAATATCATAATCACAGACAAACCCCTTTCTGAAAAACTTAAAAATAGCTGCAAAGAATGGAAAACCGAAGTCATTAATACTCAAAATTAATCAAAGTATTTTTTATTATTTTTTTCTATAATTTTCACATCGGCTGGCTGTAATAAAATGCCATCAATTGTTTGATTTTGATTATTATAATTTCAAATAAATCTATGATTTTTTATTCATTTCTGCCAAATCTCTAAAGAACACTTTAATTTATATTCTTTGCCTATCGCATTATAGGGCCTCAAGTTTCGATCAAAGGTAACTCCTGACGAAGCGCAGATATTGCTTTAATATTCATCCCATCAAGATTGTGGTCTTTGTTGTCATAATTTATCCAAAATCGTTCTGTTCTGGTGTCTCTTATACGCAAACCATCTGGTAATTCGATCGTTGTTATTCCCTGTTCCTCACAGAGGGTTTGAGACAAATACTTTAAGCCGGATTGATCCAACCAGGAACCGACATAAATTAAGCTTCCATTTCGCATAGCAACAGCTTGACCCTGCTTCGTTGACAAGAAAACATCCCCATTCCCATTAAGAAATTCACGATAATTCACTATATTCCCATTGTTACGCAATGCTATTTTATCGTTAGGGCGAAGGGACTCCAAAGCTTCAACGACAGTATCCAGCTTTGCCAACGACGGTGGTAAAGGTTCGGGTATTTTAAAGTCTTTATCACGAGAACCCGATCTTGGTCCAATCACAACGGTAGCATCACACTCTATCAAACTTGATTTTATTGCATCATCCATATGCATCACTCCCGGTACAAATATTAGTCGGTATTGATTCAAATCAATCGTATCAGGTCGAATAATATCAATAGACAGACCAAGTTTGCGTAGTGCTACATAATATTCAAATACTAGCTGAAAATAACTAAGTCCCTTCCCATGTGGTTGGATATCCCAAGCCCATTCAGCTTCATAATCAAACATCAAAGCAACACACGACTTGCAAGGCTCTACGTTTGGCGCCTCTAACATCTCTTTGCTTAAACTTTCAATTTCAGACCACACTTGCGAAGCTTCGTCATCAGGTCGACGCAGGCCAGAATGTAATTGCTCTTGAGCAACCGGGGTTTGTCGCCATCGAAAATAACTTATAGTTTCTGCACCATGAGCAAAAGCTTCCCACGACCAAAGTTTAACCATACCAGGAAGAGGTGCTGGATTGTACGGTGCCCAATTTACTGGACCGGGCTGCTGTTCCATAACCCACCATCGCCCTTTACCCACTCCTCTATATAAGTCATGATGAAATGCTTGAAAATCAGGATCACCTTGACGTGTAAATTCTGGATGCATATCTTCACGATTAGGAACGCGGTCTTCCAAAAATCCAATAGGATAACTGTCCCAGCTTGCAAAGTCTAAATCGTCACCAATTTTGTGGTGATCAAATTGAGTTATACGGCCCATATAATTATGCGTTATGGGCGCTTTTGAATATTTACGTATTATGTCTACTTGTTTGCGGTTGAACAGCAACACTTGATCTGAACTAAAGCGGCGAAAGGCCAGTTGATGTGCAGGATTGGCTTCAGTTACAGTCAGATTGGGAAGATCTATCTGAGCAAAATCATCATAGTTCATTGACCAGAAGTCATTTCCCCAAGAACTATTCAATGCATTTATTGATTGATATCGTTGCGCAAGCCAGTCAATAAATGCATCTCGAGCTACTTGACTATAAGATATCACGGTATCGTGGCACCCATACTCATTATCGGTTTGCCATGCACAGATATAGGGATTTGCACCATATCTTTCCGCAAATATTTTGGTTATACGTGCCGCTTCATCACGAAAGTCGTTGTGACTAAAACAATAATGTCTTCGGCTACCAAATTTACGCGGACGGCCTTGTTGATCAAGAGCCAACATATCGGGATGACGATCAAGCATCCAACGTGGTGGCGTCGCTGTAGGTGTGCCTAAAATCACTTTTAGACCTGCCGCGCCTAAAGTTTGAATTGCGTCATCTAGCCAATCAAATTCAAATTGATTAGGCCTTGGCTCAACTTGAGACCAAGCGAATTCACCAATTCGAACCCAAGTCAGGCCAAGCTTTTTCATGCGCGCTGCATCCTTTGCCCACATCTTTTGTGGCCAATGTTCAGGGTAGTAACAAACACCCAAGCTTCGTTTGTGTTTCACAGTCATAGTTTTACTTGATGCTCTTTTTGACCAACCACGTCAACTTCGGCAAAGAAAGTTTGGCCATCAAACTGCGAAGGTTTGGCTAAATTTTCGAATGCAGTTGTGACAAAAAGTGTTGTTCGATCAGACCCCCCAAATGCTGGGCAAGAAACCTGTGTGGCTGGCAATGTAAGAGCCGTCGTAAAAGTACCGTCTGGTGAGTATCTTGCAACTCTCGAATTGCCCCATTGCGCATTCCACAAATAGCCGTCTTGATCAACTACTGCCCCATCAGGCCCAAGGCCTTCATTGCGACCATCAACAAATGGAATTGCATAACCTTCTGGCCATCCATTTCTATCCAAAGATTGGCGCATTATAATCTTTTCTGCGCTATCGGTATAATACACAAAATTACGGTCGGGTGAAAAACAAATTGCATTTGGGATCGTTAATCTATCATATAACTTGGTCAACTTACCTTTATAGTAACGATAAATTGAACCTGCGCCAACCTGCGCTTGTTTACCCATTGTACCGATCCAAAAACCGCCCCAAGGATCCGTACGGCCATCATTAGATCTGGTTGCGTCTATATCAGATTCCAATTTACAGACTACTGTTTGGTCGCCTGTTTCAATATTGAATCGTATCAATGCTTTAGAAGACGCCACTAGTAATATAGCCTTTTCGACCCATCCTGCGGCTGACACATGTTCTTCAAACTGCCAGTGGTCTGGACCTTTTACTCCTTGCGTTAAAAGTTGTTTAGCATTTATGTCGAACCAGAAAAGCTGCTCACGTTCAGGGTGCCAAAATGCTCCCTCACCTAAAGAACACTTCCGCTCATCAAATACACCTATCGTCATTAGGTCATTGCCTCATCATAAGCATGACAAATTTCTTCAGCATTTTTCGCAATTTCTTCAGGCGCAAGACCAGCTTTGTAAAGTGCCGAACCGATACCAAATCCCGTAACACCAATACTTGCCCATTCTGCAAAATTACTTGCGTCAGCACCACCGACAACATATGTCACAGTTTCAGTTGGCAAAACTGCCTTCATAGCGTTTACACCACTGGGTCCAATTAGTGACCCAGGAAAGAATTTCAAACCATCTGCACCAGCACGTAATGCCGCAAAACATTCCGTTGGTGTGAAAACGCCTGGATAAGACTCCATTCCAGCCACTTTTGTTGCTTTAATAACGTCGATATCGCAATTAGGAGATACAACTAATTCGCCACCTGCATCCTTTAATTTGGAAACATCTTCAACCGTCAAAACTGTACCCGCACCAATTTTCGCACTATCTCCTAGTTCAGTTTTTAATTTAGTAATACTATCAAATGGATCAGGGGAATTCAGGGGAACTTCAATCACATTGATGCCTGCAGAAACCAAAATATTACCTATTTGAATAACTTCACTGGGCCTAACACCGCGCAAGATTGCAATAATATTACGTGATTTCATAACTCTACCTTTTCCAATTCATAATATGAGGCCACAAGCCCTAAACGCACCATCTCATCTCCATTCGCACAAATAGGCATAACACCCTGATGAGTTAGTGCAGCTTGATAGTAATCCATTATTTTGTTATTTCCAATTAAAACAACTTGATTTCCTAGCCAAAAACCCTTTGCTCCACCCAATTCCAACCCAATCAACATCCCAGATAGTTTTGCCGTTGCAGTGGTGGGTTGCATCCCATCTAATTGTGAAGATGCGCGTAGCCCAAACAATCTATTTGTTAAGGCATTTGCATTCATTATGCCGTCGGTTACACTTTCTAAAAATGCCTCTTCGTCCCAACCTTCACCAACTGAATGACGTAAAACAGAATGTTTAGAAATGATATCAAACAGTTCTCCAGTAACAAATGTACGAAAACTTACTACTTCTCCAGAACTGATCTGGACCCATTTTGTATGTGTTCCAGGTAGACAAATTGAACCGTTAAAATCAGGATCTTGAGCCAAATACCCCAAGATCTGGGTTTCCTCGCCACGCATCACATCAGCAGGCTTAGACTGAGACATTCCAGGAAGAATATAAACTGCTATGCGGGCATCATTTACATGTGGTCGAGTTAATTTAGTGCCTTTCGGCGGTGCTGCTGGTACAGGAATATATCCGGCCTCTTTCCAACCCTGTTTTGATCCAACCATCCCACATGCAATCACTGGTGTAATTGAATCATCACTCAGATAGTCAGATACTAACTCGATTAAAGTCGATTCGAACTGATCTGAGTTTAAGCTACCCATACCTTTGGTTGATTTAGCTTGAGCCAAGACTTCACCATTAACTGACATTATATATGCACGAAGATTTGACGTACCCCAATCAACGGCAATCCATGCGACTTCACCCCGAGACAACTACACCTCCATCTACCGCTAGAGATTGACCTGTAATCATTCGGCTACTTTTAGAGGCCAGGAACAAAACAGCATCAACAATATCACTCGGTACCAAATGTTCTTTTAAACATTGGCGCTCAAGGTGACTTGCCAACGCTTCTGGAGTAGCCCATTTATCAAGCTGTTTTTCAGTTAATACCCAACCGGGCGCGATGGCGTTAAATCGAATATTATCAGGCCCAAATTCACGTGCCAAAGAACGTGTCATTCCATTTATTCCAGAATTTGCTGTTGTGTAACTAACATAATCAGCATTGCCCATAATATAGCTAATAGATGTAAAGTTTATGACTGAGCCACCACCCGCTTTTCGCATTCCATCAATGATGGCCTGACAAGCGAAAAAGTAAGCCTTTAGATTTATATTTTGCGCCCATTCCCAAAATTCTTCCGTTACTTCTTCTGCTTTATGTCTTTTATCGTTGGCTGCATTATTAACCAACACTTGAATTGGCCCATTAATCTTTTCAGATGCATCTATTGCTGCTTTTAACTCACCGACATCGGTTATATCACATTGAATATAAAATGGCCGGTTTCCTGTAGTCTCTTCCATCTTGTCCACGAATGCCGAGGCATCAGACCGTTGCACGAAAGAAACTTTGGCACCCTGTCGCAGAAAACCTTCAGTGATAGATCCACCAATACCAGAACCACCACCAGTAATAAAAACCGAGCGTCCTTTAAGATCAGGAAATATAGTAGAATTATTCATCAATGGCTTTCTCTAGTTACGGGCTTTGTGTCTTTTCCTACAAGAAAATCAAGATCAGCACCTTGATCCGCCTGCAACACATGATCATAATACATTTTTGCATAACCACGGGTATAACGAGACGGTGTAGGTATCCAATTTTCACGTCGGTTATCAATTTCTGCTTGTTCAACAAGTAATTCTAAAATACCTTTTTCAGCAGAAACACGAATACGGTCTCCTGTTGCAACAAAAGCCAAAGTACCACCCTCTTGAGCCTCGGGCGTAACGTGCAAAATCACTGTTCCAAACGCTGTTCCTGACATTCGAGCATCACTAACTCGAACCATATCTCGAACACCTTCTTTAACTAGTTTTGCAGGAATTGGCATATTGCCGACTTCAGCCATTCCTGGATAGCCCTTTGGTCCACAGCCCTTTAACACAAGCACCGTATCCTTGGTGACTGGCAGATCTTCATTGTTGATTGTTTCCTTCATTTCCTCAATGCTTTCAAATACATAGGCTTCACCTTCGTGTTCTAAAAGATGATCAGATGCAGCAGATGGCTTAAGGATGGCACCCCTAGGAGCCAAATTTCCATACAATACACAAAGGCCAGCCGCTTCTTTGAAAGGTTTATCAAAGCTGCTAATGACATCGTTGTTCCAGCATTTAGCCCCTTCTCCATAAAATTTAATATCTTTTGAGAGAACCGTATTAGCCGGCCTTAGTAATGCGCTAAGTTCATTTAGCACTACAGGCATACCACCTGCGTAACAAAAATCTTCCATCAAGTATTTACCTGATGGCATACAATTTACCAACAACGGAATTTTACTACCCAACTCAAAATCATTAAGCGACAAATCAATTTCCATTCGTCCAGCGATAGCCAATAGGTGGACAACCGCATTAGTCGAACCGCCGACTGCCGCATTGGCTAAAATAGCATTTTCAAAGCTTTCGCGCGTAACCACTTTGGAAAAAAGAAGATCTTCTTCCACCATTTCCACTATACGCTTTCCAGTTAAATGCGCTAGAGCCATGCGTCGAGAATCAACAGCGGGTAAAGCGGCATTGGTAGGCAGGCTCATTCCCATTGCTTCTACGATCGAGGCCATAGTGCTTGCAGTCCCCATTGTCATACAAACACCTTTCGAGCGGCTCATCCCTGATTCAGCAGCCATGAAATCATGCAAAGTCATTTCACCAGCCCGTACAGATTCTGAAAATTTCCAGACATCTGTTCCAGAACCAATGTCTTTACCTTGCCACTTGCCATTCAACATTGGCCCTGAACTGACGACAATCGTCGGCAAATCAACAGAAGCTGCGCCCATCAATTGACCAGGAGTAGTTTTATCACAACCACCAAGCAGAACAACTCCATCTATTCCATAAGCACGGATACTTTCCTCTACATCCATTGCTAATAGATTGCGAAAAAGCATCGCAGTAGGTTTCATCTGGGTTTCGCCCAAAGACATAACAGGAAATTCAACTGGAAAACCACCCGCTTCCCATACTCCACGTTTTACACCTTCAGCTAATTCTCGGAGACCCGAATTGCATGGTGTTAGCTCTGACCAAGTATTGCATATTCCTATAATTGGACGGCCATCAAAAGCATGGTCTGGAAAACCTTGATTTTTCATCCAGCTGCGGTGAATGAAACCGTCCCGATCTTTTTCCCCATACCATGCGTGACTGCGTCTTTTTTTGCTCATAATAACTTTCCTTCAAGGACCCACATAGATTCTGGGAAACTCCAAGGTAGTGTTATACCTTGGTTCATCAAATAACTACCGCTCAATTTGATTGGTTTGTATTTTAGAATTGGATTACCACGCGAAAGCCCTAGACAGTCTTCCTTATTGATCAATTCAATTATGTACATAGCGTTTAAATTCAAGCCCGTCAGCTGAAGTGGACGTGGCACGATTTGAGCAGAAGTCATCGCCTTACCTGCAAATACAACAAAGCGATCACCATCTCTTGATAATTGTTGTTCAGCAATTACCGAACTATCAGCGCTGTCGAGGCGTAGTATATCAGCATCAAACATCCAATCACGATTTGCCTTCCACCACGTAGTTATTTCGTTTAACACTTTCGTTTCTTCAACGGTCAATTCGCGAGGATCCATTTCGAATCCTAGATGCCGCTGCGCAGCTACCCAAGCCCGAAAGCGAATATCCAATTCACGACCTGATGTATGACATTTTCGTGGGCCAACATGGCTACCAGTCACTACTGATGGGAGGAAAATGGAGGCGTTGTGTTGCATTTGCAAACGTTCCAATGCGTCATTACTGTCTGATAACCAAACACGCTGGGTTCGCTTCAAAATTCCAAAATCGATGCGTCCTCCACCAGATGCACAGCTTTCAATTTCAATTTCGCTAAACGCTAGCCTCAACTCATCTAGCAATGCATAACTTCCTCGTGCCTGGGCAGCATCTGGCATTGGCAGAACACGGTTGTGGTCCCATTTTATATAATCAATGGCGTGATTAGATAAAATGGCGCTCACACGTTCAAATAAAAACGATCTCACTTCAGGCAATGCCATATTTAGAACCATCTGATGTCGGCCTAAAATTTGATCTTCTTTGCCAAGTGCCCATTCAGGGTGTGCGCGAAATACATCGGAATTAGGGTTTATCATTTCAGGTTCAAACCAGATACCAAACCCCATTCCTAAAGAATGCACATGTTCGATTAGCGGTGTGAGACCTGTTGGATATTTTCGTGGGTCTACTTCCCAATCTGAAAGCGCTTGAGTATCATCATCACGATTGCCAAACCAACCATCATCTAAGACAAATCGCTCTGCACCAAGCTTTGACGCTTGCTTGGCTATATCTTTTAATTCCTCCAAATCGTGATTAAAGTAGACCGCTTCCCAGCAATTGTAATGTACTGGCCGTGGATGTTCTGGTTTAGGCCAAGAAACTATTTGATCTCGAGCATGGCGTTGAAAAGCTACAGCACATCCATTGATTCCATTGTCAGAAAATGTTGAATATAATGGTGCGGACTCAAACTTCATCTTTGGTTTTATTTCAATTTGTGACGCGTGGCCAAACTGAATCTGCCTACGCCCATCTGGTAATTCTTCTGCAATCATTCTATGCCCACCAGACCAACCATAGTGAAATGCATAGGCATGCCCTGTTGTGTTCGTCGCACCATGACAGGGCAAGATCAAACCGGGGAAATGTTCGTGTCCCGTTCGACCAGTGCGGTTTTCACGATAACGTATACCAGGTGACCATTTTGTCCGGTTGAGTTGAAATTCCCCACACCATCTTCCCGAAAAGTCAATTATATCTTCTCCATTTTGTGGCGCTGGCACGACTGGTGCCGCCAACCACTGCAAATAAATTGGCTGTGTTGCAGTTATATTTGAACAGGAAGTGATAACATGTGTTTTTTCGTTAATTGTAAATGTAGCAGTGTAATTAAGAATATTTTGTTGATCTTCATAAATCAATTCTAATGTATTCTCATTCTGGATAGCTTTGCTAAAGCAAAATTGTGGCAATAATGGACTTCCATCTATGTTACGCACAATAAGACCAGGTTGACCTGGGAAACTTCGTGTTGCCTCAGGGCAGATAGACAGTTCTGGATTTTGATCCAACATACCACCCGTTACGTCAATAGAATAAGCCTTAAAAAGAACAAATAGATCCTCATCCTTATGCAATCGAGGGCCCCAATAAATTACTTCAGGCAAGTGATCTTTTTCAGAGCCCAAAACAATAGTTTGCCTACTATCATCCAATCGCCAGCATATTGTCATTTCACCGCCCCAAGTGTGAGGCCAGTAATAAAATGGCGTTGCATTAAGAAGAAAATAAAAACTGGGGGAACTGCTGCTAGTAGACTGGCTGCAGAGACCAAATGCCAGTTATTCACAAATTGGCCATTTAACGCACGCACGCCTGCAGTAATGGGTTTAACTTGTTCACCCTGGGTTAAAACATTAGCCCAAAAGAAATCGTTCCAAACAAAAGTAAAAATTAATACTGACAAAGCTGCCAATGCAGGACGGACCAATGGAAGTATCACAAACCAGAATATTTTCCATTCTGCAACGCCCTCAACACGTGCAATTTCAATCAAGTCAAATGGAAGGGCTTTAATAAAGTTTCGCATGAATAGCGTGCAGAAACCAGTCTGAAAAGCTGCATGGAATAGAAACTGGCCTTGAATCGTATCATACAGACCCGTTTGAACTGACATGTCACGCACTGGCACCATAAGAATTTGGAAGGGGACAAAGTTACCTGCAACAAAAAGAAAAAAAAGTGGCAAAGCCACACGGAAGCGGTAAATCGCTAGCGCATATCCTGCCAAACAAGCGAGCGAAACAGAAATAGCAACGGTGGGTAATGTTATCAAAACACTGTTTGTAAGATATTTTAGTGCTTCTGTTTGAGTAAACACCGCGTGGTAGTTTTCAAACATCTTAAATTCTGTAGGCCACCCAAAAATGTTACCAGTATTGATGTCCTTTGAACCCCGAACAGATGTTAGAAAAATCGCGATCAAGGGCAACAACCATAAGATTAAAGCAATTGGTAAGAAAGCCTGATAGGCAATCCGAAATCTTGGGGTAGATTTTGCTATTGGATATGGAAACATTATGTACCCCTCTTTTCATCTTGATACATCCGCCACAAGAAATAACTAATGAAAATCATCATAATTCCAAATAGAACAGTAGCGATGGCAGAACCATAACCATAACGTTCACCGTATTCACTTATCGCAACCTCAAACATGTAATGAGACAACACATTCGTTGAACCAAATGGACCACCTTGTGTCATTATAGCGATCATATCAAAAGATCTAAGCGCACCAATTATGGTTACAATTACAGCAATGAATGTTGCTGGTTTGAGTTGAGGTAGAACGACATACCACAGCATTTTCCAACCCTTTGCGCCATCTAACCGCCCTGCTTCAATTTGTTCAGAAGCAACATTGTTCAAACCCGTTAGATAAAGGATCATACAGTATGCTATTTGTGGCCATAGACCCGCAAAAATAATACCATAAGTGGCCCAGTCTGGGCTTGAGAGTATATCAGGAACTGGCACCCGACATTTTATGGTTACATTGCCAACAATGTTGATTGCCTCTTCGCAGAAGAACAGCTGCCAAACTTTGGCGATCACTCCAAAATCAGGATTGTAAAACCATCCAAAAATAAGACCGACCACAACTTGTGATATTACAAAAGGAAAAAAGAAAAGTGATTTATAAAACCGCATACCAGTAACTGTTTGGTTTAGAAACAAAGCAACGAATAGGCCCGCTGGGATTGCTAACATGTATAAAATTATCCAAAGAATGTTATTCTTTATCGATACCCAAAAATTTGGATCATTCCATAGCTTTGTATAATTCGATAAACCTATATAGGTTGCGGTAGATTCTCCGTCTGCATTGTATAGTCCATTCCATTCAAACAGCGATAATTGGAGAGACTGAAAAATGGGTATTACAACATAAACACAAAAGAAGAAAAGAGCTGGAGCCAAAAAAAGAAATGGTGCAACTTTTAATTTATTTCGAGTAAGCCATGTTGCTTGAAAAGGTTCTGTTGATGTTGTCATATCTTACCCTTTCTGGTGAAAAAGCGCGGGTTTGCCCCGCGCTTTTAGATTTATATGCTATTTGTAAACTTCATTTTGAACATCGTCTAGACGAGCTAGAATTTCATCTACTTTAGAAGGATTCAACATAAACTCTTGGAAGCCTTTCATTCCCTCTGATGCCATAGCCGCAGGAGCATCACGATCATAGAATTGCGCTAGACCAGCAGCGTTTGAAACAACCGAAAATCCTTCTTGGATAAATTTGTCATCAGAAATTGACGCCTGATTGTTTGGTGGCAATTGACCGATTGTAGCATTCCAAGGCCCTTGAATTTCAGGCTGAGCGATGAATGCAAGAAATTTTCGCGCTGCATCCTTGTTCTTCGCACCAGAAGGAATGAAGAACGCATCAGCTGGCGCTTCTTCTGCAAGTGCTACACCTGGTGTGATTGCTGGGAATTGGAAGAAATCGATTTGATCTTCAGTCAAACCAGCATTTTTATACCCATCTACAGAAAAATTACCCATTACATACATTGCTGCATCGCCATTGGCAAAAGGTGCGATCGCATCTTGCCAAGACATAGAGGCATGGTTGTCGACGAATGAACAACGATCCAGCATAGTTGACCAGTTAGCAAAAGTTGCTTTAATTCGTGGATCTGTATATTTGATTTCGCCTGCTGTTAGCGCATTATGTACATCATAGCCATTTGTTCGAAGGTTTAAATAATCAAATACTCCAGCCGCAGTCCAAAGATACTTCGTCCCGATTGTGAATGGTGTTACGCCATTACTTTTCATTTTATCACAATTAGCTAATAAATCATCCCAGGTTTTTGGCTCTGATAAGCCCAATGTGTCATAAATATCTTTGCGGTAATATATTCCCCACTGATAATAAGAATAAGGAACACCCCAAATTTTACCGTTGCGTGTCATAGTAGGCTGTACAGCAGCCATTTCTTTGTCTAGACCCTCAGCCGCCCAAAGATCGTCAATAGGTTCAAATAAACCTGCGTCCACAAATGGACCCATACGATTACCAGGATACCAAGAAGTGATGTCAGGTGGGTTTGCAGAAAGGAAGTTACGGATCGCAGACTTATGTGCTTCGCGATCATTTAGGTTAACCGTAACATTAATGTCCGGATTCGCAGCTTTAAATGCGGCAACCGCATCTTCAAAGCCCTTTTTTGGACCAGGGTTTAAATCATCAAAGTTGATAATCAAATCTTCTGCAGAAGCAGAGGTTGCCAATAGCGCGCAAGTCGTGAGCGAAATTGCAACAGTTTTAATCTTGGTGAACATAGTTTCCTCCATTTGTTCTAGCCATTTCGTATATTCTCATATAGTGAGACACGTATCTCAACTATTGATAACCTCGCAGATTCGGTGTATTAATGTCAATAGATTTCATAATTTTGCAAGATGCGTTAGAAGTAAGGTATTAAGTATGAACAAACAAATTACCGGGGCTGGAACAGTAGGAAAAGCGTTGGAAATAATTGACGCCATTGCAACCTTGGATCACCCTGCCCGCTTTTCTGATATTCAGCAAAAATGTAATTACCCAAAAGCAACACTATATAGATTCCTTCAAATCCTAACTACTCAGGGAATGTTGCGCTATAATGATGAAACACATTGTTACTCAGTTGGATTGCGTTTAGTGGAGATGGCTCACAAAGCTTGGCAACAAAGCTCGCTTGCACCAATTGCAGCACCGATTTTAGTAAATCTTTCTAAAGAAGTAGAAGAAACAGTTCACCTCGCTCAGATGGAAACAGGCCAAGTTTTATTTGTTGATAAGTATCGAACTTCTGATCGATTTGAAACCCTTGCTCAAGCGGGCCGTGTTGCGCCTGCGCATTGTACAGGAGTTGGAAAAGCCATTCTCGCATTTTTATCTGAAAGGCGTTTCAATGTTGCAATGTCGCGTCAGTCTTTCAATTCATTCACGCCAATGACACATTTAAATGCTGAAACTTTGATGAAAGAGTTGAAAAAAATACGTCTTGATGGCATTGCCTATGATCGCGAAGAACATGAGCAAGGAATTATAAGTATTGCGGCTCCAATTTTGACTACTAAAAAACGCGTCATTGGCGCTATTTCAATCGCTACAACTACTAACCGTCACAACCTTGAATCAATCAAAAAATTCAAACCAATATTGATGGAATCAACCAAATCAATAGGTGAAGCTGCCACTGCATGGCAATTTCCCCAAACACAATAATTTAGGAGAAAAAAAATGTCGGGTGTAGAGTTAAAAAAGGTAATAAAAAAATATGGCTCCACTCAAGTAATTCATGGTGTCGATCTAAAAATTGATGATGGTGAGTTTTGTGTTTTTGTTGGACCCTCTGGTTGTGGCAAATCTACACTTTTACGTATGGTTGCTGGCCTAGAAGAAACTACATCTGGTTCGATCAGAATTGGAAAACGTGATGTAACTGACGCAGATCCTGCTGATCGAGGAATTGCAATGGTATTTCAGACTTACGCGCTTTACCCACATATGAGTGTTGAAGAAAATATGGGCTTTGGTTTGAAAATGAATGGTGTGCCGAAACCTGAAATTGAAGCAAAAGTTGGCGAAGCTACACGTATTTTGAAATTAGAAGAATACTTGAAACGCAAACCTGCAGCGCTATCGGGCGGACAGCGCCAACGCGTCGCGATCGGCAGAGCAATTGTTCGTGGGCCAGATGTATTTTTATTTGATGAACCGCTTTCCAATCTAGACGCAGAACTTCGAGTTGATATGCGTGTAGAAATCGCAAGACTGCATAGTGAGATTGGTGCAACAATGATTTATGTAACGCATGATCAAGTTGAAGCAATGACACTAGCAGATAAAATTGTTGTTCTTCGCGCAGGCCGTATTGAACAGGTTGGTAGTCCAATGGAATTATACAAAAATCCAGATAATAAATTCGTCGCCGGTTTTATCGGTTCGCCAAGTATGAATTTTCTAAAAGGAACCGTTATGGGGAAAAATATCATTATACCTGGCCTTGATAATACTGAGATTTCAACAACAATTACATTACCCAAAGAGGGGTCTAACGTATTTGTGGGTCTTCGGCCTCAAGCTCTAACTATTACTAAGAAAAAATCTTCACTTAAGGTACATATGCGTGAAAGATTAGGCGGGATTACATTTGATTACTTGCAGACGAACTCTGGAGAAAGAATTATTGTTGAAACCAAAAGTGACGATCCAATAGACAGAGATACACAAGTTGCTATCTCCTTTGACCAAGCTGATGTATTGTTGTTTGATGCAAAGACAGAGCTTAGATTGCGCTGATTTGCCATTATTACCGATACATAATCTGCAAACTTACTATCATGAGTAACGACCCATGGGCTTTAAAGCCAATGGAAATACTGCATCACATGTTCCGAGATGGTAAAGACAAAATAAAATATTTGGCATCTCTTGAACAAATCATTGGCATACTTTTAGTAGATTTCATACCTGTATATTTTGCAAAACAGATCAGAGATTTTCATCGGAAAAACGTAGTATAGTCTCTTGTAGATATTTCTCATTAGGGCCCAACAATGCAGATGGATAAAACTCATTATTTGGCGCATCAGGCCAAAGTTGAGGCTCTAGTGCTACTCCAAGTTTATGGCCTGTATAAACCTGCAAGCCTGGCTCAGAACTCATTAAATTCATGGAAACTGTCTTATATGATAGTTTAGCGACATTTTTTATTTTAGTTCGATAATTTGAAATACAAAAATTATGATCTAGTGTTCCAAAAGAGGACAGCTTTTTCTTTGCCCTGAAATCAAATTGACTTTTACTGACACTACATAGGTCTAATGGAATTCTCTCTGAATCAACATCGATATAGCGATCAGCTTCAATCTGCAATTCATGCCCCTCAATGGTCCCTCCTCCCTTTAAGTTGAAATAACTATGGTGTGCAAAACTACATAATGTTTCTGCATCTGTTGTTGCAGATATTTCTATTTTTAAAGAAGAATTTGACAGCAATTCATACTTAACTTGTGTCCTTAAATTTCCAGGAAATCCCATCTCACCATCAGGAAGTAGAACTTCCAAAACAACATGCGATTGTGACTGTTCTAAAATTTGCCAATTTTTGTAACAGCTACCTTTAGATCCACCATGAATATGATGCCCTGTATCAGTATTGATTTCCGCTTGTATAGTTCCATGTGATAGTTTTGCATAACCATTTTTCAACCTATTTGCAAAACGCCCAATTACAGCGCCATAATAAAATTTATTTTTAATATATGGTTGTAGCTCATTATATCCTAATACTACTGACCTTTGCTTAAAATGCATATTTTGTAATATTGCCCCAAAAGTAAGTATGTTTACAGAGAGCTCATTTGAAAATAATTTTATTAAATAAACATTTTCACCATTATCCATAATACCAAATATTCTATTTTGCATTTTTCTTACCTATAATTACCTTTTAGAGATCATCATTCAAAATATGTTTTTAATATTCATTATTGTGATCTTTTTTTTTCGACAAACAACCAATAAATCTAAACATTAATGATTATTTGAAACCCTTGAATTCCAATAAAAAAATGCGTAAAGCAACAAAAAAATTAGGAGTAGAAAAATGGATAAATTCTCACAAGCTTTTGAAGCTGATACCGGAAAAATATTAAATATAGTGATAAATTCTTTATATTCAGATAGAGATATATTTCTGAGAGAACTTTTATCAAATGCTTCTGATGCGATTCAAAAACGTAGATTTATGGGGCAAACCATACCTGATCTTCTTAATCCAAACGATGATCAAATAGAAATTATTGTAGATAAAAAGAAAAAAACTATCGAAATTATTGATACTGGTATCGGTTTAAATAAAAAAGAGCTTGCAGAAACACTTGGAACAATCGCTCAATCTGGTACAGCAAATTTTTTGAAAGAAAATGACAATGAAGAAGATCAGAAAAGTTTAGAACAAACATTAATTGGACAATTTGGAGTTGGCTTTTATTCAGCTTTTATGGTTTCAGAAACAGTAGAAGTAACTTCTCGCAAAGCAGGCACTAAAGATACCAGTATATGGGAAAGTGATGGACAAAGTGGATATTCTATTTCGGAGTCTAGTAGCGAATTTCCTGTTGGAACCTCAATCAAACTTTATTTAAAGAAAGATGCAAAAAATTATAGTGATAGTGCAGAAATTCAAACTCTAATAAAAAAATATTCTGATCACATTCAAGTTCCGGTGAAAATTAAAGAAACTAATGGTGAGAGCCAGCAAGTAAATTCAGCGCAAGCCTTATGGACCAAACAAGCTCAAGATATTTCAACTGATGAATATAAAGATTTCTACAATTCAAATTTCAGTACATTTGATGATCCCTTTTTAACATTACATAATAGATCAGAAGGAACATTAGAATTTACAAATCTTTTGTTTGTTCCAACTCAAGCTCCTTTTGACTTATTTGAGCCTGACAGAAAAACAAACATAAGTTTATATATAAACAGAGTATTTATTACAGATGATATCCAAGATATAATTCCTACTTGGTTACGATTTGTAAAAGGAATATTAGATACATCAAGTTTAGATTTGAATGTAAGTCGTGAGATGGTTCAAAACAGCCCAGTACTCAAAAAAATATCAAAAGCAATTACCAAACGTGTTATTTCTGGACTAAAAAAGAAATTAACGAAAGATGAAGCAGCATATGATGCCTTCTGGGCTAATTTTGGTAAAGTTATTAAAGAAGGTTTATATGAAGATTTTGAAAATAGAAAAAAGATTGCTGAAATTATCAAAGTCTATTCACACAAAGAAGATAAACTCATAACACTCAAAAATTACATTGATAACTTCACAAGTAGCCAAGAACAAATCTTTTATTTAACAGCAGATACACTTCCTCAAGCCAAAAGCAGTCCACATTTGGAAGGCTTTAAAGCTAAAGGTATTGATGTATTGCTCATGACTGATCCCATTGATGCTTTTTGGATCTCACAAATGCAAAATTTTGAAGATAAGCAATTTGTGTCAATCTCTAGAGACAAATACGATATTTCATCAACTGGAAGTGATACAACCAAACCTAGTGAAGAAAATACAGAAAAAGATGAAATATACACATCGCTCATTAAGGATTGTTTAGGCGATTTAATACAAGATGCACAGATTTCATCTAGCCTAGTGGATAGCCCCGTTCGATTAATTGCTGGAGAAGGTGGTCTTGATTTTAATTTAGAAAGAATACTAAAGGCACAAGGTCAAGACTTTGAGGGTAGCAAGAAAGTAATTGAAATTAATAAAAATCATGAACTTATCAAAAAGCTGCCTTCGATTAGTTCAGAATTGCAAAAAGCCACTTGCCGTGTACTTTATGAACAAGCAAGAATTCAAGATGGGGAAATGCCCGCAAATACACAACAGTTTTCTCAAGACTTAATTAAGTTAGCATTAGAAATATAAACCAACTTATTAGATTGCAGGGTAGATAATTTAAACTCTGCAATCTAAAATAACTTACTATATTTTTTTTGCAATCAACATGCCCATGATCATTGATATAACAAAAATATAAATACCAATATCAAAAAAAGTAAGAGATGTAAGTGCTGGCCCTGGACACAACCCACCAATGCCCCAGCCTATTCCAAATACTCCTGCACCAAAGATTAATCTAAAATCCAAATCTTTTCTTTTTGGTAAATCAAATTCTTTACTAAAAAATGGTTTTTTCTGTTTTTGAACCAACCAAAATCCTGGTAAAGCTACAAAAATTGCCCCACCCATAACAAATGCTAAACTTGGGTCCCACAAACCAAACAAATCTAAAAAATTTTGAACTTTTAGAGGATTAGTCATGCCAGATAGAACCAACCCAATGCCAAAGATTATACCAGAAAATAATAGAGTAATATATTTCATTTCTTACAACCCCAATGTGTTTCTTAAAATATAAACTGTCAAAAAACCAGTAAACATAAATGTAACAGTTGCAATTATTGAACGTGTAGAACCTCTTGAAAGACCACATACTCCATGACCACTTGTACAACCATTTCCGTGCGAAGAACCAAATCCAACTAATAAACCGGCAATGCCCAAAATAAAGTAATTATCTGATACAGCTTGGCGTTCTATTTCTACAAAGAATAAATTCCAAATTGGAACAGCCAATAGCAATCCAAGTATGAATATTATTCCAAAAGGTATACTTTCTTTTTGAATCGCAGGGGGTAAAATCCTAGAAACAATACCACTTATTCCAGCTATTTTACCATGTGAAGCCATCAACATTACTGCGGACAAACCTATAAGTGCTCCACCCGCTAAGGAAGTTATTGGTGTAAATTCAGTTTCCAAGATTCTATACCTTTAGATTTATTAGTAATTATTTAAAAAACATATTCAATTAATCATATATATTTAGATATTCATTTATACAAGTCAAAAACATATTTAGAAAACTAGAAGTTTATCTTAGGGGCAGAATTCAAAAGCATTTTTGTATATGAATTTTTTGGTTTAGAAAATAAAATCTCAGGAGTTTGCTCTTCTACTAATTTTCCTTGATTTAATACACCGATCTTATTTGCCATAGTTGATACTACGGCAAGATCATGAGTTATAAATAAATAAGTTAGAGCATATTTTTTTTGCAAAGATTTCAAAAGATTCAAAACTTGTGCTTGAACAGAGACATCAAGTGCAGATGTAGGTTCATCACAAACAATTATTTCTGGTTCTGATGATAAAGCCCTAGCAATAGATATACGTTGGCGCTGACCGCCCGAAAATTCATGAGGAAATTTATTTGCATCACTTGAAGCAAGGCCAACTTGCTCTAGGAGTTCATGCACTCGATCTATTTGGGCTTTTGGATTTTCGATTAAATTAAATGCTTTTATTGGTTCAGACAAAATATCTTTAACTCTCCAACGTGGATTTAAACTCGCATAGGGAGATTGAAAAACCATCTGAATACGTCTTCTTAAAGCTAATGTTTCCTCTTTTGCCAATTTAGGGTCATTTAAATTCATTCCATCCACTAGAAGTGAACCATTAGTTGGCCTCAAGAGACCAACTGCCATCTTAGCTATTGTTGATTTTCCTGAACCACTTTCGCCCACAAGGGCATAAGTGGTGCCCTTTTCAATAGAAAAACTCACTTTATCCACTGCTGTGAGGATACGCTTCGGGCTTCTACTTATTGCCCGCACAATAAATGGATCTGATAGATCAAATGTTCTGCTTAAATCGATTGCCTGTACAAAGCTCATATCACAATTCTCCATCTTCCAATAACCAACATGCTGCACGCTTGTGTAGTATTGGAGGAATTTTTTTTGTGCATATATCACTAGCAAATGCACATCGTGGATGGAAAGCACATCCGCTTGGCATTGCATCTAACTTTGGCATTGATCCAGGTATCTGAAAAAGTGATTTTTTAAATGAATTTGAGTCTATGCGTGGCGTAGATTCTACTAAGCCTCTTGTGTAGGGGTGTTTCGGATCAGTTAACACCTCACGGGTATTTCCAATTTCAGCCAAACGACCAGCATAAAGAACACCTACTCTGTCAGTTGTTTCTGCAATAACCCCCATATCGTGAGTTACTAGTATAATAGATGTTCCACGCTCTTTACAAAGTTTTTTCAGCAAATCTAATATTTGAGCTTGAACAGATACGTCTAATGCTGTCGTTGGTTCATCCGCTATGATTAATGATGGCTCAGGAGCTAAGGCTAAAGCAATAACGACTCTTTGCCTCATGCCTCCAGAAAAAGTATGAGGATATGAATTAAGACGACTTGGATCGATTCCCACTTCCTTTAAACCATTCTTAGCTTTCTTAATCGCTTCTGATTTAGAGATATTCATATGCGTTAAAATTGTTTCAACAAGTTGATCACCAATTTTTCTTAATGGATTTAAACTCATAAGTGGGTCTTGAAAGATCATTGAAATTTCATGCCCGCGAACAGCTTCAGGTGCATCACTTATGCATTCATCTTTATAAAAAATTTCACCACTAGATAATTGACCTGGTGCATCTATTAACCCCAAAATCGCAGCACCTGTCATAGATTTTCCAGCACCAGATTCACCAACTAAACCTAAAATCTCACCTTTTTTTACATTTAAAGATAAATTATCTAGTGCTTTTAATATTCCATAACGAGTTTTAAAAGTTACAGATATATTTCTAACTTCAAGTAAATTTTCAGCCATCACTTGAGCCTCGGGTTTAGTGTGTCTCTGAGCCAATCACCAAGCAAATTTACTGCTAGGGCTAAAGCTAGTAACGTAAGAGCAGGAAATAATAAAATCCACCATTCTCCAGAAAATAAGAAATCTTGCCCAACCCTAATCAATGTCCCCAAACTGGGTTCTGTGCGAGGTGCACCAACTCCAAGAAAAGAAAGAGTGGCTTCCGCTATAATTGCTAAAGCAAAAGTTATTGTTGCGATTACAAGAACTGGCCCAAGTACATTTGGCAAAATATGCCTAATCATTATTTGCCATTTTTTTAAACCAATTAGTTGTGCTGCAGCAATATATTCTTTTTCCTTTTCAACCATAGTCGAACCACGCACAGTTCTCGCAAATGGTACCCATTCAGATAATCCTATAGATATGATTAATACTGTAATAGCCATTTCATAACGTAATTCTGGAGGCAAAAGTCCACGGGCTACACCAAATATAAGCATTGCAATCAGAATAGATGGAAAAGTCATTTGTATATCTGCTAGTCGCATGATCAAATTATCAAGCCACCCACCTACATATCCCGCAATTAAACCTAATATCACTCCCATGGTCATAGCCAATGACACGGCCATTAATCCAACAAAGAGAGAGATGCGAAGTCCGTATAGAATTGCAGAAAATAAATCACGCCCTTGATCATCTGTTCCCAGGAGAAAAACCTCCCCAGTATACATATTGGGCTCCATTGGCGGTGTAAAACCATTCATTAACTCTAGACTTGCCGGATCAAATGGATTTGTTGGAGCAATAAATTGAGCAAATATTGCACTTAGAACAAGAATAGAAACCACACAAAAAGAGACTATTGCTACTGGAGCTCTCAAAAAATCATACAAAAAATCAGATTCTAAAAACCTACGCATATTGCTCTCTATTCACTACTGTTACTATCACGCAGACGCGGATCAATTGCTAAATATAATAAATCAACAAACAGGTTAATAATCACAAACAGAACTCCAACAAGTAGTAAGTATGCACTCATAACAGGTATATCAACAAAATATACTGCGTTAATAAATAACAATCCAACACCAGGCCACTGAAATACAGTTTCCGTAACAATAGCGAATGCAACAATAGAACCCAATTGTAGGCCTGCTATGGTAACAACAGGCACAAGCGTATTTGGAAGCGCGTGTTTATAATTTACTTGCTTAGATGATAAACCAAGAGCTTTTGCAAATCTAACATAATCCTGACGCATCACTTCAAGCATCTCAGAACGAGTTAAACGCATGATTAATGTTAATTGATATAGTCCTAGTGTTATACTTGGTAAAATAAGAGATTTAATACCTGAAAGAGTTAAAAATCCAGTTGACCACCATCCCAGCTGAACAACATCCCCTCGCCCAAAGGATGGTAACCATTTCAATTCAACGGCAAATAACCATATTAGCAATACACCGATTAGGAATGTAGGAAGAGAAACACCAATTAAGGAAGTAGATAAGATAATATTTGCTAAATACCCACCGCGTCTAATTGCTGTATATATTCCAGTAATGACACCAAAAAACAAAGCGAAGATGGCAGATGTTAATGCTAATTCTATTGTTGCTGGGAGTCTGCTTGCTATTAAATCTGAAACTGGCAATGCACCCCTATAAGAATTACCAAAATCAAAGTTTAAAGCATTCCAAACAAAGCTAAAATATTGTTTATAAAACGGATCATTAAGACCTAATGCTTCCTCTAAAGCAGCTCGCTGTGCCAATGTAGCTTCTTGCCCCATCAAATTATCAACAGGGTTGCCAACATAACGAAAAATTAAAAAAGAAATTAACGCAACTAAGAATAATACTAATACGGATTGTCCTAAGCGTCTGAAAATAATTACTAGCATAATATTCTTTCACAAGTTGTAACATATAAAATAATCACAACAAAAAGTTCTCCACTAAATGATAGTAATTGAAAAAAATTAAAAATATAATTTAAGTTGCACCAGCCATGACATTAGTTGGCTGGTGCAATGATATTTTATTTAAATTTTAGGAATTGAAAATGAGGTGTGTCTTCAGGTTGAACATCAAAATCAATATTATTCTTCATACCCCAGTTTAATACTTGATTATGAATTGGAAGATACATTTGAGCATCTTGTACCGCTGACCAGATTTTCGCAATTGTCGCATCACGCGCTGCTAAATCAGTTTCAGACTCTAGGCTAACAATCATAGCATCAACATCGGCATTAGAGTATCCAGTTGGATTCCATGAACCACGCTTGTCCGTTTGTGTATGCACTAAATAGTTAAATATATAGTGAGAGTCGAAAGTTGGAACGCCCCAGCCTAACATATAAAAAGGAGCTTCGCCGCCTTTAGCAATTGGAAAATGTTGTGCCTTTGGTTTTGCATCAAGCGTTACATTGATACCAATTCTAGCCATCATACCAACGGCTGCTTGGCAGATTCCTTCATCATTAATGTATCGGTCATTTGGACAATTTAATGTAATATCAAATCCATTAGCAAACCCAGCGTCTGCCATCAAACCTTTAGCAGCATCAATATCATAATCAGGGTATTGATTTAGAGCTTCTGTCCATCCATTAACAAATGGAGGCATAATAACTCCTGTTGGATCTGACTGTTCTCGCATTACAATCTTTTTAATTGCGTCACGGTTAATAGCAATGTTCATTGCTTGACGTACTTTTAGATTGCTTGTTGGCCCTTCTACTGTATCCAATCCAAAGAAAATTACTCTGTTTTGAGCAGCTGTAGCAACATTCAATCCATCAGTCCCTGAAACACGGCCTAAATCTTGAACCGGAACATCTTGAATAATATCAACTTCACCTGATAATAATGCAGCTACACGCGTGGCTGCCGATTGAATAGGTGTGTAAATGATATCTGTTACTTGATTTGGATATATATCTTTACCCCAATAGTTAGGGTTTGATGTAAGGACAGTCTTTTCGTCAACTGAACGACTTACAAGCATAAATGCGCCTGTACCGTTTGTGTTCATTGTTGCAAAATTTGTTTCGCCTTTAGCAACATCATGTGGTGTTAAAACATCATTAGCAGTCGACCAATCTTTGTCCATCATGAACATATTTGTAAGATTATTTACTAACAATGGATTTGCACCATTTGTTTCAATATCAACAGTATGGGCATCAACAGCCCTTATGTCTTTTATTGATGACAATAATTCTTTCATTTCAGAACCATCTGCCATTGCACGGTTTAAAGAGAAAACAACGTCTTCGGAGTCAAAAGCCGCACCATCATGATATGATACACCTTGGCGTAAATTGAAACGCCATACATTTGGATTGTCAGCTAAAGCAGCCCAGCTAAGCGCTAATGAAGGTATGATATTTCCAGACATATCACGTTGAAGTAGTGAATCATAAATTTGATGATTCATTCCGTGTGTTGGACCTTCATTTTGAGCATGTGGATCCATGGTTATAGCATCACCTGCTCTTGCCCATCGGATTGTTTCCGCAGAAACAGTCACGGTAGAAGCTGCAATTGCTGCCGTAGTTAATAGTATTTTATGAAACATATAAAACCTCCCAATTAAATATTTAATATCATAATGAAAGGTAGATCATTGCAAAGAGTTTAACAAAGATCAAGTTAGTAATATAATTAAAAATATTTCCTTTCAAAGGACTCTTAAATACTTAAAACCAAAAATATTTTATAAATTTCAATCTCCGTCTGCGACCCTATTTGCCTTAATTTTTGCCTGTTTTGATCTAATACTAGGTAATAAAATCAATGAAACTGCTAAAGCTAATAAAATCATTGTCATTGGCCTTGCTGTAATAAAAGCTACACCATCATATAATTGCATTGATCGTGCAAAATTATCTTCAAGCATTCCACCTAGAATAAAACCTATCAATAATGGCGCCAGTGGATAATCAGCAAATTTCAGTGCAGTTGCACAAACACCTAACCCTACCAATATTAATAATTCTGTTGCATTATTTTGACCAATATATGCTCCCATCAGCGTAAAGAATAAAATATATGGAATAAGATAATTTCGTGGAATAGTTAATATTTTGGCAATATACGGAATTAAAGGTAAATTAAGGACTAGAAGCACAATATTACCAATATACATTGAAATTATAACTGCCCAAAATATTTGAGGCTCATCAATCATTAACCTTGGACCAGGCGTTACATTTAATGCAATTAATGCACCCAAAAGAATAGCAGTTGTTCCAGATCCAGGTATCCCAAGTGTCAAAAGTGGAACAAATGATCCAGTACATGCTGCATTATTTGCTGTTTCGGGGGCCGCCAAACCTTTTATAGAACCTTTTCCAAATTCTTTTTGCTCTCCTTTTGGCGCAATATTACGTTCAACTGCATATCCGAGAAAACTCGCAATTGTCGCTCCAGCTCCTGGCAAAACACCAATAAAGAACCCTTGAATAGACTGCCTACCAATAACTGGCGCAATAGATTTTGCTTCTTGCCGAGTAATGCGTAGCCCTTTAATTTCTTCACTTTTTCCTGAACCTGGTTTAGGGGGATTTAAAACAAGAAAAAGAGCTTCTGGTAAAGCAAACATTGCCATAGCTAATGTTACAAAGCTTAAACCTGATTGAAGATCCATAATTCCCATTGTAAAACGAGGTAAGCTGAACATTGTTCCCTCACCTACTGTACCCAGCATCAAGCCAACTACAGTCATCAGCAATGCTTTGGCGACTTGCCCAGTACCGGCGAACGCCGCGATTGCCGAGAGGCCCACAACCATTAAGGCAAAATATTCAGCAGAATGAAATAATAATGCAACAGATGAAAGTGCTGGAGCAAAAACCATAAGTAAAACAGCTCCTATAGTTCCACCACAAAAGCTTGCTATTGCTGCAACCGTTAGTGCTTTTCCAGCTTGGCCTTTTTTTGCCAGTGGATAGCCATCAAAACTAGTTGCAACTGTACCTGCTACACCTGGAGCATTTAATAAAATAGATGATGTTGAACCACCAAAGATTGCACCATAATATACTCCAGCAAGTAAAATAATTGCAGCAGCAGGATCTCCCATCGATATCGCAACTGGTATCATTATTGCAATTATAGACATTGGCCCTAAGCCTGGAAGCATGCCAATAAAAGTACCTATCAAACATCCACCGATTACCATCAATAACATCTGAATAGAAAAAGCCGTTTGTAAACCTAAAAGAATACCATCTAACATATCATACTCCAAACCAAGCAGGATATGGACGCATGTAAATGCCTAATACTTCCTGAACTAGATACCACACAAAAAATGTTGATATTAATGCGATTGGTATCATCATATACCACTTTCGCTCACCTAAAATCACACTTCCTAAAATTAAGAAAAATCCTGTAGAAATCATAAAACCTGCAGGACGCAATAACAGCGCATAAACAATCATTAATGAGAGTAATAATATCGCTTGTCCTAATTTATATTCATGTAAACGGCGATAATCGATATCTAAAACCTTATCTTCTTTTTTTTCAACACCAAAAAGTATAAAAAAAGATGCTGTTGCACCTAATACAGATAAGATTTTTGGAAAAGTGCTTGGCCAAATAGGATTTCTCTTCATAAAAGGGGCAAGTCCGACATCCATAGTAAACCACGCTGTATATCCGTAGATTAAACAGAACCCTAATATAATCAATGCTATCCAACGATCAAGCGCCATGGAACGTCCTAACTAAATAACTGGCAAAGCGGTAACCCGCTTTGCCAAGAGTAAATTATAAGAAACCAAGTTTTCTCATTAAATCACCAATAACCTGTTCCTGAGCTTCAAGGAAAACCCTGAAGTCATCGCCAGAGTTATGAATGTTAACCCAACCATTTCTAGCCCGTACAGTTTCCCATTCAGGTGTTGCATACATCTTTTCAATCGCTTCTTGGTACATAGCAGTTTTATCAGCTGGTAGCCCCGGAGCACCAAAAAAACCACGCCAGTTAACAAAAGATGTATCTATTCCTTGCTCTTTCATTGTTTTCGCATCAGGTGCAGCACTCACACGATCGTCTGATGTAACTCCAATAATTTTAACTTCTCCAGCATTTGCTAAGTCGACAGCTTCAGAGAACCCAGTTGAAAGAGCGGCTATTTCACCTGACAATAATGCTGCCATAGCTTTACCACCCGCATCATATGGAATATATTTCACTCCAAGAGCATCTTTACCAGCTGCTTCCATTACCATAGCAGCAACTAAATGATCCATTCCGCCTGGAACTGAACCACCGCCGATTGCAGTGCCTGATGTATCCGCTTCATATGCAGAGATCAGATCAGCCATTGAGTTAATTGGGCTATCTTTTCCAACTACCATAGCTGCATAGTCACCTATTGTTCCAGAAACTAATGTTAAATCACGAAAATTATGTGGGAAAACACCAGTAAGTGAACGGATCACTATTGGTGTTGAATTTACCATTAATGTTCCATGATTACTGTCAGCATTTTCAATTAAGTAACCAATGGCTTTACCACCACCACCACCAGACATGTTTTCGAAAGATGCTGAACCAACTAAACCGGCATTTGTTAATGCTTCGCCAGTACCACGGGCTGTACCATCCCAGCCTCCTCCTGCACCACCAGGAATTAAGAAATGAATACTATCAAGAACCTTATGGCCATCTGCTAAAACAGGTGCACCAAAACTTAGTACTGCAACAGCACCAGCTACGATAGCTCTTCTACCTAAATTAAATGTCATTATGTTATCCTCCCATTTGACAAGCGGCCTAAAACTGGCCAACTTTGACATCTAAGCATTTAAACCTGTCACTAACCTGTCACAAAAATAAACGTCTGTAAAAAAAATGAAATATCTCTTGGTTGAGGACAATCATGAACTAGCAAATGCAATCTGTTCTCGCATTAAGTTAGACGGGCATGTAATTGATCATACAGACAAATTAGAAGATGCAATTGCATTTTCTGATACAGGTGAATACGATTTAATATTACTTGATATTATGCTCCCAGATGGTGACGGTAGAAGCTTTCTTAAGCATCACCGAGATCTTAAAAAGGATACTCCTATAATTGTTTTAACTGCTCGATCGCAGGTATCTGACAGAATCAGCATTTTGGATTTGGGGGCAGATGACTACGTAACAAAACCGTTTGACCATGCAGAATTAGATGCAAGATGCAGAGCAGTTTTGAGAAGAAAATCTGGAGCTACACAACCGATAATCAAATTTGGAGATGTAACATTTAGCCCTCTAGCAGGACAACTCTCCATCAATGGTAAAATTGTTAACCTAAGGAATAGAGAATTAAGACTTTTCGAATTATTATTAAACGCCCGCGGTCAAATATTTTCCAAACAAAAACTTGTGGATAGATTATTTGCATTTGACGAAGATGTCTCTGATAACGCAATTGAGGTATATGTGGGAAGACTTCGCAAACACCTTGAAAGTACATCATTAAAAATCAGCACACATAGAGGATTAGGATATAGGTTAGATAATGACTAGCGAATTAAAAGTCTCTGGCTCACTTCAAAACAGGCTCATGTTTACATTAATCAGTGGAGCAGCGGTTCTTGGTATAATATTATTTTTTATTGTACGTGGCTATGCAGCTCAAATTGCTCAAAATGGTCAAGATGACATACTAGAAGCATCACTTTCTTCAATACTTGATGCAGTTGTAATTCAGGATGGGTCTGTTGAAGTAGATTTTCCATATGCATCTTTATCAATGCTTGACACAGAACTAGATGATCGAGTTTTCTATTCAATATATAACGATGGTATCCTTATTTCAGGTTATGAAGATTTACCTTTGCCAGAAAAAATTAATACAGAAATTAGTATATTTAATACAATAAAATACAAAGATACCAATGCACGCATAGCCAGTGCAAAACGTATCTTAATTGGAGAAAAAGAACGGATTACAATATCCGTTTCTATAGCGCAGACACAAGATGCACTATCTAGAACATTAAATAGAATTTCAAAAAATGTGGCATTATTTGGATCAGGTTTTTTTATTCTTGTTACCCTTTTGTCTTATTGGGCTACAGCAACAACAATCAGCCCATTAATGCGACTTGCTTCATCAGTAACAAAACGAGGACCTCAGGATCTCAGCCCATTTGAAAAAAAGGTACCTTCGGAAATGTATCCTTTAGTTACTTCTTTAAACAAACTGATGACTAGACTTGATCTATCATTAAAACAATCAGAGGACTTTATTGCAGAAGCAGCACATAGAGTTAGAACACCACTTGCAACAGTTCGTTCCTATGCTGATGCGACACTTCAACGAGTAACCAAAAAAGAAAATCGTGATGCACTTAGATCAATGGTAAGAGCAATCGATGAGGCATCCAGAGCCGCTAGCCAACTGTTAGATCATGCAATGATAACATTTAGATCTGACAATCTACAAAAAGAGCCTATAAATTTAAATGACTTAGTTCAAAATTTAATTGATAATCTTGCACCCATTGCAGAGATGAAAGATATTGAATTAAAATTCAAACAAGAAGATAAAATTGAACTATTTGGTGACTTTATTTTAATACAAAACGCAATTCGCAATTTAATTGATAATGCATTAAAATATTCACCATATGAAGGCATAATAACTGTTTCTATTGGCACAAGTCCTATTTCTTTTCTTGAAATTCACGATCAAGGACCTGGATTTCCTCCTAAGGATTTAGACAATCTTACAATGCGCTTTACAAGAGGTCAGAATTCAAATGGCATAGTAGGCTCAGGACTAGGGTTAACAATTGCAAAAGATGTAGCAAATGCCCATGGTGCCAAATTACAACTTTCTAATCATGAAAAAGGTGGTGCATGCGTAACTTTATTATTTTAATTTTTATATTAATCACATCATCCTTAAGCGCAAACGAATGGGAAGATAAAAAAGTATTCTCAAATGGCAAAAACACTAATAGTTTAAGCATTTTATCAAGTACTGACACCTCATTCTTTGCACCAATTATCAAAAGTTTTTTAGATAAATATCCAGACATTAAAATTGAATATTTCGTTACTGGAACAGCATCATTGGATGAAATTTTTAGAAAGTCTCCAGAAAAATATGACATAATAATTTCAAGTGCCATGGACCTACAGTTAAAACTAGTAAATGATGGCTATGCAAAAAAAATCAATCAGATAGATCATCCTAACTGGGCTAAATGGAGACAAAGTTTATTTGCATTTACTATTGAACCAGCCGCAATTGTACTCAATAAAAAAGCTTTTAAAAACATAGCAATACCAAAAACACGCCAAGATTTGATCAAGGAACTTAGATCAAGATCAACTTTTTTTAGAAATAAAATTGGAACATATGATGTTAGAAAATCTGGCCTTGGATACCTTTTTGCTACTCAAGATGCACGTACATCAGAAACTTTCTGGAGACTAATGGAAGTTATGGGTGGGCTTGGAACAAAACTATATTGCTGTTCTGGCGATATGATAGATGATTTGGTAAGTGGAAAAATTGCTGTAGCATATAATGTATTAGGTAGTTACGCAGAAGCCCGTAAAAAGAAATCTGATGAAATCGAAATAATACTACCTGCAGACTTTCCCACTAATATGATGCGTACTGCTCTAGTCTCAAATTCATCATCACGCGTGAAAACTTCAGAGACATTTATTAGACATCTTTTGAATACCCAGACAGAAAAGAATAATGACAAAACGCACTCACTTCCACCTCTTTTCTTAAAGCCAGGCCAACAAACCATAATACTTGAACCAGCATTAATGACCTATTTAGATAAATTAAAACGTAAGACTTTCATAAAAGAATGGGAAAGGGCCATAATCCAATAAATTATTATTAAAATGATAATATTTGACTTTTGATTTCATCATCCCATCCAATATAAAAATTATTTTTATTTCTAATTATAGGTCGAGCCATCACCTTTGGTTGTGAAGAAATCTGGGCGTCTACTTCAGAATTCTTTAGCCAAACATTTAACGATCTATAATCATTTGATTTACGATCAACCAATCTATCACCAAACTCATTAATTAGCTCATTTAGCTCTACATCATTCAGCGGATTGGAACGAATATCACGAAAGGAAATACTTTTTCCGTTATCTTCAAGTGTTTTTTTCGCCCTTTGACAAAGTGGACAAGTTTCTAAACCATAAATTATCATTTCATTCCCCAATTTCTAATAAAAATCTAAATCTTTGGTATTTCATTCACAAACTTAGGAATTGAATAACCTTTTTGTACAGCTGGCCTATTAGAAATTCTGATATACCAATCCTTAATATTTGGATATAAATTGAGATCAATTTCTTGCCATTCAAATCTAGAAACCCAGGGCCAACAAGACATATCGGCAATGGAATAAGTCCCTTTATTTTCTCCAGCTATATAGTCTCGATCTTTTAATTGTTTTTCAAGCACACTGTAAAGTCGTAGAGCTTCTTCATAATAGCGTTTCTCGCTATATTCTGACTTTCCTTTGTTGTACTTAACGAAATGATGAACCTGTCCTAGCATCGGCCCAAAACCAGCCATTTGCCACATAAGCCACTCTACCATTCGCCAATATTCATTTCCTTCACACTGAAATTTTCCATATTTATTAGATAAGTATAACATGATGGCACCAGTTTCCATCATTTCAACTCCTGTTTCCCTATCAACTATTGCAGGTATTTTATTGTTTGGCGAAATTTTAATGAATTCAGGTGCAAACTGTTCATCTTTAGATAAATCAATTGAATGCACCTCATATGGAACGCCAAGTTCTTCTAGTAAAATTGAAACTTTTCGCCCATTTGGCGTAGTCCACGTGTATAAATCTATCATTTTTATTTTTTCTCTGAGTTATTTTAGTTTTTTAAATTGTCATCAAGATTTTCAATTTCTTCAGTATTTTCAAAATCCGTATCTATGGATTTGGAGGTTTTTGCACCAAGTGTTTTTAAGTTTTCCACTTGTGAAAGTACGTTTCCACGGCCTTTTGAAAATTGATTAAATGCTGTATCATAACTGTCCTGTGCTTGGGTTAATCTCTCCCCAACCTTTTCCATATTAAGAACAAATCCACTGACTTTATCATAAAGCTTCCCAGCCCTATCAGCTATTAGTTCCGCATTTTTATTTCTACGTTCAACATCCCATACATTTGAAATCGTCTTTAATGCCATCATTAAAGTTGTGGGGGTTGCTATCGTTATATTTTTTTCCATAGCATATTCAGTTATCCTACCATCCATTCTTAAGGCTTCTGAAAGTGCACCCTCAATTGGGATAAAAAGAATTACGTAATCTACAGATGAATTTTCTGCAAATTGGTAACCTTTGGCAGAAAGGCCATTGATATGATTTCTGATTGAAACAATATGTCTTTTTTGGGCTTCAATAGTATCAATTTCATTTTCAGAATTTACAGCGTCAGTATATGCAACAAGAGAAACTTTGCTGTCGATTACTAAAGTCTTTCCACCTGGTAAGTTAACCACAACATCTGGCCTTAATCGCTCTCCATCTTCATTTTTCCTGTGTGCTTGTATCTCATACTCTTCTCCAACCCTTAATCCTGATTTTTCAAGAATACTTTCTAGTATCATTTCACCCCAAGCACCCTGCATTTGGCTATCACCTTTAAGGGCTTTTGAAAGTTCCAATGCATTCTGAGATATTTGATCAGATTTCTTTGAAAGTTGGTTAATCTCTGCCTTCAATCGCTCTCTATCTTTAACGGTTTCCTCATGGACTTGACGCAATTCTTTTTCAAAGTGACCCACATGTTCTTTTAAAGGCAATAAGGTAGCTTCTAATTTTTCTATGTTAGACTTAGAAAAACTTTCGCCCTGCAATTGTAGTGCCTCGCTGGCTAACTCTTTGAACTTAGATTCCATATCTTTTCTAAATTGAGTTAAAATTTCGATTTTTTCATCTGAAGACTTACGTTCCGCAAGACCTTGAGCAATTAACTCTGAGACCTTGTTTGATAAATTTGTTTTTTCTTCATTTTCAAGGTCTAATTTACCTCGTAATTTTGACAAATCTTGATTTAGACGATCAACTTCTTTTTTACGTTCATCCGCCAAAGCAGTAAACTTTGCAGCATCTTTAACAGATGCTCTTATTTCAGATTCTAATATTTTTATTTTATTTTCGGACCCAGATAAGTCATTATCTGAAGGCGATACCTTTCTTCGGTTAGAAAATAAAATTAATATTCCTAAGAAAGCAAATCCAATTATATAGAAGTTTTCTAGCAAAATACTCATTAATAAACTTTCTTGATTAATGCTGAAATTATTATCATCAAAAGTAATTAAACAGCTTTCAATCGATATAGTAAACTAATCTTATGAAGGTTTCTCAATTAAGCTATTAAATGTTAAGTTTAGTAATTTAAGTTTTTTGAAAATATTATTGAATTGAAGTGGAAAGCAGGTTTCCCTGCTTTCCAAAATTTTATTAATTTAATGCTATGTCTGTAATTTCAGATGTCCAAGCGCCTTCTGGTGCTTTTGTTATTACTGGATCTGAACCGCCATTTAATAAAGACTCAACAGTTCTTTCGTAATCCATTGCTTCTAATGAACCGTTTGATCCTGCAGTCAATTTGCTAACTTCTGACATCATACGTCTTTGATGCTTTTCAGTTTGAGCGCCTGATGCATCGTTATCAAGAACTATATCAGCAGCTTCATTTACATTATCCTCTGCATATTTCCAGCCCTTCATAGATGCACGGACGAAACGAACCATTTTATCTTTAAATGCTGCATCTTTTAAGTTTTCACCCAGAACGTACATTCCATCTTCTAATGTAGACACTCCCTCATCTTCATACTTAAATACAACTAAGTCATCAGCTGACAAACCAGCATCTATAACCTGCCAATATTCATTGTAAGACATGGTTGAAACGCATGCAGCTTGTCCCTGCAATATAGGGTCTACATTAAAGCCTTGTTTCAGCACAGTTACACCGCCTGCAGAACCATCAGTTTTCAATCCTAATTTACTCATCCAGCTTAGGAATGGGAATTCGTTACCATAGAACCAAACACCTAATGTTTTATCAGCAAAATCAGCAGGTGATGAAATTCCAGCATCTTTTCTACATGTGAGCCACATTCCAGATGATTTAAATGGTTGAGCTATATTCACTAAATCAAGTCCTTTTTCACGAGATGCTAATGCTGATGGCATCCAATCTAGAACCACATCAGCTCCCCCACCTGCAATGACTTGAGCTGGTGCAACGTCTGGTCCACCTGGCTTAATTGTTACATTTAAGCCTTCATCTTTATAAAAGCCTTTGTCTAGCGCAACATAATATCCGGCAAATTGCGCCTGAGTAACCCATTTCAATTGAAGGGTTACATCATCATCTGCTTGGGCAACGGGTGCACTAAGCATAAATGCACCTGCAAGTGCTATTTTAAAAATATTTTTCATAATTTTCTCCTTGTTAAACATTTATTTTCTTTGTGATGGATGCCAGAAGGTTACACCCTTCTCGATTAGGGCCATCAACCCATAAAATGCCGACCCTGCAAGCGCCGCCACTGTTATTTCCGCCCAAACCATATCAAGCGATAATCGTCCAACTTCAGTTGAAATTCGAAAGCCCATCCCCCTTGTAGGAGAACCAAAAAACTCCGAAACAATAGCCCCAATTAAAGCCAAAGTTGTACAAATTTTTAACCCATTAAATATAAACGGCATTGCAGCCGGTAAACTCAATTTTAATAAGTTCTGCCAATAACTCGCACCATAAGTTTTCATCAAATCATGCTGAATATTATCTTTTGCATTCAAACCTGCAACTGTGTTTACAAGCATTGGAAAAAATACCATTACAACTACTACAGCCGCTTTTGAGTGCCAATCAAATCCAAACCACATGACCAATATAGGTGCCATTCCAATTATCGGCAAAGCTGCTACAAAATTTCCAACTGGTAAAAGCCCTCTTTTCAAGAAATTTGATTTATCTACTGCTACTGCAGTTATAAAAGCAGCTATACATCCTATCACATAGCCTGATAGAGCACCTTTTATAAATGTTTGAACAAAATCAATCCATAATATACTCAGACTACCAGAAAAACGTACTGCAATAGCACTAGGCGGAGGCAATAAAATTGGGCTAACATTAAACCCACGTACAAATCCCTCCCAAAGAATTAGAATAGAAAATCCAAATAATGCAGGGACTAGCAAATTTATAAATCTATTTGCTTCTATTTTTGCAAGTTGAATATTAATAAGCCATAAGACTATCCATGTTATAAGAGCTGAAAATACCCAAGTCATATTTGTATCCCCATTTTGCGCAGAGTAATTCTTTCAATTACACCAATTATCGCAACTAAACTTGCCGCAAGTATTGCCGCGCATATCAAAGCACTCCATATTTGAATAGTTTGACCATAATAGCTACCAGCAAGTAACCGCGCACCTAAACCAGCAACAGCTCCAGTAGGTAATTCTCCGACTATTGCTCCAACTAATGATGCAGCTACACCAATTTTGAGTGAAGCGAATAAATAAGGCATTGAACTTGGCAACCTTAACTTCCAAAACGAAGTTGTTTTTGGGGCACTCCATGTACGCATCTGGTCTAATTGCATTTGGTCAGGTGATCTCAGTCCCTTGACCATTCCCACGACAACTGGAAAAAATGATAAATACATTGATATTATTGCTTTAGGTAACAATCCAGAAACACCAACTGCGTTTAAAACAACAATAATCATCGGCGCGATTGCAAGTATTGGAATAGTTTGGCTTGTAATAACCCATGGCATAACAGACATATCCATTGATTTACTGAATACAATTCCCACAGCCAATATAATGCCTAAAGCTGTACCAAACGCAAAACCCAATAATGTAGCAGATAGTGTAATCCACCCATGCCAGATTAAAGACCTTTTTGAAGTCACTTTTTTCAAGACTGTAGTTTTATAGATTTCTTTAATTACCTGATGTGGAGATGGTAATAACGGTTTTTCTTGTATCATAGTATCAGATACCATTTCAGAAAACGAAATGGAAACATTCGCACGTTTGGCTTTATCATATGCCCAAGCAGAATTTAACCATACCGCTGAAGCATACCAAATTGCTGTAATTATTAAGAGGATAGTAAATATAGGTCCTACTAAATTCCAAAAATCTCTTATTTTATTCATCAGATGAACCTTTTCGTAATTCATCTCGAACTTGTGAAGCAATATCTAAAAACTCTTTACTATCTCGTATTTCTAATGTGCGATCAGAAGGAAGATTGCTATTTATTATTTTGGAAATTCTTCCAGGCCTCGGTGACATGACCACGATCTTAGAGGATAAAAAGACTGCCTCTGGAATGGAATGTGTAACAAATCCAATTGTTTTTTTTGTAGTTGCCCAGAGCTTTAATAACTGTTCATTCAAATGATCTCGAACAATTTCATCTAATGCACCAAATGGCTCATCCATGAGTAATATATCCGCATCAAATGCAAGTGCTCGGGCTATACTTGCTCGTTGTTGCATTCCTCCAGAAAGTTGCCATGGAAACTTTTTATCAAATCCAGATAATTCAACCAATTCCAAAACCTGAGTTACACGTTCTTTTTGTTCAAGCTTGTCATAGCCCATTATTTCAAGAGGTAATTTAATATTACCGCCGATTGTGCGCCAAGGATAAAGACCTGCTGCTTGGAAAACATAGCCATAAGCCCTCTCCATTCGAGCTTGTGATGCAGACATATCATTTACTTTAACAACACCTTTAGTTGGTGTTTCTAAGTCAGCAATGACACGTAATAAGGTCGTTTTACCACACCCAGATGGTCCAATAAATGAAACAAATTCACCTTTTTCTATATCAAGATTAATATCTTGAAGAGCATGAACTGGACCGTCATTAGTTTCAAATGTCAGCGAAAGGTCATTTGCTGATATTACACTTTCATTCATTTAGATACCTGCAGGAATATTAAGGGGATCACGTATAATTTGACGTGGAGAGTTCAATGATTTCCATCTGCTTAAAGCAACCTGAGCTGATGGGAAGGCAGGTCTTGGAACGAATCTACCACGCCCTGGTTGTGGTTGACTATTTTGCCCCCAAGCCCAGATAACGTCACCACGGCTTAAAGTGTATCGAGCTTGTGCTTTAACTTCAAAGCCCTCAAAAACATTATAATCTAGTATCGAATGGTGATTACTAGGACTAATTGTTTTAGAAATTTTAGGATCCCATACAACGATATCCGCATCTGCACCTTCGACTATTGCACCTTTTTTAGGATATATGTTTAGGATCTTTGCTACATTTGTTGATGTTGCTGCTACAAATTCTTCAGGCGTCAATCGACCTGTTTCCACGCCTTCAGTCCATAAAACAGCCAAACGCTCCTCTAATCCATTTGACCCGTTTGGTATAATTCTAAAATCATTCCTACCAGCACGTTTTTGTTCCGTATTGAAAGCTGCATGATCAGTTGCAACGACTTGCAATGATCCAGATTGCAGCCCAGCCCATAAGCTATCTTGATGATCTTTTGATCTAAACGGTGGGCTCATTACTCTTCGGGCTGCATGATCCCAATCTTTATTAAAATATTCTGATTCATCTAAAGTTAAAAATTGAATTAAAGGTTCCCCATAAACCCTCATACCTTTTTGCCTTGCACGTCTAATGGCTTCATGGGTTTGTTCACATGAAACATGGACTATATACAAAGGCACACCAGCTGTATCAGCTATTGTAATAGCACGATTTGCAGCCTCACCCTCTAACTCAGGAGGCCTTGAATAAGCATGCCCTTCAGGGCCAGTAATACCTTGATCAAAATATTTTTGTTGTAATTCAGCAACTAAATCCCCATTTTCGGCATGAACCATTGGCAATGCGCCTAATTCACCACATCTTTTGAAGCTAGCAAACATTTCATCATCTTCGATCATTAAGGCACCTTTATATGCCATAAAATGTTTGAAGCTATTTACGCCCATCTCAACTGCATTTTTCATTTCATCAAAAACATTTTCATTCCAATCCGTAATCGCCATATGATAACCGATATCTGAACAAATCTGAGGAGTAGATTTTCTATGCCATTCGTTTATTGCATTTTTAATACTACCATCAGCTCCTGGTAGACAAAAATCTACAATCATGGTTGTTCCACCACATGCTGCAGCCCAAGTTCCAGTTTCGAATGTTTCAGCAGCAGTAGTTCCCATAAAAGGCATTTCTAAATGTGTATGAGGATCAATTCCTCCGGGTATTACATATGCTCCCTCAGCATCAATATATTCATCACCTTTTAGATCTTCACCAATCTGCTTGATAATCTCACCGTCAATTAGAACATCTGCTTTATATGCGCGATCAGCAGTACAAACCGTGCCGCCTTTAATAACCTTTGTCATAATCTATTCCCCTAATAATATTTGAAAATATTTTTCATTCATCAAGTTAAAATTTCTGCAGTTTCAATCACTGCATGCATCAATACATCTGCACCTGCCACTGCCCATTCTTTTGATATGTCTTCCGCTTCATTGTGGCTTAATCCATCAACACAGGGGCACATTACCATTGCAGATGGCGCTACGCCGTTAATCCAGCATGCATCATGCCCAGCACCTGAGATGATATTCATGTGGCTATAACCCATTCTTTCTGCTGCATTTCTTATTGATGATACGCATTTTTCATCAAAAGTCACTGGATCAAAACCCCCAACTTTTTCAAAAGATACTTCTAGCCCCATATCATCACATATTTTCTTAGCCCCAGACCTTAATCGTTGCTCCATATCATCTATTACTGCTAACTCAGGTGATCTTAAATCAACTGTAAAAATAACTTTTCCAGGAATAACATTCCTCGAGTTTGGATAAACATCTATGTGGCCTGCCGCACCAACTGCATGAGGAGCATGCGATAAAGCTATTTCATCTACATTTTCTAGAATCCTAGCCATAGCAAGGCCAGCATTTTTTCTCATGTGCATTGGTGTTGAACCCGTATGACTGTCTTTACCTATTATTGTAATCTCAGTCCAAGACAGACCTTGGCCATGAGTAACAACACCAATGTCTTTATTTTCAGCTTCAAGTATTGGTCCCTGCTCAATATGAAGTTCAAAAAATGCATGCATTTTTCTTTCTCCAACTTTTTCATCACCACGCCACCCTATTCTAACCAATTCATCTCCAAATCTTTTACCATCTGCATCTACTCTATCATATGCCCATTCTTGGGTATGAACTCCCCCAAACACTCCTGATGCTAACATTGGAGGAGCATACCGAGTACCCTCTTCATTTGTCCAATTTGTAACCACAATAGGATGTTTTGTTTTAATGTTCAGATCATTTAGGGTTTTAATAATTTCCAATCCACCCAACACTCCCAAAATGCCATCATATTTTCCACCAGTAGGTTGTGTATCAAGATGCGAACCAACATAAACTGGTAAAGCTTCTGGATCCGAACCAGGCCTTGTCGCAAACATATTTCCCATTTGATCTAAACCCATTGTGCAACCAGAAGCCTCACACCACTTTTGAAAAAGTGCACGCCCCTCAGCATCTTCATCAGTTAAAGTTTGTCTATTGTTTCCACCAGCAATTCCTGGACCTATTTTTGCCATCTCCATCAGGCTGTCCCAGAGTCTATCTCCGTTAATACGCAAATTAGAATTTAGTGCAGGCATTTTAAGTTCCCCCCTTCGAGCTGACTTGACTGGCAGCTTTTTTTGACTGTATGGTCAATTATTGAACATTACTGACCAAACGGTCAAGTTTTTTTTTGGGGGGATAAAAATGAAAAATAATACTGTCTCTTTTCAAAAATTTGCAAAACGATCACAGAACCAAAAGATTATACTTGATGCAGCTGAAAAAGTATTTGCTGAAGCTGGATTTGCAGGCGCAACTACACAACTTATCGCTGATGTAGCAAACCTTCCAAAAGCAAATGTTCATTATTATTTTAAGACAAAACAAGATATATATAGACAGGTTGTTTACAATATATTTGATATATGGATGGAGGCAGCATCAGCCTTTGATACTGAACTTGGCCCTCGCGAAGCTTTAAGTAGGTATATAGACAAAAAAATGGATCTTGCACGAAGTCATCCATATGGCTCAAAAGTTTGGGCTTCTGAAATTATTCAAGGAGCTCCAATTATACAAGACTATTTAGAAGGCCAATTAAAGGAATGGTCCAAAGATAGGAGTAAGCATATCCAGGAATGGATTGATAATGGTGAAATGGACGCAATAGATCCAGAACATTTATTGTATATGATTTGGTCAACAACCCAGCATTACGCAGATTTTGCACACCAAATTGAGACCTTAAATTCTGGTGAACCTTTTTCAGAAGCACAGTGGCAGACTGCTAAATTATCAGTTAAAACAATAATACTAAAAGGCGTCGGCCTTTCACCAACTTAGTATATGATAGGTAAAGAATTTAATGGCCAGATCAGAAACAACAAAAAAGACAACTCGGATTCAACGACAAAAAACTGAGATAATCTTAGAGGCAGCTTTAGATGTTTTTTCAGATTTTGGCTTCAGAGGTTCTACAATAGATATGATTGCAAACCGAGCAAATCTATCAAAACCAAATATACTTTATTATTTTGATAATAAAGAAGCTATACATATAACTTTACTAGAAAAATTGCTTGAAACATGGCTAGAACCTTTACATGAAATCAACGAAAACAACCCTCCTATTGATGAAATCTGCAAATATATTGAACAAAAATTGAATATGGCACGTGACTTTCCAAGGGAAAGTAAACTTTTTGCTAATGAAATTTTACAAGGAGCACCACATGTTCTTCCAGAATTACAAGGTACGTTAAGGGCTTTAGTGGAAAAAAAAGCTAAAATTATAAAAAATTGGTCTAAACAAGGTAAAATTGCTGATATTGATCCAAACCACTTATTCTTTTCAATATGGGCAACGACACAACATTATGCTGATTTTGACATTCAAGTACAATCTGTCTTAAACGATGAAACTGTTGATCCATTTCAGTCAGCGTCACCATTTTTGAAGAAAATGTTTAGCACAATGCTTGAACCATAAACTATATCTTTGTTTGTTCTTTTAATAAGAGAAATAATGCAATTATAGTAAAAAATATGCCAATATAGTCCGACGCTGACGGCCCCTCTTTTCCCATTAAGATATACCAAACTATGACCCAGCTTGGCGTTAGATAAGTATGTGCCATTACTTTTACAGAGGGTAATTTAAGAGCTGCATATTGGATTAACAAAAACGTAGCTGCACTTGCAAATATAGCCAAGTATACAATTATAAAAAAGTCATACGTAGTAATTAATGTAAAATTTGCATCCAGTATTTCACCTATTGAAAAAATAAATGAAATTAACAATGCAGCTACTATAATCCCAAACGTAAAAATAATAGGTGGTTCATTATAATTAAGTTTACGAACTAGAGGTACATGTAGTGCATAAAAAGACATTCCAATGAAGAATAAAAGTTCTCCACGTCCAATTCTAAACTCCAAAAAACGATTTAAATCTCCGCTAAAAATTACCCAAATAGCACCAATTGCTCCAATTATTAGCGCTATAAATATTCTGAGATTTAACCTTTGACCTAGGAGAAGGTATCCAAATAGCCCACTTATAAATGGTGCCATTGTAAACTCGACCGATAAAGATATTGCCGATGAAGTTTTTAACGCCTCGAACATCATTACGAAATACAAAGTAACACACAAGCCTAAGAGTAAATACCGCCATGAAGATATAAAATATATTCTCTTAAGGTTTTGAGTAAAATAAATTAGTATTCCTAAAAACAATGTAGTTATTGCAAAACGAATAACGGTTACAATGAGCGGCGACAAATTGTTTGAAATCATGCTTCCCAATGCAAATGATCCTGCAATGAATGCTGAAAAACATAGCATTGCAAGATGGCCTTTAAATTCCGAAGTCATGAATAGTGTTTATTCAGCTGCAAAAACACTTGGATTATTAGGGTGACTAGTCCAATCCCCATGCTTTTCCTCAACAACTTTATTTGTACGAGGATCGATTACTCCAGGCTCCTGTTGAACCATAGTGATGCAATTTTCAACAGGACAGACTTCAACACAAAGATTACAAGCAACACATTCAGCATCAATAACACTAAACTTACGATCGGAAGTCATTGATATTGCTTGATGTGATGTATCCTCACATGCTGCATAACAACGCCCACAACTTATACAATCGTCTTGGTTAATTGATGCTTTAGATACATAATTCAGATTTAAATATTGCCAATCTGTTACGTTTGGTACAGCTTGACGAACAAATTCTTCCGTTGATTCATAACCTTTTTCGTCCATCCATTGAGATAAGCCACTAATCATTTCTTGAACTATTTTGAAACCATATGTCATGGCTGCGGTACAAACTTGTACATTTCCACAACCTAAAACCATATATTCTGCTGCATCCCTCCAGCTTGTTATTCCTCCTATCCCGGAGATAGGCAAATTTGCTGTTTCTGGGTTGCGCGCTATTTCGGCAACCATATTCATAGCAATAGGTTTTACAGCAGGCCCACAATATCCTCCATGAGTTCCTTTACCATCAATTGTTGGATTTGGAGCCATTACATCTAAATCAACTGAAATGATTGAACTAATTGTATTTATTAATGAAACTGCATCTGCGCCACCAGCTTGTGCTGCGGCTGCAGGTTTTCTGATGTCCGAAATATTTGGTGTAAGTTTTACAATAACTGGTTTTGAATAATATTTTTTACACCAACCTGTAACCATTTCAACATATTCTGGCACTTGACCAACTGCAGATCCCATACCTCTTTCAGCCATTCCATGTGGACAACCAAAATTCAGTTCAATTCCATCAGCTCCAGTTTCTTCAACAAGTGGTAATATAGTTTTCCAAGCGTCTTCTTCACAAGGAACCATTATTGAAACTATAATAGCACGATCTGGATAATCTTTTTTCACTCTTTTAATTTCATCGAGATTCTTAAACAAATCTCTGTCAGTTATTAATTCAATATTATTTAAACCTAAAACTCTTCGATCAGCACCATGGACCACACCATATCTGGGTCCATTAACGTTAACTATAGGTGGCCCCTCAGATCCAAGCGTTTTCCAAACTACGCCGCCCCAACCTGCCTCAAATGCACGTCTAACGTTATATTCTTTGTCCGTAGGTGGAGCCGAAGCTAGCCAAAATGGGTTTGGTGATTTTATGCCAATAAAATTACTAGTAAGATCTGCCATATGATGTACCTTCTTTCCTATTCTATTTCATTAGTTGAGAGTTAATATGAACTGCTGCATCACGTCCTTGAGCTACTGCTGTAACTGTGAGATCATCGCCTCCAATTGCGCAATCACCCCCAGCCCAAATATTTGATATATTTGTTTGACCGTGATCGTTAACGTTTATTTTTCCATCTATTATTTTTAATTCATCTGATTGATTAGATAAATTTTGACCAATTGCCTTAAGGACTTGATTAGCAGGTAAACTAAATGTCTCACCAGTTTGTTTTAATTGACTTTTGATTGACTCAGTGAAGCCAAATTTTACATCTAGTGATGATCCATTTTCCGTAACTTCTAACGGTGTAGCATTATATATGATCCGAACACCTTTAGATGTTGCAAGCTCTTGCTCATAAACAGAAGCACTCATATCTTCTTTACCTCGCCTGTAAACAAGGGATACATTTTGTGCGCCTAAAAGTTTAGACTGAACAGCTGCATCAACTGCAGTCATCCCACCCCCAATTACGACAACATCTCTACCAACTTTAACATTTGATAAACTATCTGCCTGTCTCAAGTCTGATATAAAACTCACAGCATCATCAACATTATGCAAATTTTCACCATCACATCGAAGAGAATTTACTCCCGATAATCCCATACCAATAAAGGTTGCATCATAATCAGATTGTATTTGATCCAACTTAATATTAGTTCCAATTCCTTTTCCATATTCAATTTTTATTCCACCTATAGACAAGAGCCAATCAAGTTCTTTTTGGGCAAAATTATCAATTGATTTGTACGCAGCAATGCCAAATTCATTTAGTCCCCCACCCTTCTCTCTAGCTTCATAAATGGTAATTTCGTGTCCTAGAGTTGCTAATTTGTGGGCGCAAGCTAATCCTGCTGGACCAGCACCAATTACAGCAACCTTTTTGCCAGAAGATGCTTTTCTTTCAAATGGATGTATATCTTTAGCCATCAGATTATCTGTTGCAAAACGTTGTAATCTACCAATTTCTACTGGCTTACCCTCTGCCACTTCTCTAACACATGCTTCCTCGCATAAAGTTTCTGTTGGACAGACCCGGGCGCACATTCCACCAAGAATATTTTGAGATAAAATAGTTTTCGCAGATGCGTCAGTTGTTCCTGTCGCTATTTGTCGAATAAATAAAGGAATATCTATTGAGGTCGGACAAGCCGTCATACATGGAGCATCATGGCAAAAATAACACCTATCAGAAGCTACTAATGCTTCATGTTTAGACAAAGGAGCATGAAGATCTTCAAAGTTTTGCTCTAATAAATCACTATCAAGGCGTCCAGATACTATACCTGATGTAGATGATGAATGTGCCATTAATACCTCCCAAAATATTAAGATGTTGGAATCAGGTTACATCCATTCAAAAAATTTATCAAATGGTAAATTTTATAATATGCTTTTCAAAATTTATTTAAAATAAATGAGCAAATTCTTCATTAAAATTAAAGCTCACTAACTCTCCTATTGATAAATTAGGATCTTTTGGGGATGTGAACCTAAAAAATGTGTTATCACTAGCTTTCAGTTCAACTATAATTTCTGTACCCAATTGTTCTATTAAAATTACTTCACCCTTTATTGGACCCTTTTTATCTAAAAATAAATGTTGGGGCCTCACTCCTAATTTGACATTATCACCAGGGTTTTTTTCAGTTGAAACAAGCCTTATACCACCTAAAGTAAATTCTTTGGATTTAAATCTGCCTTTTGAAAAATCTTTTGTGACCTTATCTAAACTACCTTTAAAAAAATTCATTTTGGGTGATCCTAAAAAACCTGCGACAAATTCGTTTTTTGGAAAATTGAATAGCTCCATTGGTGAACCAACCTGCATAACTTCACCATCCCGCAAAACCACAATTTTATCTGCCAGTGTCATTGCTTCTACCTGATCATGCGTAACATATATTGTTGTAGCTCCTAACTGAGAATGCAATCTAGCAATTTCAACTCTTGTATCATGCCTAAGTGCAGCATCTAAGTTTGAAAGTGGTTCATCAAAAAGAAATACATCTGGATTTCTTACAATAGCTCTTCCAATAGCGACTCTTTGTCTTTGCCCACCTGATAGAGCAGCAGGCCTTCTATCAAGCAGTTCTTCCATTTGTAATATCTTAGCTGCAGCTTCAACTCTTTCTTTAATTTCTTTCTTTCCAATCCCCTGCAAATCTAATGAAAAAGCCATGTTGTGGAAGACTGTCATATGAGGATAGAGAGCATAAGATTGAAAAACCATTGCAATACCTCTCTTAGAAGGCGGTAACTCTGAAACGATATTATCAGCAATTACAATATCACCACTGCTCAAGTTTTCCAGACCAGAGATCAACCTCAGTAGGGTTGATTTTCCACATCCTGATGGACCAACAAAAACAACAAATTCACCTTTGTTTATTTCTAACTCAACATTGCGAATAACTTCAGTTTTACCAAATGATTTATTTACGCCTCTTAATTCAACTTGGGCCATTTAATTCTCCGAAAAAGATGTGATTAATGTATTAAAATCAAAACAACATCTAAGTGTTTGATTGCTTGAAATCCTGTCAAAAATAATTTCATGCTTATTGCTATTTATTAGTCTCATTGTATTTGCTTCCATTATTGCAGGCTGTTTTTTACGCCACTTAAGAAATGTGGCAAATTGATTATAAATAGACTCTGGTCTATTCATCTCATCAATACCGGCTCTTTCAAGATGCTCTTTGGATATTGGCAACCAAGTTTTTTCTGCAGTAGAAAAACCACCCCAATTATTGCTTTTATTAGTCCATACCATTGGTGTCCGGCATGTATCTCTACCCAAAAATACTGGTGAAAATTCTTTACCCCACGGATCTTGCATTAAATCAATAGGAATATCTTGCACATCAGAGCAAGCCAACTCTTCTCCTTGAAAAATACACGCAGAACCAATCAAACAAACTTCCAACTTCAATAACATCAATTGAAGCGACTCTTGATCATCACTATTTAAGCCCAGTGGTTCCAGTTGACGTGTTGCTGATCTTGGGACATCATGGTTTGAAAATGCAAATGCAAGTCGGCCAGTACCGTTAAAAGCCTCTATAGCTGATGAGATTGCTGTTTTTATCTCCTCAACATTTAAACCAGCCCATTCAAGTAAGTTAAAATTATAAGTAGCATGCAATCGGCCTTCTGCAGTAAACGACCTACTAGCTAGAACAGGATCATCACCATGCAATTCACCCATTAAAAAACGATCACCGTTATAACTATCTGCAACCTTTCTAAATTTTTCGATAAAACTCTGTATCGAACTTTGATTAAGTTGAGCAGTATCATGTAATTGTCTAAAAAATGGTTGTTGTTCTTGCGGTAAATTTCCAGATTTAAACTTTGGATTTGCCTGATTATTTTTATACGGCGGAACATCAGCATTGATTGTATGCACTGCATCCATGCGGAACCCATCAACGCCTCGATCAAACCAAAACTTAGCAATATCTTCAAATGCTAAACTAACATCAGGATTAGCATGATTTAAATTTGGCTGACTTGGCAAAAAATTATGTAGATAATATTGCTGTCGAAGTGGCTCCCAAGACCAAGCCTGCCCTCCAAAAAAAGACAACCAATTAGTAGGAGCTGAGCCGTCAGGCAAAGGGTCAACCCAATGGAACCAATCTGATTTTGGATTATCTCTTGATTGCCTACTTTCTTGAAACCACAAATGTGCATCTGAACAATGAGCAGGCACTATATCAATCATTAATCGCAATCCCAAGTTATGTGCTTTAGAAATTAATATATCAAAATCTTTAAGCGTTCCGTATTCTGGGTTTATATTACAATAATCTGAAACATCGTAACCAAAGTCTTTTTGAGGTGAATCAAAAAATGGGCTTATCCAAATAGCATCCACTCCTAAGTTTGCTATATATTCAAGACGTGAGGTTATGCCTGGAAGATCACCTATTCCATCCCCATTAGAGTCCTGAAAAGAACGAGGATAAATTTGGTATATGACTGCTGTCTCCCACCATTTCAAATTTTGCATATTTTACCCACCTTTTACAGACCCAGCCAATAGTCCTCGGATAAAATACTTTTGCATTGATAAAAACACTAATACTGGAACAATCATTGAAATAACTGCTGAGGCATTTAAGAGATGTAGCTGATCTTTGAATGTTCCAAGTTGTTTTTGTAATCTAATTGGAAAAACCAAATCTGACGAATTATTTGGCCCTATATATAATGCAACTATGAGATCGTTCCAAACCCATAAAAATTGAAAAATACTAAACGATGCTAAAGCAGGAACAGATAATGGTATTATTAGTCGAGTAAATATTTGCAAGTGGCTAGCACCATCAATTCGAGCGCTCTGTAACAACTCTTTAGGTAAACCTACTATATAATTTCGAAGGAGATATATTGCCAATGGCAAACCAAAAGCAGTATGTGTAATCCATAAACTTGCAAAGGACTTTGATGCCACTTGGCAAGTATCTTTTACCTCACAATCAGTAAGCCATTGATTTAGCGCAGTAGCCCATGAAGCGATTCCACTGAACCCTTGTAGAATTGGTAAAAATGCTAGCTGTGTGGGCACCACCATCAACGATACCACTATTACAAACAACCAATCTCGACCAGGAAATTGCATCCAGGCAAATGCATAGGCAGCAAATGCAGCTATTGTAATAGGTATTATAGTCGCTGGTATAGTTACTATAAATGAGGATATTAATGCGTTTGGAACATTTTTATTATCAAATAAAACTTCAATATAAGCATCCGTTCCAAATATGGGATTTTGATTTATAAAAACATCAAGGTTTTTTGGTTTTGGTAAAGTTTCTTCAGAAAAGGTCCATGTAAAACTACCATCTTTCGAGAAAATAAAATCCCCCCCTCGAACATTCATAAGCTCACCCGCAGGTACAAGCTTTCTAACTAATTTAGTTTTTCCAGGCTTTTCAGGATCTGCAATTCTTTGTTTAATTAGAATGGAATTAATTTCGCCTGAAACTATGAAACTATCTTTATCTTTATTCAATCTATCAAATATATTTCCATTCATAGTAAAAATTTTTATTTTTTCACCTTTATCATGTGTGCTAAATCGATGTCCTAATTCTGTTGGAGTAAAGGCTGTCCAAAAACCTGCAGTTTTTGCTTCTGTTTCTGAGCGAAGTGATGTCGAAACAAGTGCTACAAAAGGTACTACCCATATAAAAACTATTAAACCTAGCACAAAATGACTTAGTGTTTTAGTAATCATTTTTTAAATACCTCAATTTCCAAGTTCTTTTTGTTCTCGTCTAATACGCCAACCATTAAAAACCATATTTGGAACAACAGTCAGCATTAGCATTACAGCTATTGCTGCATAGAGATTATCAACATTATCGCCACCAATTGACCAATTGTTTCGCGCATTTTCCATCATCGTAGCTAGCAAAAGTTTATCATCATCATTCGCAGACAATGCGTATGGGATATCAAAGACTTTTAATACTAATATGACTAATGTCGTCCATACGACTAAGACTGTTGAGTATATCTGTGGAAGTTTTATTCTAAAAAACATTTGGAACGGATTAGCGCCATCAATAGTTGCGGCTTCTATTGTATCCTCAGGAACACCCCTCAACGCTGCCGAGAATATCACCATTGCAAATCCAGTTTGCACCCAGACTAATATCCACATTAAGAAAAAATTTCCCCAAAACTTTAAGCTATAAAGTGGTTCATTATATTCAGCGGTATGGCCCAAAAGAGACTTTAGTAGACCAATTTGGTAAGATGGAGTTGAGCCGTTAATGGTTTCAAGTGCTTCGATGCCTCCTCCAGCAAATATATTTCTCCAAATAACTGCCGCTCCTACAAAAGAAATAGCTAGTGGCACAAAAATAAATGTTTTTGCTACAACACCCCATCGAACTGAGTCTGCTAGCACAGCAATTAATAATCCTAAAACAATGCACAACGATGGAACTAAAATTAACCACATCAAACTATTACGCATGGCTAATCTAAATTGTAGATAACCGAGTGCACTTGAATCCCATAAAAAAGCATAATTCCGAGATGACAAAGTACCATCTGACTCTTGGAATGATAAACTTAATGTTGAAAGTGCTGGAACCATCAAAAACAATAATAACAAAACAAGTGTAGGGCCTACAAAAATCCAAGGCTGAATAGCTTCTACAATATTTGACTGCCTACCTATTGATTTTTTTTCTCTATAAACGGCAAGATTCATATTCAACCAGTTTGTTAGCCAAAAATAAAGAAATGATATTCCAACAGCAATAAGTACAGAACGAATAGCAAAACCAATTTTCGAGAACCGTTCCTCCGTATCAAATTCCGGGAAGGACCATTCATTAATACCGTGTAACCAAAGACCAAATTTTGCTAATATACTGTCAATTGGTGTCGTCACTACGAACAAAAATATTGCCATTATGGGTAATAAAAAAACTACAGTAAGTAATATTGCAAAACCATTACTTGCTATAACTGGCTTTAAAGATCGCATGAAAATGTCCAAATTTAGATAAATGATATTACTTAGAGTTGTAATAAAAAGGAGTGCAAAGAAAACTCTGCACTCCTAAATTTTATAGAAATATTATTTTATAGCATCCCAAGCGGCTTGAATATTATCACCGGTTGTTTGTGCATCTTGTCCATTAGCAAACGCTGTCATTTCAGACCAAAATGCTCCTGCACCAATTGCACCAGGCATTAAGTCAGATGCATCAAAACGGAATGTTGTTGCATTTGACAAGATCTCGCCTTGTTTACGCAATGCAGGTGTTGCATATGCAGATAAATCTGCACCCTTATGAGCTGTTAGGAAAGTCCCTTGAGACATCCAAGCTTCATGTGCTGAGGCTTCAGTCATAAATTCAAAAAATGCTCGTGTTGCAGGGGAATCTTTAGTCATTGTCCACAAAGTTCCCGCACCTAGTACTGGATTGCCTAGATTAGCTGACTCATATGGTGGAAAATAAAAGAAATCTGCTTCTCCATTTGCAACTTCTTCACCTTTTTTAGGAAAGAATGCCGGAATAAATGAAGCCTGCCGATGCATTAAACAACTTGCAGGAGACGAAAATAATCCCTTTGGCGCGTCCCCAAAAAATGTTGTCGCTACAGATGAAGCTCCACCAGCAACATAATCGTCATTCCGAGAAAATTGGCCATAAACTTCCATAGCATTTAAAACTTCTGGACTATTGAAAGGTAGTTCGTTTGATACCCACATGTCATACTTCTCAGGTGAAGCTGTGCGCAACATAAGATCTTCCATCCAATCAGTTGCTGTCCAACCAGTAGCATTACCAGACTCTACACCAATACACCAAGGCGTATTTCCATCTGCAACCATTTGATCAGATAGCTCTATCAAGCCTTCCATAGTTGTTGGAATTTCATATCCGTTGTCTTCAAATTGCTCTGGTGAATACCAAACCAAAGATTTTAGATCCATTTTATAAGCAAAACCATAGAAATCTTTTTTTCCCGAAGCGTCAGAATAGGTTCCTAAATCCACCCATGATGATCCAGCACCATAATTATTAGTCATCCATGAAGCTAAACCATCACCTAAAGGAACAAGATGTCCTTCTTTTGCCATGTCACCAGCAAGACCTGGCTGAGGGAAAATTGAGATATTTGGAGCATTATTAGATCTTAGGTCAGCAACAATAAGTGCCGCAAAGTCTCTTGACCCTGAATATTTCACCACAGCACCAGTTGCTTTTTCAAAACAGCTTACTGTGTTTACCAACATCTCCTCGTCCTTGCCTTCCATAGATCCAGCAACGGTAATAACTTCACCAGCAAAATTTCCTAAGTCACCAAGTTTTGATGGCGTGTCACAGACATCCGCATGAGCGATGCTGCTAAAAGCAAAAGAAGCTGCAGCAAAAGCTGTTACACTTAAATATTTCTTTGTTAAGTACATGTACTACCTCCCAATAGTATGATTTTTGAATTTAGATCGTAGCTTAATTGGAGCTACCATTCAATAACTTTAAATAATTTGAATTCGAAAGCAGCATTTGAAAAAGTTGTTTTAAAAAAACATCCAAAGCGCTTTGAATATAAAGCACAAGTAACTTAACTTTATATAGAGAGTCAAATTATTTATTATAATAAATAATAAAATTATTGAATAATATGTGAATAAATGGCATTGTTAGATATTAAATAAATTGGAAGCGCTTTGAAAAATATAACTGATCTCAAACAATTATCCACCCTTTTAAAGCTTTCACAAACAACAGTTAGTAGAGCTCTAAATGGGTTCCCAGAAGTAAATGAGAAAACTCGCTTGCGTGTTGAACTAGCTGCAAAAAAATACAATTACCTACCAAATACAAGAGCAAAAAGATTAGCATCCGGAAGATCTATGACTATAGGTCATATTGTTACATTTTCTAAAGAATATGAATTAGTTAATCCTATTTTTTCAGACTTTATAGCGGGCGCTAGTGAGCGGTATAACAAAAGCAATTATGACTTGATGCTTACTCTTGCAAAAGAAGAAGATGAGGAAAGAATATATAAAGATTTAGCTGCTCGTTCAGCTGTAGATGGCGTTATCCTTCATGGGCCTAAAATTAATGATAACAGAATAAACATGCTCAACGAACTCAGAATACCGTTTGTTGTACATGGCAGATCAAGTGGATCAATAGAAAATTATAATTGGGTTGATGTAAATAATGAAAGTGCTTTTTTTAGGGCAACTGAGTTTTTAATAGATTTAGGTCACAAATCTATTGCATTAATAAATGGCGATCCAAATATGGATTTTGCAATGAGAAGAAATACTGGATATGGCCGAGCCCTAGAAGCCGCGAAAATATCTATTGATAAAACAAAAAAATTTAATGGAGAAATGACAGAACCCTTTGGATACAAGTGCACAATTGACATGCTTGAGAGTAATGAACCACCTTCAGCAATTATCGCTTCATCAATTATTGTAGCAATAGGAATAAGGCGCGCATTGGACGACAAGGGCCTTAAAATTGGTAGCGATATTTCAGTACTTACTTTTGATGATGATCTGTCATACTTTCGCGATGAAGGAACAGTACCACTATTCACCTCCACTAAATCTTCAGTTCGCGAAGCTGGTTATAAAAGTGCAAATTTATTGCTTGAAGCAATTATGAATCCAACTGATGAAAAAAAAGGGATTTTGTTAGAGGCTGAGTTAACAATTGGCAGATCCACTAAGAGCTTCAAACCTATTTTCTAAAAATAAATCAAAAATTATATTCACAAATTTATAAAGTGATACATATATATTATATTATTCACTTTTAGGAGGATATATATGAAACGTAATACTCACATTTCTAGACGTAATTTGATTGCATTACTTTCAAGTGCATTTACATTCAGCACAGCCATCCCTCTAAAAGCTCAAACTAAATACAAAAGAATTCGCACACAATACATAGCAGCATTGGCTCCTGGTGAGTCCACCTACGGATCAGGCGCTGAAACATGGGGTTTATGGCGCATTGATCCAGGGCCAATAGGAGTTTGGTTGCGTTTTTACAAACTTTTACAGAAAGCAGGAAATATTGCTCCAGCAGGATGGAGATTTAATATTGATGACTGGTGGCTAGATGAAAATGGTTTAATTATGAAAGCCCCAGAATTTCCTATGCCATCTGGGAAATATTATGTAACCAATGGCGAAGAACACATTTCTTTACTTACAGTTGATCCACCAGACTCCAAAGGCAAGCAAACATGGTCACTTTCAGATAATAAAACCATTGCAGATGTAACTCATGGTCCTTGCCGTTCAACTCGCTACACACCAGAAAATGGATTAGGAACTTGTTCTCCTGTTAATGCGAGCTTGGATGCATTTCCATTGAAACCTGGTGAAGACCCTCCCCCAGTCCAAGGATGTAAGCGAAAAAAATACGCAGTTCTAATTGTCTTTGGTAAGCCAGTTTAATTAAAAAAATAAGAAAAAGAATGAAACTTATTTTTAGCTAATAAATATTTTGAATTTAACTTTAAGGGTTGGCTAAAATAAAATCTGGTTTAATTCCAGATATCTCAATAGGTTTTTTAATATCTTGACCTGCAAAAAATCCATGCCCAGCAACTAGGGCTGTTTTAAGACCCGCGATATGGCCACCTAATATATCTGTATGCAAACTATCTCCAACCATAACTGTTCTTTCGGGGTCAAATTCACCTAGCCTTTCAAATGCGAGATCAAAAATATTTCCAAATGGCTTTCCATAAAATACTGGGGAAATGCCAGTCGTATCAGCAAGCCTGTGTGCAAAGCTTCCCGGTTCAACAGAAAACCCTCCTTCACGGGGTGCAACGATATCAGGGTTACCCACATAAACTGGACGAGAATTACGTTTCAAAGAATCTAACAACATTTCTTGACGATCTTCAGTCCAGACTGCGCTACCTAGTAAAAGAAATG